>Ga0302188_10003687_pt1 | contig 10521 bp, 9 predicted proteins | sample II_Bog_E2_1_FD_198783 | JGI IMG/M metagenome (GOLD analysis project Ga0302188, IMG submission 198783) | Peat permafrost microbial communities from Stordalen Mire near Abisko, Sweden - II_Bog_E2_1 | ecosystem: Environmental > Terrestrial > Soil > Wetlands > Peat | place: Sweden: Abisko, Stordalen... | reverse complement strand
TTGGCGAACCTTCTTCTACCACCACTCCCCCATCCATAAAAATCACCCTATTTGCTATATCCGATGCAAAGGACATTTCATGTGTAACCACAATCATAGTAATCCCTTCCTTTGCTACATTTTTCATTATAGAAAGTACTTCCCCAACAAGCTCTGGATCTAGTGCAGATGTTGGTTCATCAAATAAAATTACTTCTGGATTAAGTGCAACTGCACGTGCTATTCCAACCCGCTGCTGCTGTCCACCTGAAAGCTGAGATGGATAAAAATTATATTTATCACTTAGTCCTACTTTGTCTAATGTCTTTTTTCCTATTTCCTCTGCTTCATTTCTAGGTATCTTTCTCGCTATAATTAATCCTTCCATTACATTTTCAAGAGCTGTTTTATTGCTAAAAAGATTGTAGCTTTGAAAAACCATAGCTGTCTGTCTTCGAATCTCTAATATATCTTTCTTAGTTGCACTTTTAAAATGGACGTTTTTTTTGCCTACTACTAATTCACCATCATCTGCTTTTTCAAGGAAATTAATACATCTTAATAATGTAGTTTTTCCTGAACCGCTAGGACCTAGTATTACAACAACCTCTCCTTTATTAACTTTAATATCAACACCTTTTAAAACTTCATTTTTGCCAAATTTTTTATGAATTCCTTTTATTTCAATCATAGTATTCTCCCCTTTACATTAACATTAAGACGCTTTTCTAATACATATGAAGCTTTCTCAATAGTAATACAAATTACCCAATAAACTATTGCTGATGCTACATAAGCTTCTAAATATTTGTAGTTTGAAGTAGCAGTTATTAAAGCTCCATTCATAAGGTCTGTAACAGAAATAATAAAAGCTAATGATGAGCTTTTAATAAGCCCAATAAAGTTATTGCATAAAGCTGGTACTGCTACTGGAAAAGCTTGAGGTAATATAATTCTCCTTAATGCCTGCATTCTGGTTAAACCAACAGAATAAGCAGCTTCATACTGACCTTTATCTACTGAAATAAGAGCTCCACGTATTGTTTCTGATATGTTTACTATAGAAAATATACTTATAGCAACTATCACTATATAAATTCTATTTATATCTTTTGATGCAAATGACCATTCAAACTTTTCTGATAAAAAATCAACATATCCAATAGTTGCAAAATTAATAATTAAAATTTGAAGTACTAAAGGTATAGCTTTAAAAATTACAACTATAATTTGAAATACTCTTCCTAGTATTTTAATTTTAAACAGCCTTGTAATTGCAATAAGTGTGCCAAAAAATATTCCAATAATTAAAGGTACAATAGCTAATATAAATGTAATTGGAGTATATTTTAATGCCGCTTCTAACGCAGTAAACATAAATGCTATATCAAATTTCATAAACTCACCTGCCATCTCCAATTACTTTTTTATATGTAACCTTTTTTTCAATTATAGAAAATAGTTTTTCTAGTAAAATACTTACAACTATAAAAATTATTGCAGCAGCCATATAACCTTCAAGTTTGTGCAAAGTTCTACTCCCAATAGCTTGTGCTTGTCCCATAACATCAATAACTCCAATAAGATAAGCCAAGGATGAATCTTGAAGAATACCTACTATGTTTATTCCTATGCTTGGCAAAGCAATAATAGTTGCTTGTGAAGCTATTATACGATAAAATGTCTGCCATCTTGTCATACCAATTGAGTAAGCAGCTTCTGTTTGACCAATTGGCACACTTGTAATAGCACTTCTAAATATTTCAGCTAGAAAAGCTGAAATATTTAGAGCATAAGTAATTAATACAAAATTTAATTTATCCCATCGATTAATGTTAATACCTACTAGTATTAAAATTTCTGGAAGACCATAATATACTATAAATAATTGCACAATTATTGGCGTCCCTCTAATAAATGATATATATATTATAGATAAGTAATTGAGAACTGGAATCTTATATATTCGCGTCAAAGCTATAAAGGTACCCAAAACCAATCCTACAATTGTTGCTAATAATACTATAAATAAAGTAATATGAATACGTGCTAAAATTGATGGCAAATATTCAAATATTAGTTTAAAATCAAAAATACTCCCCATTAAGTTCCCCCTTTACTTTCTTATTAGTGTAAGTTAATGACATTTATAAATTTTTATTCACTCTTTGTATAGTCATCACCAAGAATTTCTTTTGATAGTTCAGCTATTGTTCCATCTTCCTTCAATGATTTTAATGCACTATCTACATCTTCCTGTAATTGTGTATTATCCTTATTAAAAATAAAATACGCATATGAAACACTTACTGGTTGTGAATCTTTTGCAAATTCTAATTTATCTCCATAAGCTTTATTCCTTAAATTTAAATCACTCTTAGTTAAAAGAATTGCATCTGCTCTTCCAGTAGCAACATCATTATATTCAACTGTATCATCTGAGCCATAAATTACATTAATAGCATTATTATTCTTTTTATTATACTGTTCAATAATATAAGCATTATTTGCTCCCTGACTAACTGTTACAGTTTTTCCCTTTAAATCATCAAGGGTTTTTATATCTGTTCTTCCCTTTTTAACAGCTATTTTTAAAGAATAATCTACATAGCCTTCTTTACCAAAAAGATACTTTTGTTCTCTTTCAGGATTTTTTTCGTATTCATGAGCTGCTATATCTATCTTTCCTGCATCTAAACTTAATAGCACATTTTTGAATTCACTGGTTTGAAATTCAAATTCATATTGTGGAAGTTTTTTATTAACTGCTTTCAATACTTCGACATCAAATCCTGCTGGATTATTGTTTTCATCTAGATAGCAGTAAGGTTTATACGAATTTCCTGTTCCAACTATAATTTTCTTGACATTTGAATTACTAGCTGTACTTGAACTAGAATTTGATCCGCATCCAGCAAATACCATACCTGCAATTGCAACACCTAAAATAATTCCCATAAACTTTAATTTTTTCATAATATAACGCCTCCATTTTCTTTTTCCTATCTGTTTTCTTGGTATTTATGCAATAAAAAAGACATCAAATAAAATTAATATAATTTTATTTAACGCCTCTAGTTTTCTAGTCAGCATAATTGAAAGTATTCTTATAGGTTTTATCTAGATAATATCATCATATTCTACACTTGTCAATTTAAAATTTTATAAACGTCAAAAAATCACTTTATCTTATGTTTAGCTATTCTTAGTTCCAATCTCTTTAGATTGGAACTAAGAATAGCACGACATTAGATAAATTAACTCTTAAGGATGTTAGCTCAAGTAAATTCAGCTTTAGTATAAAACTTCATCTAAAAAGTTTCACTTTATACATATATTCATTAAAATTTTGTAACATAGTATCCTCTTTCCAGAAATAGTTTACTTGGTTTTTACAGTCATTATCATTTTATTTTGTAATAATTAATTAAATTTTTATCATATAGTAATTAATCAATAACAATTAATTTTATTATATACAAAAAAGGCTACTTAAATAAAGTAGCTCAGATTTATTATTTTATTAAATTTAATAAAATCGTATTTATTGCAAAAAGTGCCATAAACAGAACTGTTAATCTTACAAGAATTACTTCTTTAGTTCTTGATTTATTTTTTGAAAAGAATGTCTCTTGTGTACTTCCTTGTATTAAACCACTTAAGGCATCGGCTTTACTAGGTTGCATGAAAATTGTTATAACAACACCTATTCCTAATAGTGCCTCAAATACTAATAATATATTTTGCATAGGTAACACCTCCTATAATAATCAATAACATCAATCTAAATAATATCATATTTATTGACTCATTACAACTTTCTGTAGTAAAAAATCACATCTAGGCTTACTTATATTATATCAATTTTTACAAAAAAGTTATAGGAAATTACCCCTATAACTTTTTTACAAATATATTTAATCATTTATTATTACTTTAGTTTCTATAATCAAACATATGTTATCTTATTTTAAGGCACAATCAAATAAATAACAAGTCCATTTGCCAGCCTATTTTCCATCATGCTGCGTCGGCAAATTGACCTAATAGGCCCGCTATGAGGGCAATTCGTCTCCTTGCCTGATGAAAAATATTCATGGCAACTTTGGACCTGTTATTTATTTTCATGTGCCTAAATTAACACAAAAGGATTATATAATAAAAAGTATATCAATTAAATTTGCCAATAGAGACAGAAATGTATATTTAAAAGGAATAATTTGTGAATTTTATTTTGTATATTGAAGTCTTATAGGATTTGATTTATATTGAATTTATGATATATTTATCAATATATTATTAAAAATTTTTTATATTAAAGAAGCAACTTCTCTTATTATAAAACAGCGAAATATAATAAAGTAAACAAAGGGGATAAATAAATATGTTCAAGCCTATTAAGACTCCAAAAGTGTATGATCAGGTTATAGAGCAAATTAAAAATAAAATAAAAAGCGGTGAGATAAAAAAGGGAGATAAATTGCCTTCAGAAAGAGAAATGGCAGAATCACTTAGTGTCTCTCGTACATCTGTGAGAGAAGCATTAAGAGCACTAGAGGTAGTAGGTCTGGTGGAAAGTAGGCAAGGTGCAGGAAATTACATAAGGACTAATTTTGATAATTCACTATTTGAACCTCTTTCAATTATGTTCATGTTACAAGAAAGTTCAATTCAAGAGATGTATGATTTAAGGGAAACATTAGAATTGCAATGTTCTAGGTTATCAGCTAAGAATATAGAGGATAATGAGCTCGAACTTTTATCTGCAATATTAGATAGAATGTATATTGCAAAAAGTGAGAAAGAGAGTCTTGAATTAGATATTAAGTTCCATTACTTAATTGCAAAAACATCAAGAAATGTGTTACTTATTAATGTTCTTGAAGTGATATCGCAACTTATGGATGAATTTATTGAGAAGTCTAGAATGCAGATATTGCATGAGGGAAATACAAGAGAAAATCTATTAGAAATACATGAAAATTTAGTAAGAGCTTTAAAGTGCAGAGATGAATTAAAAGTTTGTAATGCTATGGAAGAACATTTCGATTTAATTAGAAAAGCCTATGGATATGAAAAATAGAGTTACTTTCACAAATTAAATATTATCAAGAATACTGGTAAGAGACTATACAATATTAAAATGTATAGTTTATTACCAGTATTTGTTATATTTTAAACAAATAAATTCAAAATAGGTTAAATAAATTTATAGTTTTAATTTTTTTAGAATAATTTAACTAGGTAAGCAAAGACCTGATGGTAGATGTTAACAAGCAAAAAGAAACAAAATCGATGTAAACATTTTCTGTTAAAAAAATAACAATTCTTTACAAGGAGTATTTTGTTAATTATAATTAAATTAGTTAATGGTCATACCAATATTGAATTGGTATGATATGTTATCAAAATGGGGGGATGAAAGTGTATTTATTATTTTTTTTAGCTTGTATTCCTATTATCTGTCTTATGATATCACTCGGAAAGCTTAAGATACCAGGTCATAAGGCATGTCCTATTGCTTTTTTTATAACAATATTAATGGCCATATTTATTTGGAAAATGAATATTACTGATGCATTTACAGCAAGTTTAGAGGGTGTAGCATTAGCAATATGGCCAATAATGCTTGTAATTATAGCGGCGGTTTTTACGTACAATTTATCGATCCATACGGGAAGCATGGATGTTATAAAAAGGATGATGACAAGTGTAACAACAGATAAAAGAATTTTGGTATTAATATTAGCTTGGGGATTTGGAGGATTTCTTGAAGCGATTGCAGGATTTGGAACTGCTGTTGCAATACCAGCTAGTATACTTGCAGCACTAGGTTTTGAACCCGTATTTGCAGCTATTATTTGTTTAGTAGCTAATACTACTCCAACAGCATTTGGAGCTATAGGATTACCTGTAATTACATTAGCTCAAGTTACAGGATTAGATATACATCAATTATCTTATGCTATAACAATTCAGCTAGCTGTAATGATAATAATAATTCCATTTATATTAGTTGCATTAACTGGAAAGAGTATAAAAGCAATCAGAGGAGTTTTTGGAATTACTTTAGCATCTGGAATATCATTTGCAATTCCACAAGTATTTGTTGCAAAGTTTATTGGTGCTGAGCTACCAGCTGTAGTTGGATCAGTAATATCAATGGCAGTAACAATATTCTTGGCAAAGAAATTTTATAGTAAGGAAAGCCAAAGTGAGATAGAAGATAAAATCTCATTTAAAGAAGGATTTATGGCATGGCTACCTTTTATATTAGTATTTCTGTTTGTAATGATATGTTCACCATTATTTCATGCAATTTATAATCCGTTATCACAAATAAAAACTCCAGTATCAATTTATACTGGAGAAGGAGCAAAGCCATATACTTTTTCGTGGGTTGTAACACCTGGAGTACTAATTATTATAGCAACATATTTGGGTGGATTGTTACAAGGGTGTAAATTTAAAGATATAACTATAGTTTTAGGAAGAACGTTTAAACAAATGACTAAATCTGGTATAACAATAGTTTCTATTGTAGCTTTAGCAAAAGTCATGGGATACAGTGGGATGATTAAATCAATAGCAGATGTGTTAGTTGCAATAACAGGAAGATTTTATCCACTAATAGCACCATTAATAGGAGCTCTTGGAACTTTTATAACTGGTAGTGATACTTCAGCAAATGTTTTATTTGGACAGTTACAAGTACAAGCAGCTAATACCATTGGAGCAAATCCTTATTGGATTTCAGCAGGAAATGTAATGGGAGCTACAGCTGGAAAGATGATTTCACCTCAGAGTATAGCAGTTGCAACAGCGGCAACTAGCATGGTTGGAAGTGAAGGGAAAATATTAAATTCAGCTTTAAAGGTTTGTTTATTCTATATTGTTCTAGCAGGATTAATAGTATTCTTCTGTGGACCAATATTTGGATTTTAAAATATAATTTTTAGGAGGAAGTCATTATGAATATTTTAGTTTGTATTAAACAAGTACCAGGAACTTCTAAAGTAGAAGTAGATCCAATTACAGGAGTGTTGAAGAGAGATGGTATAGATTCTAAAATGAATCCATATGATTTATATGCATTAGAAACAGCATTAAGAATAAGAGAGAGCAAAGGTGGAACAGTTAAGGTTTTAAGTATGGGACCTAATCAAGCATTAAGTGTAATTAAGGAAGCATATACAATGGGAGCAGATGAAGGCACATTACTATCAGATAGAAAATTTGGTGGTGCGGATGTTTTGGCTACATCATATACAATTTCTCAAGGTGTTAAAAAGATGGGAGATTTCGAACTTATAATTTGTGGCAAGCAAACTACAGATGGGGATACAGCTCAGGTTGGTTCTGAAATGGCAGAGTGGTTAGATATACCTCATGTAGCTAATGTTAAAAATATAATCGAAGTAGAAGATTCATCAGTTACAGTTGAAATGGACATGCCTGAAAGCATTGAAACTGTAAGAATATCATATCCATGCTTAATTACTGTTGATAAGGGTATCTTTGAACCAAGATTACCTTCTTATAAACAGAAATTATCAACTAAAGATAGAGAGATAAAAATATTGAGTCTTAATGATTTTGATGATAAGAATGAAAAAAATTATGGACTTAATGGTTCACCTACTCAAGTAGAAAGAATATTTCCACCAGAAGTTAATAATGATAGAGAAATGTGGACAGGAAGTTCAAATGAATTGAGTGAAAGAATAGAAAATAAATTAAAGAGTTTAAAGTTTATTTAAGACACTCATTTTGATAAAACATAAAGAATATAAACAACATTTAAATAGTGTTAAATTGAATATAAAATTAAAGAGGGGGAAGAAATTATGGCAAAGTTAGTTGTAAATCAAGAAAAGATATCAAATATTGAAGAGCTAATAAAAGTATGTCCTTTTAATGCTCTTGAAAATAATAATGGTATAGTTGAAATAAGTGGAGCATGTAAAATGTGTAAGATTTGTGTTAAAAAAGGTGCTAAAGGTGCAGTTGAATATATAGAGGAGGAAATTGAGGAAATAGATAAAAGTCTTTGGAATGGAATTGGAGTTTATGTTGACCATGTAGATGGAGAAATACATCCAGTTACTTATGAACTAATAGGCAAAGCTAGAGAATTAGCTGGTAAAATAAATCACCAGGTTTATGCTGTATTTATTGGAAATAATATTTCTCACAAAGCTGAAGAATTATTACATTATGGTGTAGATAATGTGTTTGTATACGATGATGAAGAACTAAAATATTTTAGAATAGAACCATATACAGCTGCATTTGGAGATTTTATAAATAAGGTGAAGCCAACAGCTATATTAGTTGGAGCTACAACTATAGGTAGATCTCTTGCTCCAAGAATAGCTGCAAGATTCAAAACTGGACTTACAGCAGATTGTACGATTTTAGATATAAAGGAAAATACAGATTTAGTTCAGATTAGGCCCGCATTTGGTGGGAATATAATGGCTCAAATAGTTACTCCCAATTCTAGACCTCAACTAGCAACTGTTAGATATAAGGTTATGACAGCACCAAAAAGAAGTGAGGAAATTACAGGTGAGATAGTTGCATGCAATATAGATAAAGAGAAACTTAGATCTGGAATTACAGCTCTTGAAATAAAGAAAAAAGATACAGAGGTTGGAATAAGTGATGCTGAAATAATTGTAGCAGCTGGAAGAGGTGTCAAATCGGAAAAGGATTTAGAACTAGTGAAAGAATTAGCTAAAGCTTTAAATGCAGAATTTGCATGCACTAGACCGCTAATTGAAGCTGGGTGGGTTGATGCAAAAAGGCAAATAGGGTTAAGCGGAAGAACTGTAAGACCAAGACTTATAATAACTTGTGGAATATCTGGAGCAGTTCAATTTACAGCGGGAATGAATAATTCAGAGTATATATTTGCTATTAATACTGATGAAAAAGCACCAATATTTAAAGCTGCTCACTATGGAGTTGTTGGCAATATGTACGAAGTAATTCCACAACTTATAGAAAAAATAAAAATGGCTAAGGAGGCATAGGCTATGAGTTACAAAGAAGTTGAATTAAAAGATTATGAAAATATATTATGTATTGCAGAGAATGATAAAGAAAGAGTTTTCTTTAAGGAAAAGATAAATGAAGATTATAGCCATGATGAATTAGGTGGAATAAAACAAATGCCAGATATAGTAGTGCAAGCTATAAGTACAGAAGAAGTTTCAAGAATAATGAAATATGCTTATGAAAATAATATTCCTGTAACTCCAAGAGGTTCTGGTACGGGGCTTGTTGGTGCAGCAGTTCCACTTAAAGGTGGAATAGTTATAGATCTTAGTAGAATGAATAAAATATTAGAATTAGATGAAGAAAATCTTACCCTTACATTAGAGCCAGGAGTGCTACTTATGGAAATCGGTAAATATGTTGAAGAATTTGATTTGTTTTATCCACCAGACCCAGGAGAAAAATCAGCAACAATCGGTGGTAATATAAGTACTAATGCTGGTGGAATGAGAGCTGTAAAGTATGGTGTTACTAGAGATTATGTAAGAGGATTAGAAGTAGTACTTCCAAATGGAGAAGTAGTAAATTTAGGTGGCAAAGTAGCTAAGAATAGTTCGGGATATTCATTAAAAGATTTAATGGTTGGTTCAGAAGGAACCTTAGGAATAGTAACAAAGGCAATTTTAAGATTATTACCACTTCCTAAAAAATCATTAAGTTTACTTATACCTTTCCCAAGTCTTGAATTAGCAATAGATACTGTACCTAAAATAATTAAATCTAAGTCAATACCAACAGCAATTGAATTTATGCAAAGAGAAGCGATATTGGCAGCAGAAGAATTCCTAGGAAAGAGTTTTCCTGATAAATCTTCAGATGCATATCTTTTATTAACTTTTGATGGAAATTCCATAGAGGAAATAGAAAAAGATTATGAAAGTGTTGCAAACATTTGCTTGGAATCTGGAGCGTTAGACGTATTAATTTCAGATACAGAAGAAAGACAGGAATCAATATGGTCAGCTAGAGGATGCTTTCTTGAAGCTATTAAAGCATTAACTACTGAAATGGATGAAGTTGATGTTGTTGTACCAAGAAATCAAATCGGGAATTTTGTAACTTTTACCCATGAACTTGAACGAAAGGCGAACATAAGAATAAAAAGCTTTGGCCATGCTGGTGATGGAAACTTACATGTATATATATTAAGAGATAAATTAGATGAAAAAGCATGGCATACAAAGTTAAGTGAAATTATGCAAATAATGTATGATAAAGCTAAGGAATTAGAAGGACAAGTTTCGGGAGAACATGGTATAGGATTTGCAAAAAAAGGATATTTAAAGCAATCACTTCCAAGTGGATGTATTGATATAATGCAAAGAATAAAGTTAGCTTTCGATCCTAAAAATATATTAAACCCAGGAAAAGTCTGTGAATAAAACTTAATTTATCAATAAAATACTCTGATACAATATATGGTCAGAGTATTTTTGTTTTAGTAATTAAATTATAATCTAAATAAAGATATTTTAATAA
>Ga0302188_10003685_pt1 | contig 10526 bp, 5 predicted proteins | sample II_Bog_E2_1_FD_198783 | JGI IMG/M metagenome (GOLD analysis project Ga0302188, IMG submission 198783) | Peat permafrost microbial communities from Stordalen Mire near Abisko, Sweden - II_Bog_E2_1 | ecosystem: Environmental > Terrestrial > Soil > Wetlands > Peat | place: Sweden: Abisko, Stordalen... | reverse complement strand
GTAAAAGCGGGTTCAATATTCGAATACCGTTATATATGGGCACGTGGGTTTTCAAGAAATTTCCCGCCCTGGAATTTTCAATGTGACCTGCCGACCCGCTACAGCCAGCTGGATGCTTTTATCAACCCATTGCTTGTTTTTTCAGTATACCAAAATAAATTCGCGCCATTTGTACGGGACACTGTGTCATGGGCAGGCTATGGCCACGTTTGGGCAATGGCCAACATCAAATCAACCAAAGAAGAACCTTATATGCGATCGTCAGCAGACGTGCTTGAATGTTTAAACTTTATTATAAGCGCGGTAAAGGTGAATGGAATAACGACGACCATCGATAAATCATGGACTGACATTGGCCGGGAAATTGCCGCCGACAAAGATTTTTATAAACCTTATGACCAAAGTCTTCATGATGAGGATGACCTTATCAAAAAAGCAAAAACATTAACCGGCGATGATCAAAAGATAGCGTTTTTGTTTAACCAGGTAAAAACCCTGATGAAAGATAATGACGAAAAAAACTGGTTCTCAAAAGATGGCATCAAAACTGCCTGGAAAAAGAAGAGCGGCAACTGGAGCGAGATCAATATGATATTGAACAGGCTTTTAAATGAATCGGGCGTAAAGGCTTATCCAATGCTGGTTAGTACCCGCGACAACGGTAAGATATTGCCAAACTTTGTTAATATCTACCAGATCAATAAATTGGTAACCTACGTTCCGGTGGATAGTACCAAATACTACGTTTTGGATGCATCCGATAAATATAATGTGTATAACGAAATTCCATTTGAGCTGTTAAATGCTTACGGCCTGTACTTAAATAAAGAAAAAAACGACTATCCCCTGGTTTTAATAAAAAAGATCAGCCAGGTTAAAAAGACAGTTTTTATAAATGCCGAAATTAATGCCGACGGTACAATGAAAGGTACGGCACAGATCAGCAGTTCAAGTTACCATAAAGCAATTGAGCTGGAGTTACACAAAAAACTGGATGAAAAAAAATATGAACAATATTTAACCGAAGACGATAACAATTTAAGGATTACATCGCTGCAGCTTGAAAACGCTGAGGTAGATTCTCTTCCATTAATGCAAACGATTAACTTTAATCTCGCGTTGCCCGGAACTGACGATAAATACATTTATTTTAATCCAAACTTATTTACCTCGCTTCATAATAACCCTTTTTTAAGTAAGGATCGGGTGTCAGATATCGACTTCGGCTGCAGTAATTTATTTACCATAGCCGGCAGATATAAAATACCAGCCGGTTATAAAATTGATGCTTTACCTAAAAGCATCAATCTGATAAATAACGGCAAAAGCATCACGTTTAAGCGGCTCGTGGGCGAAGATGCCGGCTATATCATCGTGAACTATGTCATCAATTACAAACAATCTGTTTACAATCAGTCAGACTATCCCGAGATCTATGCCTATTTCAAAAAAATGAACGAAATGCTGAACGAACAGATTGTGCTGATAAAAATGTGACTGAAGTAATGATCACGCTATGATGAGTGCAGGTAACAATTGCCGATTTTTTTTTCAAACATTTTTACGACTATTTTCTACCTATTGATTAACCCCTGATTCCATGAATAAACCTTTTGCAATTCTGCTATTATGCCTGTTCAGTCTTGTTGTTAAAGCGCAAACGCCGGTAAGCGAGGCGCAAACCTATGGTAAAATTGATACCGCCGACCTGAAGATGACTTCCTGCGATTTTGAAAAAGATGCTAACGCGGAAGTACTTTTTGATAAGGAAAAGTGCTATTTTTCGGATAAAAGCCGCCGAAACGTGATTACAGAACGCCACATACGGATTAAAATATTTAATGAACATGCACTAGACCAGGCCAATATTTCAATCAGGTATTTGACCGCCAATTTTGAAAAAGTCAGCCATATAGAAGCGGAAACTTTCAATTTAATCAATGGGAAGGTTGAAATTACAATGCTTGATAACGCATTAATTTACACCCGTAAAATTGATAAAGACGAATCAGAAATGGTTTTTTCAATGCCGGCTACAAAGGTTGGTTCAGTAATTGAATATAAGTATGCGCAAGACAGCGGGATGGAGCCGACTTTCCCAAATTGGTATATTCAAAATACAATTCCTATGCGTTATAGTGAAATAATATCGGCTATACCGTATGCGCCGCCTATCAAACTTATGGCTAACTATAGGCCACCTGACATTTTGTATCTGCTTCAGAAAATAAATACTACTTTATTTAAGTCTTCGATTACAAATTCCCCTTCGTTACCAAACGAACCTTACATGAGGTCGGAAGCGGACGTACTGGCAGACGTAACGTATACCCCAACCTTTCACCATTATTGGATACCGATCAGTCTGCATAAATTGCCAAAAGTCCTCCTCGATGCTGACGGTTTTGGCGATCAGCTCGACAAAGAAATTAAGGGCTCGGACACTATTACAAATAAAGCCTTTGCTATTTATAATGAAAAGGAAAGACTATCGTTCGTATTCAATTATTTAAAAAACACAATGACGTGGAACGGTATGGATAGCTGGTATGTGAATAACGATCTTGCGAAAGCATGGAAAAGCAAAACAGGAAATTCCGCTGAAATAAACCTCGTTTTGTACAACTTACTTGCCAAATCCGGCATAAAGGCTTACCCCTTATTGGTGAGTACGCGTGCAAATGGGAAAATAAGCAACTCAGGCAGTATAATGCAGTTCAACAGAACAGTAGTTTTGGTGCCCATAGGCGCTGACAGTACAAGATTTTATGTGCTTGATGCAACAAATAAATATAATACTTCTCATGATACGCCATTTGAATTGCTTAATTCAGTTGGATTATGCCTCGACGTTTTTAACGAAAAAGACCGTATGGTTGCTATTAAAAATGTTCAGCCGGTAAAAAAAATGGTTTTAATCATTGCCGAAGTAATGCCCGATGGAAGGTTAAACGGCAGTTCAAAAATAGTGGATTACGGGTATAATAAATCAACCAGCGCCGAAACGTACAAGACACAGGGAGAAAAAAAATTTATTGATTATCTTAAAGGTAATGACAACAATATACAGATATCTTCTTTGAAATTCGAAAACTTTGACGTTGATACGCTACCCCTTACGCAAACTTTTAATTTTAATATTAGCCTTTCGGCATCCGATCAAAATTATATTTACTTTAATCCCTGTTTATTTAACCCTTTAAATAAAAATTCATTCCTAAGCGATAAAAGGCTTACTGACATTGATTTCGGGTATCAAAATGATTTTGAAATTCGCGGCACCTTTAAAATTCCTGCAGGGTATAAGGTTGACGCCCTTCCCAGAAGTCTGAATTTGACCATGCCTGATAAAAGCATCACATTTAAACGGGCTTTAGCTGAAGAGGAAGGCGTTATTGCCGTTCGTTACACCATTGATTATACCAGATCATTATTTACAAAAGAAGAATATCCTGCTATCCATGAATTTTATAAAAAAATGCATGAAATGCTGAATGAGCAGATCGTTTTGAAAAAGCTTTAGGCGGTGCGTTTTTGCTTGATAAAAGTAACTTTTATATTATCTTAATTTTTGCTATTATTATGCACCAATTCATTAAACCTAAATTCCATGAATAAACCTTTTGCAATTATTTTATTGAGCTTATTCAGTTTTACTGTTAAAGCACAAACGGCGGTGCTCCGGGAGCAGCCTTTTGGGAAAATTGACTTGCCGGATCTGCAAATGACTGCGTGCGACTTTGAAAAGGACGCCAACGCCGAGGTGCTTTCTAATTTTGGAAATATCCTGTATGGTGATGATTTAAAATCCATTACTTTGGATGTTCATAAGCGGATAAAAATTTTCAACAGTAACGGAAATGACCACGCCAACATTCGTATTCAGTTTTTTAGCGGAGATCGTCTTGAAAACATTACTGGTATCGAGGCACAAACCATCAATTTGGCGGATGGGAAACCCGTAGTGACAAAACTTGATAAAAAATCTATCAAGACCACAATTATTGATAATGAAACCAGCGAAATTGTTTTTGCAATGCCTGATGTAAAAGCCGGTTGTATTGTTGAATATAAATACAAATGGACCGCCAGGTACAATGCCGCAATTCCTACGTGGAATTTTCAGGAAGACATTCCGGTAAGGTATAGTGAATTAAATACGGCCATACCTGATATTTTTTATTTCAGGCCCCAGCTTCATGTCAACCTGCCGCTCGCGAAACATGTGACATCTGTTGACGCACGGGTTTTAAAAGTAACCACACATACCCTTACCATCACCGATGCTGGTGCATCCGGTGATCAGCAATCGGAAACGTATAACTATAACGATAACAATGAAATATGGGCAATGGCTAACATGCCGGCGCTGCGCGCTGATGCCTATATGTCCTCTTTTGACGATAATGTACAGCGTTTAAACCTCGACATGGTAAGCTCAAAGCCTATCGGCGGGTTTAACTCCGAGTATTCAGATACCTGGGCAAAGGTGGGGTATAGCCTGTCGAGAAATGCCTTTTTTGGAGAACAACTTAATGTTTCGTTACCTGATGAGGATGTGATTACCGCCAAAGCCGCGCTGCTAAAAACAAATGATGAAAAAATTGCCTTTATTTTTAATGCGGTAAAAGACGCGTTGAAATGGAATGGTTCCGACCGGTGGTACACCGTTGATGGCCCCCGTAAGGCATGGGGCAACAAAACAGGGAATGCAACCGAAATAAACCTGATCCTGTACCGTTTGCTGAAAGACAGTAAAATAGAAGCTTATCCTATGGTAGTGAGTACGCGCAATAATGGGAAGCCCGATCCCTGGCGCACCTCATTGTGGCAGTTTAACAGGGCCGTCGTTTTTATACCGGTTGACGATTCGAAAAATTATGTACTTGATGCCAGCGGGAAATATAATGTTTATAATGAAGCGCCTGCCGATTTGCTCAATACTTTCGGGTTATGGATTGACAGGTCAAAGAATATTTATGATACAGTAAGTATAAAAAAGGTCGACCCCGTACGCCAGGTCGTTTTAATTAATGCCGAAATAAAACAGGGTGGCAAAATTGAAGGGACCGCCCAGATCAGCAGCATGAGTTACGACAGGGCAAGTGCTGTTAAAACCTATAAAACTGACGGTGAAGAAAAATACCTGGAATATCTTCGGAACGGCGATAATAATTTAAAAATATCGTCCATAAAGTTTGAGAACATGGAAGTTGATACCCTGCCTTTAACGCAAAACATCAACTTTGGGCTTGATCTGCCGGGCACAGACGAAAATTATATTTATGTCAATACCAACCTCTTCACCTCATTAAAAACCAACCCCTTTTTAAGCGAAAGCAGGCAGTCGGATATATACTTCGGCTACCTTAGAAGTTACTCCATCAACGGCGTTTTTAAATTACCGGCGGGTTATAAAATTGACGCCTTGCCAAAGCAGGTCAGCATGGTCATGCCGGATAAAAGTATTGTATTTAAAAGAGTGATCGCCGAGCAGGATGGGGCCGTCCTGGTTCATTATATCATTGACATCCGCAAAGCAGCGTTTAATGTTGATGAATATCCCGGCATCCATGATTTTTTTAAAAAAATGTATGAAATGCTCAATGAGCAGGTGGTATTAAAGAAAGGCGCATAACAGGATTTGTTTATATTTGTTTTAAATAATCGAAAAATATTCCCCCAGTGTTTTTTTTAAGCTTTTAATCCCTATTTTCGGTTAGTTAATTAATCCTTTTAATACCTATATATTTTAGCTCCTATGTTCAAGCTAACCACCAGTCAATCGGAAACAGGTTTGGTAGAACGCGAAATAATTCATTTAACCCGAGTGGCCGTTAAAGCGATTGATAAGCCTTAATTGATTAAACCTTTTGCAATGAATAAATTTTTGACCCTCATCACGATATGCGGATTGGCTTTAACTGCCGGCGCCCAGCCACAGCCGGCTAGCCCCACAACACAGGCCTACGGCAAAGTAGATCAGGCTGATCTTGAACTAACGTCGTGCGACTTTGAAAAAGATGCCAAAGCCGAGGTGCTTTTTGACAAGGGAACGGTTTATTTCACCCCCGATTACAACCTTGTGTTTGAACGGCATATCCGAATTAAAATATTTAATGAAAAAGCCAAGGATTTGGGAAGCATAAGGATCGAATATCGCGGGGGTGATCATTCCGAATATATATCAAATTTTCAGGGTGAAACAATTAATGCTGATAATGGCACAATAAAGATTACAAAAATTGATAAGAAACAAATGTTTACCCAACCAATTGACAAGATTGCAACGGTGCTGTCATTTGCATTCCCTGATGTTAAGCCCGGTTCAATTATCGAGTACAAATACGTCATTACTACCCCTTATCTTTCCCTGTTCCCCGATTGGTATTTTCAGCGCGAAATCCCGACACGTTATAGTGAATTAAGCGCCACCATTCCGAACTATTTTTACTACAAGAATTTAGTAATGGTTACCCTGCCCTTTGTAAAAAACACGGATGAAATTAAGGCCATGGCAAATATCCCGTCCATTAACGAGGAACCATTCTGGAGTTCGGAGCGTGATAATGCCCAGCGTATTCTTTATGAATTAAAAAGCATAAACGCCCCGGGTTATTTCAAGGGCTTTTCTGATAGCTGGAATAAGGTTGGGGAGGAAGTTTGCGGTTATGACTTTTATGGCGATCAATTCCGGAAAAAGCTTACTGGTGAGGAGGAAATAATAAATAAAGCAAAAAGCTTAAAGACAGATGGTGAAAAAATTGAATACGTATTTGAGGAAGTAAAAAAGCAGATGAAATGGGATAAGTCTGATCGTTGGTACACAAACGACGGCACCCAGGATGCCTGGGATAAAAAAACAGGCAACTCTACAGAGGTAAACCTTATTCTTTGCCATCTGCTTCAAAAATCAGGAATTAAAGCGCTGCCGATGTTGGTTAGCACGCGTAAAAACGGAAAAGTGAATCCAGCGTTCCCTTCTATGTGGCAATTTAACAAAACTGTTGCCTATATCCCGGTAGACAGCGCTAAGTATTATATCCTTGACGCCACCAATAAGTACAACGCATTTAACGATACGCCTGCTAATTTGCTAAATTGTTTCGGCCTGTGGATAGATAAGGAAAATAAGAAATATGACATTCTTTTTCTTCAAAAAACAACGCCCGTAAGGCAAATGGTGTTAATTGGTGCGGAAATAAATCCCGATGGAAAAATGACCGGCTGGGCACAGCTCAGCAGTTTTAGTTATAACCGTTTAAGGGAAGTTGAAAAATACAAAACCGACGGCGAAGAAAAGTATAAGGATTATTTAAGTGAGGGCGATAACAATTTAAAAATATCCGCGGTAAAATTCGATAATATGGAAATTGATACTCTGCCGCTTACGCAAAAGGTCGATTTTAATTTAACACTTTCCGGGTCGGATGAAAACTATATCTATTTTAGCCCTAATTTGTTTACAGGGCTGCATAATAACCCGTTTTTAAACGAGAACCGTTTTTCTGATATTGATTTTGGTTTTCTTCGTTATTATTCGATAAATGGAATTTACAAATTACCTGCCGGATTTAAAACTGATGCGATGCCAAAAAGTGTGAGTATGGCCATGTCCGATGGCAGCATTGTTTTCAGGCGTATAGTGGCCGAGCAGGACGGTTCGGTAGTGGTGAGGTATACCATCGATTATAAAAAATCTATATTTTTTAAAGAAAATTATGCCGAGTTGCACGCGTTCTTTAAAAAAATGCATGAAATGCTTAATGAACAAATTGTATTAAAAAAGGCCTGATCAGATGATATTGTATAAAAATATTTTTAAAAGTGCGGTTGCCGCAGCGTTGTGCATATTTTCCTGCAGCATTGTTTTTGCACAGGATTTACCGAAAGAATTATATCAGGCGTCTGCCATCCCTGATTCATTAAAGGAAAATGCAAATTCAATTATCCGTTACGCCATCGAAGAAGATGTGGTAAGCGGCCCGGGTAAAATGAGCAGTAAATACCACAGAATAATTACCATATTAAACGAAAAGGCCGACCATGAGGCGGTACTGGATCTTTATTACAATAAAAAATTTGATAGCTACAGCAGCATTGTAATGCGTGTGTATGATGCCAACGGCAATGTTATAAAAAAGTATCACAAAAGTGATATGGAAGACTATGCAGCCATGGACGATGTGAGTTTGGTGCAGGATGGCAGGATCTTGTATTTAAAGCATACAGTAGCGTCCTATCCGGAAACAATAGAAATAGAATATGAATCTTCAACCAGCAGTTTTTTTGACCTTGGGGGATGGAACATTCAGGCGGATCAGCAAGCGGTTCAAAACTCATATTATCATTTAACCGTTGACAGCAATGCGGGTTTCAGGTACCTGAATAAAAATACGGACATTAAACCCATCAAAAAAGCGATAAACGAAAAGGATGATTATTACTGGGAGGTAAAAAACCTGAAAGCTATCAAACTGGAAGAAAAAGCGGAAGGCTGGCGCGTTTTTCCACATATCTATTTCGCTCAAAATAAATTTAACCAGGAAGGTTACCCGGGCGAATTGAGCAGCTGGAATAGTTATGGAAAGTGGCAAAAAGACCTCAACGCTGACGTGTGTTCGCTATCGCCTGAACGGGAAGCGGAGATAAGGAAAATGACCGATACCATAAAAACCGACAAGGAAAAGGCGAAATTTTTGTACAGGTACATGCAGCAGAACATGCGGTATGTAAGCGTGCAATTAGGCATAGGCGGATGGAAGCCTTTCGCGGCAACCTTTGTCGATCAAAAAAAATACGGCGATTGTAAGGCACTCTCCAATTACATGAGCGCATTGCTTAAAGCGGTAGGTATAAAATCTTGTTACGCGGTAATCAATTGCTTTGCAAATCAGGAACCGGCCGACCCAAAGTTTCCTTATGATATGTTTAATCACGTGATCTTGTGCGTACCGTTTAAGTCAGATACCACATGGCTTGAATGTACAAGCCCCTATAGCCAGTTTGGAAAACTGGGCTCGTTCACAGAAAACAGGCGGGCGCTGATAGTTACCGAAGATGGCGGCAAATTGGTTAACACGCCCAAAAGCACCATGGAAGACAATCAGTTTAACAGCCAGGTGCATATAGCAATTGATGCTGATGGCGGCGCAAAAGCAACTGTTAAAATCGTTTCCACAGGCACTTACAGAGACGAATTTCTGGGGTTTTCTACCGGCAAGCTTGATGACGAAAAAAAGGGAATGATGGAGTGGCTGAATATAAAACAACCCATCTCTTTTGATATTGATCCGGCAAAGGATGCGAACGGAACAAGGGAAACCAGTATCAATCTCGAATATGATAAGTTTAGCGACATCATTGCGGGCGACAAGCAATTTTATCACTCCAATGTTTTTGACCTGATCAATTTTACTGTACCGGTAGAAGAACATCGTAAATCCGATTATTATTTTGAAACGCCGATGCAAAAAACGTGTGCAGTCACTATCGATCTTCCGGCCGGCTTTACCGTTGAGACTTTGCCCGTCAGCCAAAGTCTGAAATTTACCTACGGAAATTACGATGTAAAATACACCTATGATGCCACCAAAAACCAGGTGATCAGTACAGCAAAATTTGTATTAACCAACCATGTTATCCCCGCCGCCAAATACACTGAAATGCAGGAGTACCTGGATGCTGTAGCCAAAGCGCAAAATAAAAAGCTGGTGATCCGCCGTAAGGCGTAAATTTGCCGGGATGATATTCAGGCTTGACGACCGGTTGCTATTTCCTGATCCCGAACTGGCCGAACCCGACGGGCTTTTAGCAGTCGGCGGCGGCCTGTCGACCGAACGGCTGTTGCTTGCCTACCAAAGCGGGATTTTCCCCTGGTATAGTGACGATAGCCCTATCCTGTGGTATTCGCCGCATGAAAGATGTGTCATCTTCCCGGCAGAACTAAAGATCTCCAAATCGATGCAAAAGGTGTTAAACTCAGGCTTGTTCACGGTTACGGCTGATCAAAGTTTTGAAGAAGTGATCGCCGCCTGTTCGGCTATCGAACGGCCCGGGCAGGACGGCACCTGGATAACCGGCGAAATGAAGAAGGCCTATATTCAATTGCATCAAAAAGGCTACGCGCATTCCGTTGAGGTTTGGCAGCAGGACAGGCTGGTGGGCGGCCTTTACGGCATAAAAACAGGCCGTGTATTTTGCGGCGAAAGCATGTTCAGCCTGGTCAGCAATGCCTCCAAAGTTGCCCTGGCGTTTTTATGCGGGATGGGCTTTGCGCTGATAGATTGCCAGGTTGAAAACCCGCATTTAATCTCCATGGGCGCCCGGATGATCAGCCGGGCCGATTATATGAAGTTTGTGAATGGTGAATAGTGAGGAGTGAATAGTATCTTTGGAGTCAGTTGGAAAATGCTTGTTACCATGCTGCCACTATCCACTGCTACTGCAACGCATATGGAGATCAATACACATAAAGAACGCATTATATTAGGCATAGATCCGGGGACGGCCGTAATGGGCTACGG
>Ga0302188_10003681_pt1 | contig 10538 bp, 10 predicted proteins | sample II_Bog_E2_1_FD_198783 | JGI IMG/M metagenome (GOLD analysis project Ga0302188, IMG submission 198783) | Peat permafrost microbial communities from Stordalen Mire near Abisko, Sweden - II_Bog_E2_1 | ecosystem: Environmental > Terrestrial > Soil > Wetlands > Peat | place: Sweden: Abisko... | reverse complement strand
GTACGAACCCGCATTTGGAATCATCGGTGATCCTGCTAAAGGGGATCCCCACACTCGGCAGTCCGCCGATCATTCGATGGTCTACATCGTTGCCACGATGCTGCGCAAGGCGATTGAAGCTCAGGACACCTTGCCTGAATACGCAGCGACCGATACGCTGTGGCAGATGCTGATGCTTTCTCCATACGACTACAATCGCGATGCGATCTTCCATCCAATGACAAGGGCACTTATGGCGAAGATCGCCTTTGAACATGGTGGTCCGGAATATGACGCCAAATACCCGGATGGAATCCCCACGTCAGTTGTCATTACAACCGAGGATGGGCGAGAACTAGATAGCGGACTCGTTATGTATCCCGCCGGACACGCTCGAAACACTACGGCCGACCTGGCTGCGATATTGAGGCACAAGTTCACACTGCTAGGAGCCTTGGCCCTTCCAGATGGCGCGGACGTACCGCGGTTGGTTGCGCACCTAAACGAGCTTGAATCCTTGTCCGCTGAGGAAGTGACGGAGCTGTACTCTTTTGAGATCGCTCACCGCGAAGGCTACGAATAGTCAGCCCTCCAAGGCGATTATTCCCTCCCGGAATCTTGGTTACTGGCGTAAATCTGCGCTTAAAAGACAGTCGTAAGCTCGAGCTGCCTCTGCGTCAACCATTCCACACCATGGTCGGTAACCAACACCATTTCCTCCAATCCAAGATAACCACGCTTCTCCATGATCACCCCTAGCTCCAACGTGTAGACCTCTCCCGCTCGAATCGGAATGCTCGGAGTGCGGCCATATCGCTCCCATAGAGGACCCAGGACCGCGCCTCCATCGTGAGCCGTGCGACCGACCTGGTGGCCAAATGCGTGTAAGTATTCGTCGTAACCACAACCCACGAGATAAGAGCGTGCCGCTGCATCTACTTCATGCCCCAACGCACCCGGCGCCAGCGCTTCTGCTCCGGCTGAAATCGCCCCGTTTACTGCGGCCACGACATCCAGAACGTCCTGGGGGATTTCTTCCCCACCGGAAACATACCAACAGCGCTGAATGTCGGAAGAGTATCCGTCCTTGATCACTCCAAGGTCGATATGAAAGACGTGACCCGGCTGCAACGTAATCGAATCGGATGCCAGCCCATGTCCGATCATGGAATGGGGGCCGCTGTTGACGATCGGGTCAGCGGACTCGTCCCAGGCAAAACCTAGCTTCCGCTCCTTGATCCTCTCATGCACCATTTCAAATACCGCCCTTTCCGTAACTCCGACAGTGGCAAAGGCGCCAATTTCGGCAAACAGCCGGTCCGTTTCTACAATCGCCCCACGCATGTTCGCAATCTCTAGGGGAGTCTTCACGCCCCTAAGAGGCATCAGAATATCCTCAGCGCTAACCAGGGCCCCCTCGAATCGGGTTCCATTCAGATAGTCTTGAAGCAGAAGGAACATTCCGTGACCGATTCCATCGGATTGGACGTCATTCTTCGAGAAATTCACCGCTACCTTTCCGTTTTCCGGCGCCAACCGCTCCAATTGCTCCAGCAGCGGCTTGCCAATGCCCTGAATGTACGGGACGATCAGATCCCAATTGCCGGATGTTCTCAACGGATCGGCGTCATAGTTTCCGACGATTGCGACCTTCTCTCCAGTACTCGACACCATCAGTGCGCTCTGCCATGTCAAACCGCCTTCCAAAATGAGACCCAACACTGGATCGCCGCTGACAGCCGTTTCACGCACAAACGTCAACCAAACGTCGCACCCCGCTGCCCGTGTGAGCCCAACTGCCTGAGAAAGCTTTTCGCCTGTAAGAGATTTCATCGCATGGGAATGCTACCGAATTCCCTGTCACTTGCTCTATTCCATTGAGTCGTGATTGAGCCCGTCCCATAGGAATGAGAGGCATGGGAACATGAATTCCAACTCTGCGAAAAAGAATGCTTCCGCATGGACCGATTCGCTTCACAATAGGAACGAGTGACTGAACCTGATGTAATCGTTGTCGGCGCGGGGGCAGCCGGAATCATCGCTGCTTGGCGGGCCGCATTCCTGGGAGCGAGGGTTGTTCTGTTAGAAAAGACTCCTCGGATTGGCACCAAAATCCTCATATCAGGAGGAGGAAAATGCAATATCACTCATGACGGACCGATCGAGACGGTACTGAAAGCCTTCCGTCCCAACGAAGCTCGTTTCATTCGACCTGCCTGCTATCGGTTCCAGAATCATCAAATCGTCGAGATGCTGACTAACCGAGGGCTCACGGTTTACACCCGACCCGATGGTCGAATCTTCCCCGTCGGTCAGACAGCAAAGGACGTGGTCCATATCCTCCACAGTTATCTGGACGAAGTCGGCGTCGATATATGGCTGGAGCATCCGGTGACCGGTCTGATAAGCGAAGGCGCCCGACTCACTGGCGTTCGCTATCGATGTCCCGGACAGCCGGAAAGGGAAATAAAATCGTCTTCGATCATTGTAAGCGTAGGTGGAAGTTCGTATCCAAACAGCGGTACGACTGGCGACGGGTGGGCATGGGCAAGACCGATCGGCCATACCGTTGTAAAGGTCCGCTCAGCTCTGGCCCCGATCTATTTGGAACTAGGCCAAGACCTTCTTTCGAGCCGCTCGGGGATCGCGCTTCGGAATTGCGTGGTTAAGGCGAGGCAGAATGGAAAAGAGATCGCTCGGTGGGAGGGAGATCTGCTCTTCACACACCATGGAGTATCGGGCCCAACAATCCTGGGAATCAGTCGCGTGGTGGCAGAACGTCAACCCGATGGTCCCATCCATCTCGAAGTTGATCTCGCGCCGAATAAGACATTCGAAACCTTGTCATCGGATCTGCTCTCGAATGTTAACCAGCACCCAAAACGCTTGGTCGCATCATTTGTGGAGGAGTTTGTGCCAAGAAGCCTGGTTGACTCACTGATGGCAGACTCCGCGATTACAAGGGACACGGTGGGATTCCGTTTCGAAAAGAAATCGCGTAACCGACTTGTAACGACTCTAAAGGGTTGGTCCATTGGTCCAGTTCGGGCTGTGCCCCTTGAAAAGGGCGAAGTCGTAGCAGGCGGGATCTCCCTGGACGAAGTCGATCCTCATTCCATGGCTTCACATGTGGTGGGCGGACTCTATCTATGCGGCGAAGTCCTCGACATTGCAGGCCCGGTCGGAGGATACAACCTCCAAGCAGCGTTTGCAACCGGTTTTGTCGCTGGCGAATCAGCGGCAAAGGCAACTTTCAAGAAAACCTGAAATCTCTTACACTGACCAAGTAAAATGAAGACCTGATGGCAACTCTCGCACCCGAACGTCTTCACGGTATTTCGATCGATACGATTGCGGACAAGGTTTATGCCGGCGAGCGACTGACGAGCGACGACGCGATTTTTCTGTTTAACCATCCGAATCCCCTCGACCTCGCAAGTCTGGCCAATTTTCAGCGACAGCGCAAGGCGCCGGGAAACACAGTAACGTACATCATTGGCCGGATTCTCAATTACACGAACGTCTGTTGGGTCCGCTGCAATTTCTGTGCCTTTTACCGGGTTCCTGGACATAGCGAGGGTTACGTTCATTCTGATGAGGCGATCCTGGAGAAAGTTGGCGATACCGTCGAAAAGGGGGGAGTCGAAATCCTGTTCCAAGGAGGTCTAAACCCCAAACTCAAGATTGACTACTACGAGGGAATTTTCGACAAGATCCGGAAGGCTTATCCCGATGTCATCCTACACGCCCTTTCCCCTGCAGAGATAATCTATATCGCCCACATATCCAAGTTGAGCCTGCACGACACGTTGAAACGCCTCCATGCCGCAGGTCTGCACTCCATTCCTGGCGCGGGCGGAGAGATTCTGGTTGATCGAGTGCGAAAGATCATCGCTCCTTACAAGGACACAACCGACGAATGGCTTGAGTGCATGAGGACCGCCTCCGCATTGGGTATCCGAAGCACCGCATCCATGATGTTCGGCCACGTCGAGACGATTGAAGATCGGGTGGAACACCTCGGTCGAATTAGGGATCTGCAGGACGAATGCGCACCGTTCCGAGCGTTTATCACATGGAACTTTCAACCTGAGGACACGAATCTCCCGATCCCTCGGAAGGCAAGCGGGCTCGACTACCTGAAGACCGTCGCCGTGTCTCGGTTATTTCTCGACAACTTTGACAACCTCCAAGTCTCGATCCTAACTCAGGGGCCCAAGATAGCTCAGACAGCGCTTGCCTATGGAGCGAATGACTTCGGATCGGTGATGATTGAGGAAAACGTAGTTTCTGCTGCGGGCAACAAGTTTATCCTCAGTGCGGAAGAATTCGAGCGCATCATCACGGACGCCGGGTACGAGGCAAAACGCCGCAACACCCGGTACGAGTTGATCTAGCCCACGATTGATTGGTCCTCTCTAGGACGTTGGACCGATTACTTGTTCATGACCAGATAACCCTTGGAAACGAGGCTTGAAGCTTGCCTGCGAGACAACCAATCCAGTGAATCCCCTCCGGTTTTGCGGCAACTTCATAGCAGATGTGCCTGAGAACGAAGGATGTTCTCGCCGCTAGATTCGATAGAGTGGCTCATACTATACAATTCGATTCGAATCATGTAGCTAGTAAGCGCTTTTCTCGCCTTATCTCGGCCGTCTACCTCGCTCCGTGGGCGGATCATTGTCAGATCGCAATGGCATTGCGCATCGACTGTCACGATGCTCTGACCCTAACGTCAGGATCTAAAACTAGACCTGAGAATTCCGGATGAGTAATGCGTCGATGACGCCAACATCCGTCGATGTGGGAATTTCTTAGCTCCCTGCAGGTTCGTAGCTGACATCAAACACGTCGTGCACCTGCGCTTGGATTAGAACTCAGGCTACCGTTTAGTATCGCTTTTGGTACCGCATCATGCTCTCTGTTATTACTTAGAACGCAAGATATGTTGGTCCACTAAGTCTATTAGAGTAGTTAGATATAAGCGCTTGCTTGCACTGAGAGCCCACTTACTGTATAGGATAGTATCGGTAGATGTCATTCCCTCCCAGACTAGTGGGTTTAGAAGGACAGAACTACGAAGACCACAGTAAGTTCGCACATTGTTATTGCTACGGAATGCGCAAAAAGCAGACCTACATTCAACTCATCTGCTGTATGATGTACCGACTAGAGGGGATGTTCTCTATTAAGGATACATAAATCCTTTAGCATGAGGCGCTTAATCGATGGAGACAAGTATCAGATGAAGGCAAAGAAACTCGCACCGATAGTACTTATTTGCGTGGGAGGGGTCAGCTGTGCGTTTGCATTCTGGTTGAAGCCTGGAAAGATAGGACCGTTGTATCAGTTGCCGTCCGAATTGTCGTTGAGCGGAGACGGGAAACATTCGGTAACTCAGAGTCTGTTGCTATTCAATGCGAGCGACAAACAGGTGTTGGTGCAAGTACAGCCGTCATGCGGATGCACCACATTTCGACCGGCTCAGTTTCGATTGGCTCCAAACGGGGCCCAAATGGCTGAGGTAACCGCGGACACCTCCGTAATGCCTGCCGGATACAACGAAAAGACGATTCAGCTCTCCATCCGAAGCAACTCCTCTTCCTGGTTCGAATCGATTGCACTTGGCGTCACCGTCAACCGGGGGCGCAGTTAGGAGGAACCGAAAATGAAAAAAGCATTCTTAATTTGTTCAGCCCTGGCACTTGCACTTGCCGTGCCAGTCAATGAGGCCCGAGGTCAACAGTTCAATTGCAGCACAATTTATTGTGCTCCCGGGAATGTTAACCTGCAGGGCACCACTTGGTCCAACTGCTGCCAGGCGATCGTCTACGGACTGGGAGCGTATGACGGTTGCGAGAACACTGGTTCTGGGTATGGATGTATTACGATAACCAGTCCAAGCGGTTCGGTCAACGGCGCCTGTACTTACGGCGGGTCGCCCTACAGCTCGTGTACTGCAGTAATCGTACAGATTAACTGTACGGTTAACTTCACGCCATGTTCGGCAGACAGTGGTGGAATTTGTGGATGCTTTGGCAGCCCCACGTATTCAGGCAGTTGGACGGCAAGTTTGATGACTTGTAGTTAAAATATGAAAATATGGCCATTGATTTCAGTTTTGCCATGTTTCGCTTCACCGATGGCATTCGGATCTGACAAATCAGACTTCTTTGGCCAGCTTGCTGGACGGGAGGCTAGTGTTAGGGAGAAGACGTTGAGATATTCGGTTCAACAGTACGTCAAACAGCCTGCCCTATCTCTGCCTTCCGAACTGGCAAACAAGATGGGGGTCCATGGCCCACTTACCATTCCAGCCATGGAGTTCACGTTCAATGGGCAGTTGACGGTGGCGGACGATGGAACCGCAACGTCGGTCATCGGTCAATACCCCGAAATCCTGCCGGGCGGAAAAGTCGAGTCTCACAAACTTGAGATGTATTTTGGGAACGACTGGCAAGGAGGCGTTTATCTTGATACATCTGACAAGCCGGTAATGGCGGTGTTCCTTCGCACGCCGGGACCCGGCATATTGTCGGACTACGTGCTTTGCCCGTCGCAGGTTTACAGTCCAGCCGCAATGATGTTCCTGGATGCGCGCTCTCCTAAAGACCTATTTGGATGGAAAGCGGTCGTACAGAGCACTGCATCGGACCGGACAGTCGTTTCCGTAGCCAACAACAGTGGTCCCCCGAACTTTACTCCTCTGCCGGGCGCGGCGCCCCTGACCGAAACTTGGCGATTTGCTTACGACGTGAAGTCAAATCGGCCGATTGAAGGTTCCATCTTCATTTCCAATCCTATCGTGGGAGCCGATGACGCCATCGAGACATGGAAAGTCCTCTCGTATGCCCATTATGGAAATGTCGACTATCCAAGCAAGATTGTATCCGAACAATTTGTAGCCCACAAACTTGCCAGGCGCAACACTTTCACATTGTTATCGGTAGGTCATACCGATGAGATTCCCGTCCTCGACTTGTCTCGAAAAACGAAGGTCTCAGACTTCAGAACTCAGGTATTTAGGGGGATTCGAGGGCATTTCCCTCCCGCCAATCTCAAACGAGTCGCCTACTACTGGCCAGGCAAATTGCCAGCGACCTCCGAGCTCTCCAAGTACGACACGTTGCCGAAAAAAGAAGAAGAAACAAAACTGCCACTCATTATTTCGGTCACGATCATGCTGGCTGGATTTGCCTGGCTTCTTCTCTCTCGAAGGCGCGGATCGACAGATAAGCCATGAAACTCTATCCTCTCATCCATTCCTACGCACTCAAACAGTGCCAAAGTCAGTGTCGGCGGTTACGGTGGCTATCGCTTGCCGGTCTTGCGCTTGCGGCAGGCTGCGGAGACTCTAAGAGCCTCGTTGGGACGTGGGTCACCAGAGACTTTGGCGAAGCCAAATTCACGTTTAATGCGGACAAGACTCTGACCGTTGAAGTCCCTGCAAACGTGATTGCGCCATCGGCTCCTGCGGTGAAAGCCCATGGAACCTACGAACTCACCAAACGCGACTTCATTTGGACCTACACCGATTTACCAACCGGGCCTGGGATGCCTGAGCATTTCGTGAGGTTATTCAAAGTCCTCAATGGAAAACCTGAGCATGCATTCCTCGACTGGGATTCCAGCGACAAGATGCACTTGACCGAAGGCCAGAAGATCAGAAAGTTCGTACGCACTCAATAGTGTTAGCCATGCATAAAAGACATGGCGAGCAAAGAAATAAAGGGAGGTGCCCAACCAAAAAAACAACGAATGTGTGAGCGACGTATCAAGGATTCAATTGACCAATTCCCTAAGGAGGGCTATAGCTATGACAAAGAACAGACGTATGGTAGTGGCGGTATTCGTATTGGTTTTGATGCTGGGAGCGGCATTAACGCCCATTGCGAGCGCAACAAGGGCTGTCAATCCCTGCGGTACCGACTACGGAAGTCCAAGCTAATCGCAACTCGGCAACTCTTCTATCCTTCAACGAAAGAGGAAGGGTTGCCACCAATTTAGATCACATCACGTCGGGAGTGAAGTACAAGCTCTTACGGCCCAACCTCGAAGCAAATTCGAGGACTTGCATATGGACACACAAATAAAGAGTAACGGATTGCGACAGGTCATGTTCGTAAGGGTGGCGTTGTTGGGCTTCTCACTCGCTGGGTTATTCGTTGCTTGGATGCTCAGTTTCGCAAGGCTCTTCGGCGTACTCATACCATGCGGAGCAAGTTCTGGCTGCGAGACGGTCTCAGAGAGTTCAGCAGCGGTTTTCCTGGGGATTCCCATTGCCTATTTAGGATTGATTGCCTATACCCTCTTAAGTTTAGTCTCTTGGTTCTATTTGCTCCACGGCAATAGGAGCTTGTCTCGTCTTGGGTATGCGATTTCGATCGTAGGGGCCGTGGTTAGCACCGGCCTGACCTGGTACTCGATTACGGTCATCCATGCTAAATGCCTTTGGTGCCTGTCTTCGAACGGGATTATGTGTGTCCTTGCCATCTGCTTTGCGGCGACTGCGAGTTCCGCGAGGACCTCTGAGCCCAGCAACCGCACTACTTTGGTGGCTATTGGTACGGTCCTGACATTAGTGGCCGGGTTTGCAATTATTCGCGGCAGCACATTCCTAATGAGGGGTGCATCCTATGCCGTGTTAGACAATGCGGCCTTGCGAGCTACGCCAAAGACGGAACTAATGCCATCGAATGCGTTGGTCATCAACCCATCCGCAAGTGATCTGACCCTCGTCGTATTCATCGATCTGCTTTGTCCGACGTGCCATCTTGAGGTTCCAAAGATCATTCGCTTGGCTCGGGGTAGGAACGTGCGCGTGTTCCTATTGCATAACCCACAGGAGGTTCATCGGGGCTCTTTCGATGCCGCAGTGTTGGAGCAGGAGGCCACCGACAGGGGACAGGGAGCCCTGTTACTTGAGGATGCATGCGATTCCGACGTCCATTCAGTCGAAGCGCTAGCCAAACTCAAGGAGTGTGTCTTGGGAACAGATGCGGAGGTAGAGCAAGCCAAGCGGCAAGTTACGAGAGACATGGACCTAGCTCGAAGACTCGGGATTGTATATGATCCGGCGATTATCGTGATACCAAAAGGTAAAGCAGCCGTTGGAATTAGCCTTAGTGATTTCGACCGACAGTATTTCGCACAGGATGGTGCGTAGTTTGGTGGCTACTTTACGTCGTTGGATCTTGATGCAGGCACGCTCTTTTGTGATGAGGTCCATTGCCTTTCGTGCCAAATTCGGTAACCGGCGGTCTGTCCTTCGTCAGGGAAGCCGTTGGAATTGGCCGAGTACCCGACTTACAATGGCAAGCGGCTTACACAGGAATGCGAAATTGTGAGAACAATGAGATTCGTCATCATTATTGGAAGTACGGTTGCCATTCTGGCAATCGGATTTGGGATCAGCAGGAAGGGCCAACAAGCCTCCTTAATTGAACGGCAGTCGTGCCAGATCCCGCTGGAGGCTCGATATCCGATCAGCTACGACGTGCTCTCTAAACCGTCAGGTCCCGAACAATCGTCCTTCAAACCTAATGAGGTTCCGTTTTATGGTCCAGTCCGTTTAAGTAACGGTAGGACCGTCCAACTTCGCTTTGTTCAGTGTCTTGGCCCGCAAAACCGCCAGGCTTGGCTACCGAATGGCAATCCCGTTATAGGATCGGACCTAGATCGGATCTTAGACCTCGGGCCGCAAGATCGAAAGGAGCGGCGGGTGATGCTGCTCAGAGTTGATGTCGATATGGCGCCAGACGAATTCGATTGCTTGGTAAGGGTCCCTCATAAGTCTGGCTGGAATATCTACCAAACCTATGCGGACGTAACGGCCACTCACTTTCTTGACATGGTCAGCTTCCAAGCGCCGAACACGATGAAAACAAGCGATGTCGGATTGGAACTCGGTTTCGGTCCGTTCAAGGATTACGTGAGTTCCAAGATTGGCGGTGGAATATTAGTGCCGCACGTATCGAATCAGGCATCGCCGGCAGTGACAACGATTTTTGGACATAACTGCCAGATTACATGCGCCATTTCGGTTCGAATTCCGCCTTCCTTAGAGGGCAAGGACATCCGTCTCGATGCTTTCGATTCAAGTGGAAAGAAGACCGAGACGCGTGCCTATACTCCGGAGAGTATTAGAGAGCCCGACGATCCGAACCCGCGGAGAACATTTTTGTTCGGAGACTTGCAACCGGAAGCCGTGCGCTATGTCACTCTGACGGTCAGGGACTTCGAGTGGGTCACGTTTACCGGGGTTCACCTTTGGCCAAACGTCAGATCGTAGATTCGTTACGGTTTGCTTCTTCATGGCTCGATGCGTTGCCATGCACTAGCAGAGATCAATTGATCGGGGGCGCCCATCGTTTCCCTACTACTCGGTGACAACAGTTTGACAAAGGCCAGGAGCAGTTGCGGGAAAGTTCAACACTTCCCCGCCCCGTCCTCGAGCCGTGACATAATATTCGATTCCAACATTGACGTCGCGGTCCAGGTGAAGCGTTGCTCGGTAGACGCCTCGACCGAGGTGGGTTAGAGGCTTCCTTTGGAAATCT
>Ga0302188_10003676_pt1 | contig 10553 bp, 7 predicted proteins | sample II_Bog_E2_1_FD_198783 | JGI IMG/M metagenome (GOLD analysis project Ga0302188, IMG submission 198783) | Peat permafrost microbial communities from Stordalen Mire near Abisko, Sweden - II_Bog_E2_1 | ecosystem: Environmental > Terrestrial > Soil > Wetlands > Peat | place: Sweden: Abisko, Stordalen... | reverse complement strand
AAATTAATGATACACACAAGAATTATGAATACCGAATCGCTTCAGGCGGCGGACGCATGATCACTACTATGGATCGTTATAATGCGGATTGGTCTATTGTTGAGCGCGGATGGAAGGCCCATGTCTTAGGCCGTGCTCGCCGTTTTGCTTCTGCCAGGGAAGCCATTGAGACTTATTATAAAGAAGATCCTAAGATCACGGACCAGTATATGGATGCTTTTGTCATTGAGGATGATGGCTCTCCGGTCGGGACCATTGAAGACGGTGATTCGGTTGTATTCTTTAATTTCCGTGGGGACCGTGCCATCGAATTATCCATGGCTTTCGAGAATATTGATTTTGATAAATTTGACCGTGTTCGCGAACCTGATGTTCTTTTTGCCGGTATGATGGAATACGACGGGGATTTGCATATCCCTAAGAACTATTTAGTGTCTCCGCCTCAAATCGAAGGCCCTATCGGTGCCTATATCTGTGCCAACGGAGTTTCTTCTTTTGCTATTTCAGAGACGCAAAAATACGGCCATGTCACTTATTTCTGGAACGGTAATAAGTCGGGTTATATTGATAATAAATTAGAGACCTATCTGGAAATTCCGTCGGATAAAATTCGTTTTGAAAAGGCTCCGCGCATGAAAGCCGATGAGATCACTGAAAAGACCATTGAGCTCTTGAAAAGCGGCAAGTATAAATTTGGTCGTTTAAATTTCCCCAACGGAGACATGGTTGGGCACACTGGTGTTCCTGAGGCCATCATCACAGCTGTTGAGGCGGTGGATACGGATGTGGCTAAATTACTCGGCGTGATCCGTGAATTGAACGGCATCGTTGTCATTTTAGCCGATCACGGCAACGCTGATGAAATGTTCACCGTTAAAGGCGGTAAGCGGCAGATAAGTACTGCGCATTCGTTGAATCCTGTGCCATGCGTTATTGTTGACTCCGGCTATCAGGGAGAATACGAAATGGCCCAAGTGCCCGGGGCAGGCCTAGCCAATGTGGCCGCGACCTTGTTGAACCTTTTAGGTTTCGAGGCGCCTAAAGAATACGCCGCTTCTTTAATTAGTTTTAAATCATGACCAATCAATCCCGGGCCGGAATGCAAGAGCGTATCCCTAAGATCGTCTATCAATTGCATATCCAGTCAGAAAATGAGCAGGGCCTGAATTTGATCAGGGCTGTGCTATTGAATCTGGATTATGCTGAAAATGATCTGGTCAATTCTTCTTTGATAAATAAGCCTGCCGTTGAATTATTCAGTGAACAAGAAACAAAGCTTGAAGGTATAAAGAAATTATTTGGGCGTCTAAAGCTGCCAGGCATTAAAGTTCAAAAGCGTCGTCTTCTTCCCAAGGATTGGTTGACCCTCTGGAAGGCCCAATGGAAACCCTCAGCTTTAACAAAGAAATTGGACGTGGTCCCTGTATGGTGTCAGAATAAATATAAAGTCCGTCGTGGCAGGGATCATATTTTAATGGATACTTTATTGTCCTTTGGTACGGGCCTGCATGAAACAACACAATTCATGGCCCAATTTATCGAGGACACGCAGGGAAAATTCAAATCATTCCTGGACATTGGGACAGGCACCGGGATTTTGGCCCTGGTTGCTCTTAAGTACGGCGCCCGGGATGTGATGGCCATCGATATCGGACAATTGAGCATCCAGGCGGCCCACGATAATATGAAGGCTAATCAAATGTATTTCAAAGTGGCCAGGGCAGATATTAAAAAGTATCGCCCAAAAAAGGCATATGATTTTGTGGCCGCTAATTTGATCACCGAAGATTTGATCGCCAACGCCCAAGGAATTATCGGATCTGTTAAAGAAGGCGGTTTATTGGCCGTGTCTGGGATCTCATTGGATAATCTCAATAAATTACGCCGTGAGTTTTCAGTATTACCGCTCAAAGTCATCAAAATTTCTAAAGGGACACAATGGTCGGGGATCCTTTATCAAAAGACGGCCGAATTTCTAATAAAACATTGAGGTAACGGCACATTTCTGATATCAAATTTATTATAACTAAGGAAGATGTAGTTGAATCATTTGTACGCTCTTCAGGCCCGGGTGGACAAAACGTTAATAAAGTGTCCACTTGTGTGGTGTTGCAGCATAAACCAACAGGGATCATTGTCAAATGTCAGCAATTTCGGACACAATTTCAAAATCGTCAGCAAGCGTGGGTCCAGTTACGCGCAGCGATAGAGCAAAGGCAGGAGCAAGAACGTCTCTTCCGCAAAGCCCGGCGTGAAAAGATCCGCCGCCAGAACCGCAAACGTTCATTGTCCGCCAAAGAACGGATGCTCGAAAATAAAAAGAAGAATACATTTAAGAAACAAAACCGGAAAAAATTAAAAAGTTGGGAGTAGGTGTTTATGGGTATGGTTGATGTTGGTGATAAAAAGATTACAAAACGTGTGGCTTGTGCCGAGGGGGTAATTACTTTTAGCCCTAAAGCCTATAAAATTTTAACAAAGCAAGGATCACCTAAAGGCAATGTATTAGAGACCGCTAAAATCGCAGGTATAATGGCGGCCAAGAATACGCCTTCGTTGGTCCCTTTGTGCCATCCATTGTCTTTAGAGAAAGTATCAGTTACATTTCAATGGCTCAAATCCAAAAATTCTGTCAAGGCCGTATCAGAGGTTTCATGTTCCGGTAAAACAGGTGTTGAAATGGAAGCGTTGAGCGCGGTTACAGCCGCTTGTTTGACGATCTATGATATGATGAAATTTACAGGACAGGATATCATGATAACCGGCATACGGTTGATGCATAAAAGCGGGGGTAGAAGCGGAGCGTATCACCGATAAATCTTTCGTCTTTTTGTTTATTCTTTTTATATTTTTGCTATTCTAAGTTGGGTAGTATCAATAGGGACAAGGGGAGGGTGATCCATGAATCGTCTATTCTTTATAATAGTTTTATTATTTATTCTTATAATACCGCAAGCCTGGGGACAAACGACCCAATATCCAAATATTAACCGTCAGACAACGTGGAATAATTTGACTGATTCCGTTCACACCATAGGGCAAACCCCTCAGCAAGCCAGGGTAACCAAATGGAAATTGCACCAATTACGCACAAAGAACCGATTAAACAGTATTAATCAGGCCCGGCGTCAGGCATGGCTCAACAGTTAATGAAACCGATCGTTTTATCAGAGAATTTTAATTACATTGCGGCATTCCTATCGTTTGCCTGCATGCTGCGCTGTCCGTATTGCATCAATCATCACGGCGGAGACCTGGTGAAAAAGCGCTGGATGTCCGGTGACGACTGGATCCGTGGTCTTAACCGTATTGTACCGCGCGCAGATCTGCCCATCACCCTGCAGGGCGGTGAGCCTACGGTCCACAAGCACTTTTATGAAATTATTAACGGGATAGACCCGCGGCATCCTATTGATCTTTTGACCAATTTGGAAATCGATCCGGATGAATTCATGCGCCGCATACCGCCAGAGCGCATCAAACGCCAAGCCCCGTATGCCTCTATCAGGGTTTCCTATCATAAAGGCCAGCATGACGCGCTAACCTTGTTAAAGAGGGTCCGTTATTTATTAGACCATGGGTATTCCCTGGGGGTGTGGGTTGTGGACCATCCGGAGTACCATGATCACACCTTGCAAGTCGGGAAAATGGCCCGTGATATGGGTATTGATTTTCGCTTGAAAGAATTCCTGGGTCCGTATAATAGCCACAATTATGGGACCATGCGTTATCCTGACGCTATGAATGGACAACAACTGCGTCACTGTGATTGCCGCACGAGTGAATTTTTGATCGACCCGGCAGGAAGTATTTTTCGTTGCCATTCTGATCTGTATGCCAACCGTTTTCCCATAGGGCATATTTTAGATCAGGAGGTCCCTGAGCTTTTGGGTCAATGGGTCCCTTGTCCGGTTTATGGCAAATGCAATTCTTGTGACATTAAAGTTAAATTTAACCGCTTTCAAGAACATGGCCACTCTTCGGTTGAAATTCGCAATATCAGCGCCCCTTATGCACCAAACAAAGAACACGTCGAAGAGGTTGTCAATACTTACGGAAAACAGGATAAGCCTTCTTAGCCCGAGCCCTTCATGAAGACGCCCCGAAAAATTTTAATCATCAAAACAGGGTTTTCCGAATTTCTGGACCGTGGCATCTCGACGACCGTCAGCCTTGGGGATGTGTTGATATGCACGTCCTTGTTGCACATCTATAAAGAGGACGAGGTGACATGGGTGACCGACTGGCAAGCCAGGCAACTGCTGCAGAATAATCCTTACATCCACCAATTGTTGATATTTGGCACCAACACACTGGGACAGTTAAAGGACCGGGAATTCGATGTTCTGATCAATTTAGAGAAAGATATCGGAATTTGCACGTTCTTAAACCAGATCAATGCCAAGAAAAAATATGGTTTTTACTTTAATGATACCATCCATAACATCGCCACCCGTCGTAAATATACCCAATATCTTTTAGCAGGCCAGGAAAATCATAAGAGTATCAAGAAAAACGCCTTGGAAATATTATATGAAACAGTAGGTGAAGTCTGGCGCGGTCAGGGATTGATCCTGGGGTGTAAGCCCGTTAAAAACGAGCGTTATGACATTGGGTTTAATTATGCGGTAGGCAGTAAATGGCCGACCAAAGCATGGCCTGAGGACCATTGGAAATCTTTGGAGAATCTTTTAGGTAAATCTTATAAGATCACCTGGCAGCAAGGCCATAAAAGTTTATCAAAGTACATTGACTGGATCAATAATTGCCGTGTGATCGTAACCAGCGATTCATTGGGCCAGGCGATCGCACAGGCGCTGGGGAAAAAAGTGGTTACCCTTTATGGTCCCACCAATTATGTGCGGATGCAGGGGATACCTGAAGTCACGGTTTTGCCCTCGACGCTCAAATGCCCGCATATGCCGTGCTTCTTGCCGGTATGTAAATTTGATAAATTCTGTATGGATTATATTTCACCGGAGCGGGTGGCTCAAATCTGTAAAGCTGTATTGTCTAATAAAAAGTAAATATAACGGTGAGCTGTCTAGAAATAATTTTTTTATTCATTAAATTTACGTTAAGTGTTGTAACTTTATTTATTCCAATATGTTATATTATATAATCTTGACCTGCCTAGCTTGACAAGCCCCCCATATATGTTACTCTTTACAAGATAGCGTTTTCTACATAGTTGCACATATTTGTCATTATTCCTTTCGTAAATTTTTTCAATGTAACATACCCAAATTGGGGTCTTATCCTATTTTGGCTAGTATTTTAAACTAAGGAGATTTACCATGTTTAGAAAGATTTTAAGTTGGACAGTTATTAATTGTTTTTTCTTGACTACTTTATGCCCATTGCCCCAAGCCCATGCCGATTCCATTTTAAATTTGCCGGTTCCTGGAACAATGGTTTCAATCAGCCCCAGTTTTGAACCAGCCTTGATTAAAGGCTTAACCGTGCATAAAGACAATCCATTTTTATTTGATTTCATAGTAGACCCTGGACAGTCTAAATTATCCAAGAAAAATTTAAAAAATGAATCTGAGCGCATGATCAAGTACTTCTTCGCCGCATTGACCATCCCTAAGTCCTTGGGCGTCACAGCCATGGGGCGTGATTTATTAGCTCAGGATTACATGCTAAAACAATTGACTGCTTCCTTAATATATCCACAGAAGTCTTTAGGTAAAACATTTTGGGATACGGTTTACAGCAAAGCCAAAGCCATGTACGGCACCACTGAAATTCCTGTGAATACCTTTAATAAGGTATGGATAGTACCGCAAAGTGTCGGTATTTATGAACACGGCCAAACGGCATATATAGTCAGTGGTCATCTGAAAGTTATGCTAGAAGAAGATTATCTGTCGTTGACTAAACATACTGCTATTTCCAGTAGGAATGAAACGAATCAATCCGAAGTTAATCAATTAGGCTTTAAAATTATTCGTTCTATCATCCTTCCTGAAATCGAAAAAGAAATCAACGATGGAAAGAATTTTGCTACCTTGCGCCAGATTTTTTATGCCCAAGCATTAGCGGTGTGGTTTAAGAATAATTTAAAGCAAGCCTTGCTTAATCAAGTATATGCCAATAAAGACACTGTCAAAGGTATAGACCAGAATGATACGGCAACTAATGAAGCGATTTATCATCAATACTTAAGAGCGTACAAGAAAGGCGTATTTAACTTTATTAAGGAAGACATAGATCCTGTGACACAAGAGACTTTGCCACGTAAATATTTTTCTGGCGGTTATGAAGAGGAAGCCTTGGAGGGAGCCGAGCATTCCGTAAATCTTCCCGCTGGGGAAGCATCTGAAGCTGTGCATGATTTTGATCTAGCTGTTTTGGCTGTCACGCCGCAAGATGCCGCAATGATTAATCGAAGGTTAGTACTTACTGGTCTAGCCGGGGTTGCAGTTGGAGTTGCTGCGGATGAAATATCTCGTAAATTTAAAGTTGTTAAAGTGCCCGCAGAATCACAATCAACCGTTGGTTCTACGACGGTTAGTGAGGGTGATATTCTCCCACTGCTTAATCAGTTGACAATTCACGATCCAACGGCTGCTCATGCAGATCAAGCATTTAAGGACATTAAAGGTATGGGGGCAAGTGCATATCCTGCCTTGCGAAGTATTGTATTAAATCAGAAAGTATCAACAGATCCATTGAAGTGGGCTGCGTATTTGGCGGCGAATCTTGCTCCTTCTGACGATGAGGCAAGGGCCTTTGTTGAAAAAATTAACAATGGTCCGTTCCCTGATTATGTTCAAACGGAAGCAAAAGATGGATTAAATGATAGGGCAATGCTTAACCGGAGACAATTCGTAGCAAGTTTGATTGGAACAGCAGCAGTATTAGGCGCGGGAGGATTGACAGCTCTAGCGGCTGATAAAATTACTGAGGATAATATTATCAGATTGCTTAATCGATTGAAGATTTCTGATCCATCGGCGGCTAAAGGAAGTGGGGCGTTTCAGGATATTTTGGCTATGGGTGATGACGCATATCCTATTTTGCGAGAAATTATATTAAACCATAAAGTATCAACAGATTCATTGAAATGGGCTGCGTATTTGGCGGCGAATCTTGCACCTTCTGATGATGAGGCAAATGCCTTTGTTAATAAAATTAGGAGCGGCCCGTTCCCTGATTATGTTCAAGTGGAAGCAGAGAATGGGTTAAGTGTAAGGACTCCACGAAGAGCAGCCTCCTCAGATTCAGTGGAAAATAATGTTATCAAATTACTTAATCGATTGGATATTGCTGATCCAACAGCTGCTAAAGGTAGTAGCGCGTTTCAGGATATTTTAACTAAGGGGGCTAGTGCATATTCTGCCTTGGAAGATATTGTATTACATCGTAAAGTATCATCAGGAAATTCTTTGAAGTGGGCTGCGTATTTGGCAGCAAATCTTGCTCCTTCTCAGAATGAAGCAAGGGCCTTTGTAGATAAAATTAATAGTGGTTCTTTTCCAGATTATGTGAGAACAGAAGCAAGTAATGGGTTAAATGATAGAGCCATGAATAGCACTCGCAGAGAATTTTTAAAAACGAGCGCTTTGGCTGCGGCGGCACTTCCTTGGGCGGGGCGACTATTAGGTCAAACCGGGCAAGATCCGGAAATTGCTTGGTTACGCCATAATGTATTTGCAGATGGTATGCCACGCAGTTTTAAGATTCCTGAAGGGGCAGCTGCTCAAAGACAATTCTGGCAATCCATTCAAGGCAATGAAGGCGATGCAATCATCGAGAGAATGATCATCAATGATGGGTTGTCACTTTATGATGGCGCTGTTTGGCTGACAGCCTTAGCCTTTGCCGGTGGAGCTGATAATTTAAGAGCAGGAAATCCTTATATTCAAACGCTTCTATCTGGCGAATGGGGTGAAATGGGTGATATAAGAGGTTACAAACAATTTACGTATCAGGGAAAGAAACTAGGACCAAACGATTCATTATTTTTCCGTACATTATCGCCCCGATGGGCCCAAAAAGATCCATTAACAGGACGAACAGAATTACCTGGAGGGTTTCCCGCTAAATATGAGTATGATCCAAATAAAATTGTTTGGGCTGATTGGAAGCCGATTACCGGTGAAAACGCCTGGATTATGATTGGAGCCCAACAATTGGCCCACGCCAAAGCTAATGGCGGAAGGATTTTAGTCAATAGCGATGAAATTAAACTGGCCCAAAGTATTGTGCCAGCCTTGAAGGCATTAACATCTTCCATTGGTGCCATCCTTCATGCGCCAGAAGGTACCTTTGGTAAAAACCTTAACGGTTTAGATATTTCAAATGAAAATAACGCTTCAGCATATGCGGCATTAAGGATGCTATATAAAATCACAGGAAATTCAGAATACTTAGACATGATGAAAGGTATTGAATCCTACGTCAAGCAGCATGCCATGAATAAAAATGCCCGCGTCATGTACCAAGGAGGCTCTTACAATAGAGGAAGCTTTACTCCTGCTCATGAATTTGCCGTGGATGTTCAGACATGGTCCATATTAGTGTACTCTCCTAAGGTCATTGATGAATGGTATGGGCAAGCAGGTACGGCCTATCAAATGTGGAAGGCCACCAAGGAACTTTCAGGATTTTATCAAAATGGAAAACTTTTAGGAGTTGGATACACTAACGGTCATGATGTTTTCAGCGGTGAATGGTCAGAAGGTGCTGTTGCCGCCTGTCTTGAATTGGCTTTGGAATATGCGAATTCACATCCTGATTGGGCCCGTGAAGCTTTAAATGATGCTATATCCATGACCCAAGGAATAGAATCGTTAGCCAAAAAAAGTACAGGAGAAAAAGGTTATCTTTATGTGAATAAAAGTGTGGTCATTCCCTTTGGTTGGAATGGCCGCCCTGTGGAAAGTACCGCGTCGACAGGATGGGCTTACTATCTTCAGAATTTAAAAAACCCGTTTGTATTAGGTGGATTGACGCGTTGGGCTGAATTGGCGGAGTTTAAAAGAGAAGCAGAAAGTGTCCGAGGAGGACTTGTCGCTGTAGCACCTTTAAAAAATCAACCTCAGGCGGCCCAAGTGCAAGCGCAACAGTCAAGTAGTCCTGTGGCAGATAATGAGAATGATGTCATCACATTGCTTAATCGATTGAAGATTGCTGACCCATCAGCTGCCAAAGGAAGCAGAGCATTTCAGGATATTTTGGCTATGGGTACAAGCGCATATCCTGCTTTGAAAGGAATAGTATTAAATCGTAAAGTATCAGCAGATTCATTGAAATGGGCAGCATATTTGGCAGCGATTCTTGCTCCTTCTGATGAAGAAGCAAATGCCTTTGTGGATAAGGTTAATAGTAGTCCATTTGCAGATTATGTTAAGGTAGAAGCAGGAAATGGGTTAAGTGAAAGATCTACGCGAAAATCTGCTTCCTCAAATCAAACGTCTAAGCAAGAGACTAAGATTATCTCATTACTTAATCAATTGAGGATTCCTGATCCAAACGCTGCTCATGGAAGTGAAGCATTTCAGGAAATTTTGAGTATGGGGCATAGCGCATGCCCTGCCTTGGAAGGGATTGTATTAAATCATAAAGTGTCAACAGACTCATTGAAATGGGCCGCGTATTTGGCAGCATACCTTGCTCCTTCTACAGGTGAGGCAAGGGCTTTTGTGGGTAAAGTTAATAGCGGCTCGTTTCCGGATTATGTTCGAGCGGAAGCAAATAATGGGTTCAATAATAGGGCAATGACCAGTCGCAGAGAATTTTTGTTACGTGGAGCTTTGGCCATTGATAAGGCAATGTTTAATCTTCAGCAGGAAAAGACTGTGGATAACGCTGATTTGACTATAAGAGGCGGTATCGATTTAAGCCAGCAGGATTCTGCGATACGTATCACCAAAGATGTTAACGGAGGAGTTAAGGTTAATATTGACCCTGCCTTGATCGCGCGTGTTGAGCGTGAAGGCCTGCCTGAGGTTGATCCTGTGATCATTAATATGCAGCCTGCGGATATAAAGACTATATTCGGAGTCGTAGCTTCTGTGTAGCTTAATAAAGAAGGACGCTATCAAAAAGGGGACGCATTAATGTGTCCCCTTTTTATTTTTAAAGCGTTAGAAATAAATGTGTGGTATTATTTTTGAATAATAAGATTTAGATACATCCTGTCACGGTTTCGTGCTATCCTTTTTAGAATTAATTTAAAATAGAAGTTATAAAGGGCAATTGCGATGAAAGAAGTTCTAGTCACAGGTGGAGCAGGTTACGTCGGCGCTGTTTTGGTGCCTAAATTGCTCGCGGCCGGCTGGAAGGTCCGCGTCATTGATCTTTATTTATACGGGAATGTTTTAACGCCTCATCCCAATTTAATAGAGATCAAAGGGGACATTAGAGATAAAGATCTGTTAGAAAAGGCGATTTCCGGCGTAGAGGCGATCATCCATCTGGCTTGTATTTCCAATGACCCTAGCTATGAATTAAATCCGCAATTAGGAAAATCGATTAATTACGACGCATTCTTGCCCCTGGTTGCGATCGCTAAGAATAAAGAGGTCAAACGTTTTATTTTT
>Ga0302188_10003663_pt1 | contig 10582 bp, 12 predicted proteins | sample II_Bog_E2_1_FD_198783 | JGI IMG/M metagenome (GOLD analysis project Ga0302188, IMG submission 198783) | Peat permafrost microbial communities from Stordalen Mire near Abisko, Sweden - II_Bog_E2_1 | ecosystem: Environmental > Terrestrial > Soil > Wetlands > Peat | place: Sweden: Abisko... | reverse complement strand
AAGACAGCCCAGAGTATTGGTTGGAGGACTGATTCCCATATATGCGGAGTACTTGGCATTCCAAGCATCCGGCAGGTCGACAATTCGAATGCTCTTGGTCAGAATTTCGACTTCAAGTTCAAACCGAATGAGAATGTGGAGGTTGTAAGTTAGTTCGTCGGCCCCGACTCGCACGAACTCTGGTTCGACCTTATTCACCGCCCGGTAGTAATCGTCGACGGACAGGTCCCGGAGGGTAGGCAATGCAGACTGGAAGTCGGGAAGAAAGCGCGTCCAAAAGCCCCTCGACCGTCCGATGATGTTCTCCCAAAGACGCGATTGGCTCTCATGGACAGCCAACGAAACCCCTCCTGCGAGCGGTGTTCGATCCCACTTCTTTGGCGAGTTTTGCTCGTAAAGAGCATGCCCCATTTCGTGAAGCGAGGAGGAAACAATTCCCTTGATATGATCGCTTGCCCTTGTGGTCATTCGAACATCCCCACATGAGAGGTTCATGCAGAAAGCGTTAGGAGCGATGTTCAGACGACCGCGGCCGAAATCAAATCCAATCGTTTGAACCGTTTGTTCCGCCAGCTTTCGAAGCAGCTCTTTATCCCACTGACCAGACAATGGCGAGTCGTCAACTGGGGAACCCTCTTCCTTGATCCGGCGCACAAGATCAACGATTGGCGCTTTGATCGATTCAAACATGGCTTGGGCATCTGCGCAGGAGGACCCAGGTTCGTATAGGTTGATTAAGGCATCGTAAATGTGGTCCTTGTAACCCAGGAGCTCGGCTGTCTCTCGGGCGATGTCGAACAGCTCATCGTAGTAAGGAGCCAATTTGGGGAAGTCGTTTGTCGCCTTGGCGACTTTCCATACTTCATAAGCATCCGAGGAAACACGCGCCTTTCGGTCCACAAGTTCCGATGGGAGCTTCCTTTCGATATCGACTTCGCGACGCAAGGCTGACGCTAATGCCGCGATCTCCGAACCCGGCTCGGCTTCATGTTCGACCACGACAAGGGCATTCGCGAGTTCATCGCTTGTGATGAGCGCATGGGCCTTGCGATTCAATATCTCCGTGTGAGCGGTCCTCGCAGACGCGCCTCCAGAGGGCATCAGAACCTGACGGTCCCAGTTCATCAAGCTGATTGCCGACTCAAGCGTGTTGAAGTCCGAGTAGATCCGTAGTAGGTCTTCGTAAGCGGTAGCCATGATGGGTTCTGAGGGTGCTTTAAAGGGACTCGAAAGATGGAGTTTAGGGAAAGTTAGAGGTCATGGTTTCATACGTTCTACATGCCCGATGCATCAAATGCCGTAAATCTCTCGATACTTGGCATCCAGGCCCGCAAGGTAATCCTCGGCGCCGATCGGTTTGCCGGTGACTTGCTGGATGAGGTCCTTTGGCGTCAACTTCTTTCCGAGCGAATAGAGGTTTTTGGTGAGCCAGCCCAAGATAGGTGCAAAATCCCCTTTTGCCATCAAGTCGTGGGTATTTGGAAGATCTCTCTCCAGGGCATGCCATATCTGATAGCTCAGGAGGTTTCCCATCGAATAGGTTGGAAAGTAACCGATGGATCCCATCGACCAGTGGACGTCTTGGAGACAGCCTTCCGCATCATTTCTCGGCGTAAGCCCCAAGTACTCTTGGTACTTGGCGTTCCAAGCGTCAGGGAGGTCCTTTATCTGCAGATTGCCAACCAAGACGTCGCACTCGATCTCAAATCGAACAAGCACGTGAAGGTTATAGGTTAACTCATCGGCCTCAACCCGAATATAACTGGGTTGAACTTTGTTGATCGCGCGGTAAAACGAATTCAAGTCAAATGAAGCAAGGGCGGGGAATTTCTCTTGAAGCGAGGGCAGGAAGTGCTGCCAGAATGGTTTACTCCGACCCACGATGTTTTCCCATGTGCGGGACTGGCTCTCGTGTATTCCGAGAGAAACTCCACCAGCCAAAGGCGTCCGATCCCATGCCATTGGAGACCCCTGTTCGTACATTCCATGGCCGGCCTCATGAAGGGAGCCAAATATTGCGCTGCCAATGTACGGTTTGTAGCGAGTTGTGAGTCGGATATCGCCAACGGACCATCCGGTGCAGAAGGGGTGGGGCGCCGTGTCTTGACGACCTCTCGTGAAATCGAAACCAATCGCTCGAACGAGCATCTGAGTGAAATCGCTTTGGCGAGATTCGTCCCATTCTCCGTACAGTTTCGAGTCGTCAATAACTGGTTGCTCGGAGATGGCTTTGACTAACGCCACTTGTGGTCCTTTGATCGAGTCAAACATTACTCGTACCTCGGCCGCAGTCGCGCCCTGCTCATATTGGTCCAACAAAGCGTCATAGACATGGTCCTTAAATCCTAGGTAGTCGGCTTCTTTCCGGACGATTTCGAACATCTTTTCCAACGTGGGCGCAAACCCTGCGAAGTCTGATTTGGCCCGAGCCTCCACCCATCGCTCATGAGCGATCGCGGCGAGACGAGTCTTTTCCTCGACAAGCGCCGAAGGAAGCTTGGTTGCTAATTCGATATTTCGTCGAACGACGCGCAATAGGGCTATATCGTCTTCCACTTCGGGAGACGCCTTGTCGAGTGCCAAACGGGTTTCGTCGGACACCAGTGTCTCGTGGGCCATGCGACTAAGAATTCCCAGGTGTTGTGATCGGGCTTCCGCCCCGCCGCGTGGCATATAGGTTTGCTGATCCCAGTCCATAATCGTTACCGCCGCCGTGAGCGCATTGACATCGGCGAGCTGGGATTTAAGCGTTGAAAGGGCAGACGACATGGTAAGAAGTTTACCGCTTGGCGGCTTGCGGACGGCAGATAGATCCACGCAGACGCGCCGTTGGAGAAACCCATATGAGAAGTCGGGCGCCCATCTGGCGTTCTGTAAAAGGTCATAAGGCCAGATCCCTGTTGCAAGAGCTCCGACGCCACGATCTTCGTGTCTAAAACTCGACTAAAATCCCTGCTCAGGTCGCGGTTTCATGAATTTCTCCAATGAAGTCCTAAACTTTTCCTAGGCATACGCAACTTATGATTCAAATTCTCGTAATATTGATCAATGGGCAAGGAAAAATACCACAAGGTGCCCGCTCACGATCCGGTAACGGGTGGCGACCTATACATCAGTGAGGTTGCCAGCGAAGAGAGCGGAATTACAATTCGAGGAAAATTTGAAATCCCTCGTTACGCTCGGCTAGAGCCGGAGCAGCAAAACTTCCTGGAGACGTTCCTCCGATGTAGAGGAATGCTCAACAGTGTTGAGCGTGAACTTGGTATCAGTTATCCCACAGTGCGTGCAAGATTAGATAATCTGTTGGACGCGCTTGAACTCCATCCTCCAACGGAGGAACCGGTCAAGCGAGATAAGTCTGCGGACAAGAAGAGGAAGTTGTTGGATCAATTGGAAAGTGGGGAAATCACGGCGGAAGAGGCCAAAGAGCGGTTAGGAGTTTTGAGGTGAGGGAAGAAGTACAACGAATAAGCAAGCTTGTTGCGGACGGCAAATTGAGCCCGGAGGATGCGGCCGCGTTGATTGACGCATTTTACGAGAGTGACCGTGTCGACGGTGAAGAGCCGCAAAGTGCCGTGCCCCCCCCGCCTCCCCCTCCGTCTGAATCAACCGGTAAGAAGTCAAGCGCAAAAGACCCCTTCCGAACCCTTATCGAATCCATCGAGAAGATGACCAAGGAAGGAATTGAGACGGTCGACTGGAGCGAAGTTTCCAAGCAAGCCAAACAGAGCGCCAAGAAAGGCTTTGAGCATCTTAAGTCCGGCATCGAGGAAATCAGCAAGGGAAAGGTAAATATTGGATGGCTGCTAACCCATGAGGAGCGCGAAGTCACTCTCCCGCTCGCCATTCCAGCTGGCAAGACTCTGAAGATCGAGAATGCATCGGGGAACGTCAAGGTTGTTGGAGGCTTTGAGGTCGGAAGCGTCACGGCGAGCGCAACATTCAGAGGAGCCACCATCGAAGAAGCGCGCGCCAAGGCAGAGGCATTTACTCTCATCATCGAAGAGAGCGACCATACGGTTGAGATTCGCCAGGCGGACCTCAATGGTATCTCGGTGGATGTCGAAGTTCAGCTTCCTGGGCACGGCAACGTGGACATCAAGGCGGAATCGGGCGATATCCAGATGGTTGACACGAAAGGCGGTTGCCGCATTGAAGGCAGGTCTGGCAATGTGACGCTTCGAGGTTTGGATGGAATCGTCGAAATCGCGACATCGAGCGGGAATATTTCCGTCGAAGACACCACTGGCGCATCAGTCACAATCGACAACAAGTCGGGGAACATTCGAGCCGTACGGACCAAGGGGATTCTGAAAGCTCGCACTGCCTCCGGAGACATCGCAGTGACATCAAGCAGTGGAAAAGTGATCTCAATCGAGACGGCTTCGGGAAATGTCACAGTCGACTTGGAAGACGCCATTTCGGGGACGCTGAACGTTAGGACGGTCAACGGCAATGCTCTCATCGCGGTTCCAGACGGGAGCGATTGTCGAGTCAGCCTTTCGACGCTTCGAGGCAACGTCCATTCCGGCCTACCTCTTGAAGACGAAGCCCGAGCAGATTCTAGAATCACCGGACGCTTGGGAAGCGGAACGGGAACCCTGGACGTAAGTGCTGTCACAGGAAACATCACGTTGGAGTTGCGCAACAGCGCCACCGTGTGACCTAGACAGTTTCTCGTTGCCCAACGAAGCCCCGTTGCGCTTAGCGCAACGGGGCTTTTAAGTCGCTGTTCTCACTGAGTGGCAGCGACAAATTCGGTACCCTATTTGTCTACGATGAACTACTGGTTGATGAAGTCTGAACCAGATGTCTATTCCATAGACGATCTTGCCGCCAAGAGTCCGGCGATGTGGGAAGGGTGCCGAAATTACACGGTCAGGAATTACTTCCGCGACACGATGAGCACCGGTGACATGGCGTTCTTCTATAACTCCAACTCCGATCCTGCGGGGATCATTGGCACGATGGAAATCGTCAGCGAAGCATATCCCGATCCAACTCAGTTCGATCCAACCAGCCACTACTTTGACCCTAAAGGCCCGGCAGACGCCCCTCGCTGGCTACTTCGAGACGTCAGTTTTCGAGAGAAGTTCAGACGCGTTATCTCCCTCGCCGAACTGAGGTCGACGCCCGGACTGGAGGAAATGTTCGTCGTGCGTCGGGGGCAAAGATTAAGCGTCATGCCGGTTACCGCTTCAGAATGGGAGATTGTCAACAGCCTATCTGGGTTGCGAATTTAAAACGTCTCGCAATGTTCGCACCGGCATTCCGACCGCAGTCGCGAGTTCAAGCAACTCTCTGAGATGAGTCATCTTGGGATCCAAGCGTGCCAGAACTTGGGGTCTCACCGGAAGCGTCAGTCCGATGTTGCGACTGGCCGCCTCGCGCAACTGGGTTTTAGTAGCATCAGCCCAACTTCGTGCGCTGATGCCCGTCCTTGCTGCGTCCCGTACCGATCGACCCTCTACTGGGAAAAGCCGGAGGTTTGCTGGAACAGGCCCTGGCGGCCCACTGACGAACTTCATCATCTCGATTCCGGGAAATGATTTTACACTCAGGGGCCAGGGCGCCCTTAGGGCAAACCCTCGGGGCTCGTGTCCGAGCGAGGCGAATTCACTCTTCGCCTCGTCGAATCGCGCTCCGGGTGCATCGGGATGTTTGCAAAACCAGTCAAGGTCATGACCTTCGTTCAATACGGCATCGGCGTTGGTGGGAAATGCTCGAAGAACCCGATTGGACGCGAAGAAATGGAATTTGAATCCGGTGTTTCTAGCCAGCTCGAGGATACGAAGCAACATCGCGGGTTCCCCGTGACCAAACTCCTTTGCGTCGGGAGTGTCCCAGGGAACGTAGTCTAAGTCTATTCGGAGGCAAAAGAACATAGGTTAGCGCAAGTCTTGGAGCGCGGCAATTCCAGGCAAAACCTTACCTTCCAGGAACTCCAAGCTGGCGCCCCCACCGGTACTTACATGGCTCATTTTGTCAGAAACGCCGAACTTCTCAACTGCAGCGGCGGAATCGCCTCCGCCAACGATCGACAAAGCGTTGCTTTCGGCAAGCGCCTGCGCAACGGCTCGCGTTCCTCCCTCGAACGGCTTCATTTCAAAGACACCCATGGGACCGTTCCAAAGAGCGGTGCCCGCGGAATGGATGATGTCCGCAAACAGTTTTTGAGAAGCTGGGCCGATATCTGCCCCGATTGTGCCCGCGGGAATCGAATCGGCCGCAACGACTTGCGTTTCGGCGTCTGGCTTCAGCTCGGATGCCGCAATAATGTCCGTCGGAAGGACTATCTTGCCGGGGTGTTCTGTGATCAACTTGAGGGCATATTCTAGGCTGGCTGCGTCGAGCAGCGAATTTCCAATTTCGTAGCCTTGAGCTTTGAGGAATGTAAATACCATTCCACCACCCACCAGCAAACGATCTACCTTCGGAAGGAGATTATCGATAAGCGCGATCTTGTCCTTGACCTTGCTGCCGCCCATAATGGCGATGAACGGCCGCTTGGGGTTTTCAACTGCCTGACCGAGATAGTTGATCTCCTTCTCGATGAGGAAGCCAGATACCCCAGGCAGTATATGAGCCACCCCTTCGGTCGACGCATGGGCGCGGTGGGCAGTCCCAAAAGCATCATTGACGTAGATGTCAGCCAAGGATGCCAGTTCCTGGGCGAATTCAGGAACATTCTTCTCTTCCTCCGGGTGGAACCGGACATTTTCAAGCAGCAGGACATCTCCTGGCTTGCTTTGACCTACTGCCGCTTTAACTACGTCACCGACGCAGTCAGGAAGCAATGGCACGTTTTTACCTAGAAGTTCGGATAGCCGCTTGGCGACCGGCGCAAGGCTGAATTCTGGAGTCACGCCTTTTGGACGGCCCAAATGGCTCGCTAGAATGACGGTTGCACCGTGCTCCAAGAGGTACTTGATAGTTGGAAGCGCTTCCGTTATTCGGCGGTCGTCGGTGATCACTCCATTTTCGAGCGGTACATTAAAATCGCAGCGAACCAACACTTTCTTTCCCAATACTTCTATATCTCTGACTGTCTTTTTACTAAGGCCCATTTGTTCTCCAAACGCTTCAAGAGTCTACTTCTACGGGACCGCGGACATTGGATTACGAGGTGATTTTCCAACGCACCGGACAGGATCCAAGCTTCCTCAGCGTCATTCTTGCACCTATTTGAGCGGCAAAGTGCCGAATGATGCATGGCTACCGAGCTTTGAGTTAGACTCGAAGCTTGAGTCATTTCGCCGCACAGATTTGAGACTCTGAGAGGACTAGGAACATTGAAGATCAGACCGGCAAACACTGAGGATCTTCCGTTCATTGTACGCACCGAATTGGTAGACGAGGGCACGACCCCTGGTTATAGAGACGAGTGGACGGAGAATGAGTTCGCAGAACACCGCGAACTGATGCTTTCCTTTGTCGTATCGCCGGACAAGGGTGCGAGAGTTGTTGAAGAGGGAACAGAGCTCATTGGGATGATCCTCTGGCGTTACCGCAACCGTTTTACGGAAGATATACCTGCCTCAAGCGTTTTCTGTCAGATCGATTCATCTACCTATTCGCTTGATGGGGCCTTCTGCGAGATATTCAATTTGTGGGTTGATCCAAGATTCCGAAGGCGCGGGCTCGGGACAGAGCTCAAGATCTCCGCTGAGGAAGACGCAGTCGCGCGCGGGGTGAAGTTGGTTTACACGCACACCGAGGAAACGAACCCGCATGTATTAGAATTAAACAAGAAGTTGGGCTACGTAGAAGTACGCCGAGGCCCAATCTGGGACGAAGTGGTCAGAGTCAGCCTTGTGAAGACGTTATAGCTTTATCCCAGATGCCAGGGGAATAAGTTATAAGGATGGGGAGTGATTTGGATCATGGTCTACTCCGAGCGGACCGCGTTTCTGTCTCAGGCTTTGGGAGCTTGTAGAAAAGGAAACTCAATGCCATTGGGACGGCTTCCGGGTCGTCGCTACGCGACGACAGCGCAAAATCTGCGAGGGCAGATAGCTTCGACCGTATTCCTTGAGCCTTTTCGGGCTTGTTCATTAGCAGGTTTTGGTCGACCAGGTGAGATCCAGATTGGAAAAGTTCTGGAAACTCATCGCGAGTACGTGAATAGAGTCCCATAATGCTTTCGCCCACGTCGTCCCCAGAAACTTCGGATGAAATGGGATCGGGACCTATGAACCGTCGAGCCGCCGCTCGATAGAGTTTTTCAGTGATCGCTCCCTTTTTGACGAGATCCGGCCGAGATGATCAAACCGGCGTCGAGCAACTTTTTCGTATGAACGTAGAGCTTTCCGCTTGGTACTCCGAGTTCATGAGCCAACTCCTCGTTTGTCATCGGATTCGTGCGCAGGAGTCGGACGATGGCGATTCTAAATGAATGGACAAGCGCCTTCCATTGGTCCCGGTTTCGTTTGAACAGGACATCTCCCATTCCCCCAGTAGATTCGTTCTCCATATTGTTCTTTGGAGACCGATTACAATTAGGAAGGATCGGATATGTCAATGCCAGTAACAGCCACCTTCGCGGTTTGCAAGTGGAAAAACTCGGGACTGCTTGCAGACCGCCGCCCGCCAGGGGATTTGGCGATTCTCTCCGAAACCACTTTCGGTTTCGATTGCATCACCCAAGGTAATAAAAACCTCGATCGCCGTGTTGCAGGCAGGTTGCGAGCAACAATCGGTCTGGGTCTGGCAGAATCTATGGAGTGCCGACCTTAGCCGATAGATTTGAACTACTTAGAGCACGCCACGAGAAGGCGCTTGTTCTGTTCGTGACTGCGGGAGACCAACCACTTTCCCAACTGCCCGGGATTGTGAATGCGCTGCAAGAGGGTGGCGCTGACATCATCGAAATCGGGATTCCATTCAGTGACCCGTTTGGCGAGGGACCGACGATCCAGGCGAGCAGCCAACGTGCTCTTGACAATGGTGTCACCGCGCATAAAATCCTAGATGTGGTGTCCCAGATCGAGACCGACCTCCCCATCGTCACAATGGGATATTACAATCCGATCTTACGGTTCGGCCTCTCTGCGTTCGCAACGGCTAGCCGTGCCGCTGGTGTGGCAGGCACGATCATCAACGATCTGGTTCCAGATGAGGCAGAGGATTGGTGCAGGGCCAGCATTGGCGCGGGAATCGATACGATCTTTTTGGTCGCGCCGACCAGCACGCCGGCTCGCATCGACGAGGTGTGTGAAAAGGCGACCGGATTTGTTTACGCCGTGTCGCGAACTGGTGTCACGGGAGCGGAGAACAGCGTCCCGATGGACGTAAGGTCGTTGGTTAACCGGATCAAGGCGAAGACAAATAAACCGGTATGTGTCGGCTTTGGGATATCGACTCCGGAGCACGTGCGAAGGGTGTGCGAGGTTGCCGACGGAGCGGTTGTTGGCAGCTTTTTGGTCAATCTACTTCATACCGAGTGGGAAAATGGCAAGGGTCGGACAAAAATAGCGGATGCCGTCCGGGCATTAAAGGCGGCCACGCGCTAACTAGATCAGGCCCGCGAAGACTGCGAGGTTCCATATCGTGTGAACAGCGATAAGCGGAACTAGGCTTCGGGTTCGAATGAACACGAAGCCAGACGCCGCACCATGAATGAGAGTCAACACGACTGCTGCTTGCCCTTCGTAGAAATGCCACGAAGCGTACATGATGGAAGAGAGATACAGGGCGCCAGCGCTGCTTGATAACAGTTTCTCAAGTCGCGAGATCAAATACCAGCGCATGAGCAATTCCTGGTAAGTTGCACTCACAAAGTACGTGACGATCACGACTGCCACGTATGTAGGTTGGAGGCGCCCGAGTCGAAAGTGGGGCGTCCAAGGTACATGTCTGGCTAATCTGGAGACCTCCCACGTCACGAGCCAGAATATGGCAAGACCAATTCCGACCGGGACGTCCGTGCGCCAATGTAACCGAAACCGAGGAGGGCTTCGAAATGCCTTGGCCTGCCATACGATGAAGAGGATTAGACCAATGAATCCGGTCTCACCCACGAGTCGCTGAAGCATGGCGGATGTAGTCGATTGTCCCGGGTTTGTGCGGTAAAGAGCCTCCGACGCATAGGATGCCGCGCATGTCGCGAAGATCACCGTCGCGACCTCGAGAGTAACCATTTTGCGATCGCGTAGAACCTCAATCGGCAGAGAGTTTACGGAGTCCGTCTCTTGCCCATGATCGCTTGCCTGCGTAGAGATGAAGTCCGACATGATTACTAAGTAATTCGAGCGACCTTTAGGATCCCAACCACTTGGGTTGCGAACAGGGCCATTGCGATGGGCGCCGTGCGGTGGGTTTTGTTAAACGATCCCAGGAAGATCATTGCCCATGAAGTCCAAAGGAGAAATTCGATCAGGGACTGAGGTTTCTCCCACATAACCCATGCAATCGTGCAAACGGCCCAAGCACCGATCTTGATGGGAAGCAATTCGCCTAGCCTTGTCATAAGGTACCAAGTAATGAGATAGGCGACTGATGCAGTACTTACTAACGCCGCTAGAACCTCAGTTGTGATGATGATGCCAGATGGTCCGTGATACGAGGATGAGGGCAACAAAGG
>Ga0302188_10003661_pt1 | contig 10585 bp, 11 predicted proteins | sample II_Bog_E2_1_FD_198783 | JGI IMG/M metagenome (GOLD analysis project Ga0302188, IMG submission 198783) | Peat permafrost microbial communities from Stordalen Mire near Abisko, Sweden - II_Bog_E2_1 | ecosystem: Environmental > Terrestrial > Soil > Wetlands > Peat | place: Sweden: Abisko... | reverse complement strand
ATAAAAATTAAATAATTAATTTTTTATCATTATGCTATCAATTTGCTAATCAATTAATTGGAATAAGTTAGTGAAGCATCATTCATCAATTCAATAGCCTCGATTTTATATATCTTAGCAGGATGGCGGCTTTTTGATAATTATCTAATTCATTTTAAAATTACAGTTGGGATTATTGCTTTTTACATTCTCCAACGCTCAAATTCACATCCTTTCATCTCATTTAAATTGTAAAATCCATTAAATCCATTCATACTATTAACCATCCATTCCATCATGCATAAAGCCTGTCGATTTTATTCCAATGACTGTTATATCTTATCCTCCATTTAAGGATAAGCGAGAATATTTGCTTCTTCATTAATGATATCATTGGCCTCTTCAACGATTGTATTATCTTCTACTTGATATAAGAAATACATTGCTGACATTCTGGTAAAAACTGCCGCAGCAGCTCATCTCCAGACTGTATTTCGGCCTCACTCGGTTTTCTTCTAATGCCAATGAGGAGTTGTCTGAATTGTGATAATCTTACTTCTGATTTTTGCGGAAGAGCTTATGATAAAATTGTAGTAATCCATCGTTCGATTTTTGTTTGTGAAAGTTATACATGTTTAACTACATTAGAAATTAGTACTTGTCTGACAAATGAAGATAAATTTGAATGTCTAAAATATTGAGGAAGAATTTAAGAACAAAAGCGGATTTCATCTGTCACCTCAAAAGAGTTTCCATCAGGTAGCCATCGAAGGACTGAAGAGTTTTCTTCTTAGTTTAACATTTCCCAAGTCTTCAGGATAAAGCTTGAGACGGATTTTTTTGGCATTTCTTCTATTAGAACTATAATGATAAATGGTTCATTCAGATTACTGGATATTAAAAATAATTGAGGATAATAGAAGGACCTAAAAATATAATTTAGTGAAGCATATCAAGAAATATACAAACTTAATAATCATGAATTGGCTTCTTCTTGAATTGCACTCATTTTCATTTTTTACATTGCTAGTCCCTCTTTTAAAGGAGCGTAAACATTCTTAAAGAATACCACTGCCAAATAACAGCCGATAATTTATCCAATCACTAGAAAGAAGCCATAGACAAAAAGTAAGCCATTTGCTTTTTCAATAGCAGCGTAGAATTGAAAAGCGATAACGATGGCAGGATTAATCCCTCCTTTTCTCAGAGTAAACCTATATTTATAAGGCAAGTACATTCTTCCATTGAGGAGCATTATTGCAATTAACAAGTATCTGAAGTATTATCCAGCCATATAGTTAGTTTCAATTATCACTAAGACAAAAAGCATAAAGACAAAGGACCCAAATATTTAGCCTGTAAAGTCAAGATAAAGATTTCCAAAATCATCATTTTCCCAGTAAAAGTAAGGAACTACTCCAAAAAACAAGAAAGCTAAATATATGCAATAATACCAATAGAAGCCCCTATGAGAGCTCCAAGTAATTGAGCAAATAAGTATGATTTAAGTTTATTATTTTTACGAAGGAAATGAAAAGCTATAGAAACTGCAGGATTGAGATGTCCTCCCGAGAAAGGAGAAGCCACAGATAGTGCGAAATAGTAGAAACAACTGATCAGAAATTAGTATGTAGGATTTAGAATTCTCTTATCGATTGGATGCATGTATCTTGAGGCGCAAACCCCATAAGCAAATATTAAAGTGCCAATTAGTTCGAAGGATATAATGGCCACAGATGGCCTTTTGAACCAAGATGGTAGTTTGATGATTTTCTGCTTTATCTTCTCCTGCTACCGATCTGAAATATAAATCATTTGCTAAATAATAATTATTCAATAAATATCAAATCTTAATTTTGATTCTTGTTAATTGCTATGAATAAAGGCCTGCTGATTAGCAATTTTTGATTTGACCATGACAAGAAGTTTCTTTTAAAAAGTCACAAATTTGAAAAGTGAGAGAATATTTAAACAATCAATAATGGTCAGGTGGCGGCAAAAAATTGGCTGGGGGCTGTCCTGTAATCGGATCGCTGCCTTTGGCTCTTCTAAATAGCAGAATATGTGGTTCTGGTTTGTGAATTTCATAGTGAACCCACCCTCTTGATTGCTGCACTCCTAATGCCCGCCATTCTTGTTCACTCAAAAGTTTGCCCTTGCTCTGAATCTTCTTGTAGGTATCCTTGGGTAGCACTACATGTCGATATTCGTAGTAGTCATCATAGTATTTATCTGAGTATTCAATCTCGCTGGGATAGTGGGGCATAGAAATAATATTGTAATTTAAATGATAAGTCAAATATCAAATCAATTTGGTTTCTAAGATGGGTTTTAAAAGTCGCTGAATTCGTTTATACATCTGACCAACATATGCGGAGGCTATTTTTCAGGCACCTCAGGAGGAACGTTTTTCTCGTTCTCATCTCTCTCAGAATCTGTATAAGCCCAGAAAACCTTCTTTTTATCAAAAGGCTTCTATTTGAGCAAAGTATGGGTTTTTTATTTTATAATTTCCTCGGCTATTTTTTATTTCATTTAATTTTTGACTTGGACAAGCAAGGTCTATAGATTTTATCCGCTTTTAATATGGGTTTCCTATATCTTTTATATTTTTTAGTCTTTATCCTTCATCGAAGGAGAAATTGATTCTGAGTGATGACTTTCCATCTACTCTTCCTTTTGATTCAAGATCCAATTCTCTTTTAAATTTATATCCTTCACCAGCAAGTATAGGTATATTCCTAACTCTAAGAGAGCCTAAAGAATGTAGACAAATATCATCAAAATAAGCATAATAACGATAATCCAGCATAAAATAAGTTTGCCTGAAGTTGAATTACCCTCCCCAATCATGATGAAGAATGATAAAGTTCCAAATATAAAAAGTTGAGTTAATTCACAAGCAGCTAGGAAACGAGTTTAGAATCTGTACTTTTATAGCTTATAAGTGAGAATGAGAATAGCAGCCGTTAAATTGCAAACAAATATTATTCCTACAGCATATATAGCGTCTTCAATAGAAAGCACTACAGCTCCACTTATTAACAGTTTCCGAGCATATAGGAAAGCATATTTAGGCTTGATTTATCGCAAAGTTAAAGGATAATATAATATTAGCAAAAGTGATAGAATGGATAATGCACTGGCTGCCGTGTTTATTCCAGCTGAAGTATTAAAATTGGCTAATTGCGTGAGAGTAAATAAACTGATGATGGCATAATTAAAATAAAGGACTCTATTGAGCCATCTGAATTTATAATTGACTACAAGTGCTTCCAACTTGGCAAGTAGGCAGGAAGGATGTCCTTTAGACTATTCAGTTATAATCTATTAATTATTTTATACGTTTATCTTGTTGTAATTTTTTCTTTTCTATAAAATCCAGATCAAGAGATAAAGTATAAGAGATATGCCAATAATAATCGCAATAATAATCCAGTTTGTTATAGTATTAGCTAAAAACCCAATTCCTGTCAAGTACATAAATTTTCCCTTTCCTAAAGAGTCGGGTTGTTATAAACCTATAATTCCATGAAAATGAGCTATTGAAGTAGACTATAAAAATGAAGATAATTGGGAAGGATAATGGCAAGCTAACAACCCCATGAAAAATAAATTTTGGGCATAATCAATCATAAAGGGATTTTTACCAAGACCAATCAGAGCACAAAACAAGGCAGCTATTCCAAAGGATGACAAGCTGGCTAAATTTGTAGGGTAGTAATCATAACCATCAATAAGAAGAGTTACGGATGATGATTGAAGAGGATTATAAAATGTTTAAAGAGGTTGATTAAAGGCAACGGCTAAACTCACCGATTGAAGTGAATAATTTACTGGAATTACAAAAGTGAGATTTGTAGATCCAGTATAATTTAAACTATTTCCTATCAATGTACTCTATATAAAATTTAAACTTTAATAAGGTAGAGCTGGATTGAATGTCAAAGAAGGAGTGAGTTCATAAATCGGTGGCTGGGTAAAAGTTAAATATAGGTAGAGAGTATCTTTTATAATGGATGAGGATAGTGAAAAAAATAGACCATCTGTGCAGTTAGTGCAAGCCACGCAGTAGAAAGTCTCATTTCCCAAATAACCAGTTGGACAAGATAGATAGCAAAACATATCTGCACCCATAAAGTAATCATTACCACAGGAAATATTATTACATGTACCGTTGATTAGGTTATAATAGCCACTTGCGCATTTACTGTCGCACTTAGCGGCTAAAGCCTATAAGTAATAACCAGAGGGACAGGTTGGACCTGGAACACAAGAACTGCTCGCAACTAACAGATAAGTATTAGGACAGGAAGTGCATGTATATGCATCAGTACAATTTGAACAGGGAAATGAACAATTGGAGCAAATTCCTCCGAGAGAATACATTCCTGCAGGACACTCACTTAGGCATGCCCCACTATTTTGCACCAATGAACCTGAGCAAGTTAAACAAGAATAATTGTTAGCACAAGTGAGACATTCAGAATTACATTGATCACAAGAGCCATTTACTAGATAGTAAGAAGCTGGACAGCTTGAGACGCATTATCCGACTGAGTTAGCTGTACTATAAATATAGATATAGGTAGAACTGCATTAAGTGCAATTCACATAACTAGAGCATTGATAACATAATCCTACGCATTGTAAGCATTGTGAAGATTGTGACTATGGGAAGTATTGGGAAGGACAACTTGAAATACAAGTGCTATTCATTAACCAATATCCAGAAATGCATTGAGTGCAATTTGTCGATAATGAAAGACATTGCCCGCAAGGAGACGTGCATAATTCACATACCATTGAAGTATCGGCGTAGTAGCCCGATAGGCACGAAGAATAGCATTAAGTGTCAATAAGTACTCCACTGATGCAGGAAAGGCAACTAAGTTCAGAAGAACATGTTAAACATGGATATTGACAGGAGGAACAGACAGATCCTGAAAGATATGTTTTTGTTGGGCACTGGGTCACACAAGAGGCATTTGATAGAAATAGATAATAACCAGATGTGCAGGTTAAACAATAATAAGATAAGCTGACACAGGTAGCACATTGGGTTTGGCATGCAGCGCAACTATTGCTGCTTCGATAAAATCCATTAGGGCAAGAAATGAGGCAAGAGTTCGGAATATAAAATATATACCCTGATAGGCAAGTTGTGCAGTTAGAAGAAGTGATCCAACATGTTAGGCATGGTTGTAAACAGGGGTAGCAAGTTTGTCCAGAAACATAGTATCCATTGACTTGACAAACTGATGTGTTCGAGATGCAACTATTATTGAATAAATAATATCCTGAGTTACAAGCAGTGCAAAATGAAGAAGAGTAACAAATAGCACACGATGTTGGACAATTTACACAAGTAGAATTAATTGGATAAGTCCCTAATGAACATTGGTTGCATGTCGAAGTGGAAGGATTTAAATAACCAATTCGGCATGATAGACATGCGGTTTCAGAAAGACATTTTAGACAAGGAAATGAGCATAAATCACACGTTAAGGTTGATGTCTAAGAATAATAGCCGTAGTTAGGGGAAATACTCGAACAGTTACTGGTGCAGACGTAGTTATAGAGAAAGTAGCCATATTCGCAGTATGTGCAATTAGTTGTTGACACTGAGCAGGAAAGGCAAGGAGAAGTGCATGAGACACATTGAAGAATGTTACTAATCGTGAGAGCAAGATTATTAGATGGGCATTCTATTACGCATGAACTTTCATAAAGGATATAAGGACTTATGCATGATGAGCATGAGGAAGTCGAGGAGCAAGTGCTGCAAGGAGCAACACAAGATAGGCATTGCTGATTTGATGCATAGAAATATGATGGGCATGAGGAAGAGCATTGCCCATTTAATAAGTAATAGTTACTTTTACAGATGGTGCAAGAAGTTGACAGGCATGATAAACAGTTATTGAAAGTATTAATGCAAGGTGTACATGTCAAATTAATAGAGTTAGTATAATAACTGCTAGGGCATTCAACAAGACAACTACCATTGAAAAGATACCCATCTAAGCAAGTAAGACAGTAATTTTAGTTAGAGCAGGTACTGCATGGATATATACATTGAATGCAGCTGCACCCTGTAGAATTGCTAATTTGATTAAAAAAATGAGAATTTGGGCAATTTGAGAGACAATTTCCAGAATAGAGGCAGCCACTGATGCAAGCGGTACATGAGCTTGAGGATACACATGTTAAACAAACAGATTGGCAAGCAGAACAGATCAATTGAGCCTCATCTTGAAAATAACCAATGGGACAAATTGAAATACAGGATATGTTATATAGATAATTATAAGAGCAACTTAAACATTGCAATGCAGAAGTGCAGGTATAGCATGGAGGTAAGCATACCTAACAAGTATTATTATAATTATAGTATCGAGTCGGACAAGTTGTTAGGCATTCCATATTATAGTAAATTAGAGAAGAATTGCAAGATGTACAAGCTGTTGCAGAATTTATACACGTCAAGCAGCTGGAGCTGCAGATAGAACAAATAAAATTAATAGTGTCCCCGAAATACCCCGAGAGGCAACTGTTAATGCAAGTACTACCATTCCAAAAACCTTGGGAACAAGATAGACAAGCAGTTTGATTGGTACAGGTTTTGCAGGGGCTGATACAAGATTTGCAGCTGCTGGTCGAGTTATCGGAGTAGTATGAATTAGGGCATGTTAACTGGCAAGTATAATTATAGTAGTAATATCCACTTACGCATGACACGCAAAATGATGAGTTTAGACAATCAAGGCAAGGCGATACACAGTTTGTGCAATATTTTAAACCTGATGACGTAATCTCATAATAATCGCTGGGGCAGGAAGTTAAGCAGGTCCTGTTCGGGATGAAGTGGATGTAAACTGTACAGTTTGCAACGCAATTATAGCTCAGCATAAAATATGGAGAGTTACAGAGTTGGCACAGTTGTTTATTGAGGCAAATTGTACAACCTGACGAACATTTATATATTCTTAACCATATCTAGACAATATTTATAGTAGTATTAGGAGTCATCACTAAGTTGTTGCTATGAACCACAGTACTACTAAAAGAGGTCCCCACTGGAGAAGAGGAGGCTGTGATGGCGTGGGTTTCATTTTGATATACAGAAGTTGGAGTTGTGGCAGATAAAAGCAATGAGCAATTTGAAGTAGCCGCATATTTGATAGCTACAGAAATTCTATAATAATTTGGCAGCGAAGTGAAATTAAGAGATGAACTCAGAATATATGAGTACTCTCCATTATTTTACAAAGATAGCGCTGTTGCCATTCCTGTCTAAATATTAAGCTCAGTTAGATAGTTATAAGCGTAATAATAGACTTGATGATATTCCACTGAAGATACATAAACGCTACTATATAGTTTGCATTGAAACATATTCGTTGAATTATTGGATATATAGCTAAAATTCGAACATTGATTAATACAGTTATTGGGCAGGGGGCCAGTTGAGCCATATTAGCAGCTAATACTGCCTCCATTTACACATTGCGATCCATTCCAGTAGTAGAATGAATTGCATTGCTGACAAACACTAGCTGATGAACAGTATTGGCAATTTGTAAAAGTACAATTAATAAGACTACAAGCATAATTGGAAAGCAGGTATCCATTTTTGCATGAGGTACATGTTGTCGGAGTATATTGATTGCAAGCAGTACAACCTAGGGGACAAGTATTGCATGTAATTATTGATGTATTCAGGTAAAACCCACTTGTACAGATTGAGCAGTCATACGCACTGCTACAGGTTGCACAGTTCAGTAGACAGCTATCACAATAACTATTACTTAAATAATAGCCTGATTTACAGGAAAGAGCTGATACCGTGGTAGAGCAGCTCAAAGCATTGCTAATAACACATAGACTACAGCTTGAGTTGACGAGCACATATGGATTCATACATAAAGTACAAGTGGTACTCGAAGAACATGATTGACAGTTTTCAGGGCAGTTCGAACAAAGAGTAGTCGAATTTGTATATTGATAGTATTGTATGTCACAGGAGCTACATGCAGATTGATTAGTACAGACCGTACACTTATTAGCGCAAGGCAGGCAGTTTGTATTTGAATTGGCCGTGCAGAGAGAGTAGTTATAAACGCAAGGGAGGAGGAGAAGGAGAGATAAGACAAGATCTCGAACCATTTGGCAATAATTCAATTCTTATTATTTTTAAATATCAGCCCAATGCAGATAGTAAGTTAGACTATTATATAGACTGGAATCAAAAGCCAAAAAATTAAAGGAAGTTTATTGTTTAACTAAGATGTTTATCTTGCTCCATACGCTTATGCACAGGAAATTAACCGATTTGATAAGAGACTAAGACTATAAATATAGAGAACACAAGTTTCTAGCTTTCTTTAGCTATTTTCCGATAATGTAGAAAGTCATAACATAGCAATAAATCTTGCTCATTAAAACCACTAGAGTTCAATGAGATTTTCTATTAAATAATATAAAATTTAGGTTTTAGAAGATTATGTGTAAAATATAAAAATGTTATAATTGGGATGTATAAGAGGAGAAAAAGTCAACATTTCCACACCTCATTGCAAATTTTTGATTTTAATGATATCAAATTCTGCCATCATTTTCACTGGAGCCGCATTGGTCATGAATATAGTCTTTTAACTTTTATATTAAAATAAATTATAAAGTATAATTGAATATATCATCAATTTTTACTAAATATTTTTTAATGAATTCCGTACATTAAAACTGTTTTGTATATCGCTTCCAATTTTTAATGGTTAAGGTTAAATTTTTATAGCTTATACAATTTAGACATCTCCTCAATAGATGTCGCCTGCATATATGAAGTACCCAAATAATTTTAATAAATGGAAGTCTCTTGAAAGACATTATTACCAAAGAAAAATAAAATTTCGCCATTGAAGCATGCAATAAAAACTGATCCACCAATGTGATCAGTACGGCTATGCTTAAATAACATTAATTGGCATTTTATGCAAGCACTCCATCCACATAGCATGCACATGTAAATTTTGTTTGTAATATTAGGACATAAAGGACATTGACCCATTTTTTGAAGAAGTTCATTCAAATGCTAAGGTATGGCAATAAATAAATTGTTTGGGGAAACCATGTTAAGATTGGTAATAGAACTTAACTCCGAAGAAGGTTTTTCGACAGTGAATAGGCTTATAATTTTTTGTGCCTATTAAATTTATGGTTGACTTAAGTTCGCTATAAACTTATGGTCAGTATCTTCGATTTTTATTAGAAGCGAAGTTTCCAGGAAAACCATGATGTATCTCTACAGAGAATTAAGTTTGTTTTCTAAGTAAATTATGTTCTGGTGGTAAAGTTCATTTATCTTGGAGAAAGCCTATTCTAAAATTGTTTTAGGCCTGCATCTAATCATCTGGAAAATCTAATAGTAAAGATGAAATTGTGATTTGTGGAAGTATTTGTAATTTTGCAAACCAGTATAGACTAGCTCTCTCACAAACCCATATACAAAGTAAATAAAGGTGTTCTAGTCTGCTGAGATTTAGCTGATTAAATGACTATAAGTCGAAGTATTTTACTCATCCAAATCGCCCATGAGAACAGGGACGATATTGCTCAGAAATTCTTTTATTTTTGTTTATTTTTAGAGTAAGCTGATACTATTCAGTAAGGATAATTCTGGAACAAGTATATTGGTTTCTCTTTTGCAAAGGAAACAAAATTTAGAAGGACTGTTCTCAGAGACAGATCTATAGCAGCTCTGGTGTATCTTATGCCCACATGTGGTAAAGAAAAGATGACTCTGAGGGTAAACACTATCTTTGAGGATGCCTTTTTCTACTAGGCCTGTAAAATTGACATAGGATATGAGGTTCAGCTCCTACTATTTAGTTTGTTTGCAATAGATACAGTTGGAAAATTATGGTTAACTTTGCTGCTCCGTATTATCTTGTAGGCTCATCAAAAAGTTTTATTGTTTTTTACGAATTAAGTCAGCTTTTTCTCGTCTCATATTTAGCATTTTTTACCTCTTCTTTTTGTCGCTGGCTTCTTTCTAATTTTTCATTTTTTCTGTTTTTGTCTCGTACTACTTTTCCTTTTCTTTCTCCACGATAGTAATTTGCTTAGTTAAATCAGTCGAGATGATTTTCCTTATATCCAGATTCATTAGGCTATGAAAATACTATTTTAAAGATTGTTCCCGATTATAAAAGTAAATTTGGAACAGTTCCAGCGATAACTCAGAAAATAATTTATTGGAAATGTTTGCGAATTATGAGACCAAAGACAATTATTCCAGAATATTCATGCATATCTATTTTAGTAAGGCAACTGTGTTATTGTTAAAAATATTGATGCCTGAATACTTCCCTCTATCTTCAACTTGTGTCAGCAAGCACACTTCTGTTTATACTATTCTTCTATCATAGCTTTCAAAAAGATAATTATAAGAGTATGTTTCAAGAGGCTTTGATTATATTTTGCTGATAAATTTTCCTTTAGAGATTATTGTTCTGTCTTTGATAAATTATTCAAAAGCTTATTAATTGTTTATGATGGACATAGCGAGAGTTTTGAATTCTTTAATGCTCAGTTGCTTAAAGCT
>Ga0302188_10003645_pt1 | contig 10610 bp, 14 predicted proteins | sample II_Bog_E2_1_FD_198783 | JGI IMG/M metagenome (GOLD analysis project Ga0302188, IMG submission 198783) | Peat permafrost microbial communities from Stordalen Mire near Abisko, Sweden - II_Bog_E2_1 | ecosystem: Environmental > Terrestrial > Soil > Wetlands > Peat | place: Sweden: Abisko... | reverse complement strand
TTATATTTCATCGAAATTAATCCTTAAAAAAGCCGGCAAAATGAAAAAATACAAGTTATTCAACTCGATAAAAGTCGGTGTGATAGAAATGAGAAATCGTATTGTTATGGCTCCCATGACACGGTGTCGGGCCATTGGAAATTTCCCGAATGAATTAATGGCAAGATATTATCAACAACGTGCTACGGCTGGTTTAATAATCACTGAAGGCACGTCACCTTCTCCAAATGGCCTGGGCTATGCGCGTATTCCGGGCATTTTTAACGAAGCACAAACACTCGGCTGGAAAAAGGTAACATCGGCTGTGCATCAAAGAGGTGGAAAGATAATTATACAGCTAATGCATACCGGAAGGATAAGCCACGTCTTAAACATGCCGAAGGGTACGCAAATAGAAGCGCCTTCCGCCATAAGAGCAGCGGGCCAGATGTGGACGGATGCCAAAGGAATGCAGTACTATCCTACTCCCAAAGAAATGACTGCTGAAGATATTGTGTCGACCCATGCTGAGTATGTTACAGCAGCAAAAAATGCTATTGAGGCAGGTTTTGATGGTGTGGAACTTCATGGTGCAAATGGCTATTTGCTCGAAGAGTTCTTATCGCCAGCAACTAATGTGCGAAACGACAAGTATGACGGCAGTATTGAAAATCGTTGCCGGTTTGTGATAGAAGTGGCAACAGCGGTCGCAGCAGCTATCGGGAAAGGGAGAACTGGTATTCGTTTGTCTCCTTATGGTGTAGCGGGTGATATGCCAAATTACCCGGAGATTGATGCGACTTATGATTACCTCTCAAAAGAACTCAATAAATTAGGTATTGCCTATATCCACCTTGTTGACCATTCTGCGATGGGCGCGCCTATAGTGCCTGTTGAAATTAAAAAGCTTATCCGCAAGAATTTTAAGAATACCATTATCATATGCGGTGGTTACGACAAAGAAAGCGCAGAAACTGATCTTGACAGTGGTTTGTGCGATCTTATTGCTTTTGGTCGCCCATTTATCAATAATCCTGATCTGGTGGAAAGAATGGAACACAATCAAGAATTATCTCAAAATCTTAAAACTGATTTATTCTATTCAGCTGATGAAAAGGGCTATACCGATTATCCTAATTTCAAAGTGCCGGTTGTGCTTCAAATTCAATAAAATAAAAGTAAAAATAATAGCAATAGTCCTTACATTCTGTATTGTACAAAAAGTGGAGGCTATCTCATAATTGTGAGTTAGCCTTTTATATTGCCCCATACACTTGTCGATTTATATTCACTAATGTGTGAAACGTGTAAACAATTTACATTGACGTGTAACACTTGTTCTTTTGAATGAAATGACCTTTGCAATGTAATAATTCAGTTACAGCTAAATGGAAAATAAGATGAAAACTAATGCAGAATTACAGAATGATGTTCAGAATGCGATCAAATGGGAGCCATTATTGAATGCAGCAGAGATTGGCGTTACAGTTAAAGATGGTGTAGTTACCTTAACGGGTAGCGTTGACAACTACTCAAAAAAGTCGCAGGCAGAAGATGCCGCAAAAAATGTTGCTGGCGTTAAGGCTGTGGTTGAAAAAATTGAAATCAACTACAGTAGCTGGGGTACAACCAGCGATGGCGACATTGCCAAGGAAATAATAAGTGCTTTAAAATGGAATTTTGAAGTACCGAATGACAAAGTAAAAGTGAAAGTTGAAAATGGATGGGTGACCCTTGACGGTGAATTACCCTGGAACTTTCAAAGGGAAGCTGCGAAAAATGCAGTGAGCAATCTTAACGGCGTAAAAGGTGTTTCAAACAACATCAAAATAAAATCCGATTCAGAGGACGCTATCGAAAAGAGCGATATAGAAAGTGCCCTGGAAAGAAACTGGTCGATCAGCGACAATGATATAGAAGTAAAAGTTAGCGGTTCCAGGGTTACATTATCCGGCACTGTGGACTCGTGGTATCAGAAAGAAGAAGCTGGCCGAATAGCCTGGAACGCACCCGGTGTGGAGATGGTAGCAAATGATATAGTAGTGGAGTATGACTATGCATTAGCCGATTAATTTTCGAAAAAGGTGGGGGTATAAAACTCCCGCCTTTTTCAATTACAAACATTTTATTATTCCCGATTAAATAGAAAGTAGCATAATGAAACCAAATATTGAAATATCAGACGACCATTTAAAAGAAGTAGCCACTCTGCTCAACAATCTATTAGCGGATGAATACGTCCTTTATACAAAGACAAAAAACGCCCACTGGAATATTCAGGGATCTGCCTTTATGGAACTGCATACTTTTTTCCTAAGCCAATATGAAGCATTAGATATAATGGTGGATGATATTGCAGAACGAGTACGCTCACTTGGGCATTTTGCGCTTGGTTCGCTTAAGAATTTTCTGAGCGTTACGCACATGCTGGAAAATGACGATGATTTTGGGAACCAAAAGCAAATAATTCAGTCGTTACTTACTGACCATGAAACCATTATCAGAATTATACGCAACGACCTTGTTCCTGTTTCTGACAAGTACAAGGATCTCGGTACAACTGATTTTCTAACGGGTCTGATGAAACAGCATGAAAAAACGACATGGATGCTTAGGGCATATTTAGGATGATCATGTAATAGTCCGTTTCACTATTTCCAATGCACAAATAAATAAATAACTAAACTAAAATTAATTAAAATGAAAAAGCTCGAAAATAAAACTGTGTTTATTACAGGCGGATTGTCTGGAATTGGCAAGGCATGTGCAATTGCCGCAGCAAAACAAGGTGCTAACATAGCTATAGCAGATATGAAATCGGCTACCACTGAAAAGGCAATGGAAGAAATAAAAAAGGAAAATTCCAAAGCCATTTTTATAGAGTGTGATGTGTCGGTTTTTGTCCAGGTACAAGCGGCTGTGGAAAAAGTAGTTAGCACATTTGGCGCGCTGGATGTGGCACTTAATAATGCTGGTATCGCAGGCGAAGCAAATAAAATTGGCGATATGACCGAGCAGCAGTGGCTGAGAGTAATCAACGTGAACCTAACCGGTGTATTCAATGGCATGAAGCATGAGCTAGCTCAAATGGCCAAGCAGAAGAAAGGGGTTGTCGTCAATATGTCGTCAATACTGGGAAAAGTTGGATTTGCTACTTTATCGCATTATGTTGCCGCAAAGCATGGAGTAATAGGTCTTACACAAACAGCCGCAATGGAATATGCTACCGCAGGCATACGGGTCAACGCAATTTGCCCTGGCTTTATTGATACTCCGATGCTTCCCAGCGTTGGTATTACCAACCATTCAGATGTACAACAACATATCATTGACCTGCACCCTATGAAACGGCTGGGTAAAGATTCGGAAATTGCAGATGGTTTTATCTTCCTCGCTTGTGATGATAGCTCATTTATGAACGGTACTGCTATGGAAATAGATGGCGGCTATTTAGCACAATAGTTTTTATAACGCACATATGACAATATACATGCAAACTCCTTACCTTTTTTTATTGGCAATACCTATTGCTTGCATTTCATGGACAGTTACCCATGAAGAGGTATTCAGAGAGCCAAGGGAATATTGTATTAAGAGAAGTCTGAACGGCAAAACACTATTGGAACGGAAATTCTTTTACCTGTTTACATGCGAATATTGTTTTAGCCATTACGTAACGATTGTCGTTCTTTTTTTAACTGGTTACAAGTTGGTTATGGAGGACTGGAGAGGCTATATAATTGGCGGATTTTCTCTTGTGTGGATATCTAACATCTATATGAGTTTATTCGGCCTTATACGCCAGGACATATCGATGTGTAAAATGGAGATTGAAGTAATGGATAAAACTCAGACAAAAATATGAACCTATAAAAGTATCTCTGATTACACTGGTTGCATTTACCAGTTAAAACGGCGATTGCTATTCAAACAATGAGAGAAACTAAAAATTATTGCTAATAATTAAAACCAAAAATTATGTTTTACGAAAATTATTATTGGGGAATGAATCCGATATGGTGGTTCCTTTGGATAATACTGCTTATATGGATATTCGCAATACCATATGATATTCCCGGACAGCGAAGAAGGAAGGAAAGTCCTCTTGATATATTGCGGCAGCGGTTTGCTTCAGGGGAAATCACAAACGACGAATATCAGTCGAAGAAGAAGATACTTGAAAACGAATTGCAAATACAAAATCGTCTGTAAATGCTAATGGTGTGATTAGAATTGATACACAATTACCAGCTATAAATTGAGAACATGAAGCGTAGCATTAAGAGTTTAATTGGTTTCACTATAGGGGCTACCGATGGCGATATTGGTACAGTTAAGGATTTCTATTTTGAGGAGGATCATAGCTGGACGGTACGCTACTTAGTTGTTGAATCTGGCGGTTGGCTGAATGGCAGGAAGGTTCTTATTTCACCCGATGCGCTTCTGATTCCCGATTGCAAAAATGAAACATTTCCAACCAACCTTAATAGAGAACAAATAAAGAATAGCCCGGATATTGATACAAAATTACCTGTATACCGCCAGCAGGAAATAAAATTGCATGAGCAATATGCTCTTGAGAACAATTGGCGTGGAGGGTTTTTTGCAGGAGGCATGCCGTTGCCAATGAATGATGCAATAATGAAAAAAGAAGACGAAATATCTAACAAAAAAACTAATGACGATTTGGACCTCCGTAGTATTGAAAAAGTTGTAGGCTACCATGTAAAAGCAAGCGATGGAACAATTGGTACTATAGGAGACTTTCTTATTGATGATGCCAACTGGAATATATACTTTATAGTGGTGGATACCGGCAATTGGTTATCAGGCAAAAGTTTGATGATATCGACTGAGACAGTAAAAGATATAAAATGGGATATTTCTGAAGTAATACTTGATATAAGTATAGCACGCGCAAAGGATTGTCCTGAATATGATAAAGGTGAACTGTGGGCGCTATGATTTCTATAGCCTTTACAGATTGGAAAATTAACAAAAATAAACACAATATAACATGCTACCTAAAAAAATGAAGGCCGCTGTGCTGCATGAGTTCGGCAAACCATTGAAGATTGAAGAGGTGCTCGTAAAAGAACCTGGAGTTAATCAAATCCTTGTGAAGGTAATCACATGTGGCGTATGCCACACGGACGTACACGCCTGTGATGGTGACTGGCCGGTAAAACCCAAATTGCCACTGATACCGGGCCATGAGGCGCTGGGGTATGTAGTTGCATTGGGTCGCGAAGTAAAAAATGTAAAGGAAGGCGATATTGTGGGTGTACCATGGTTATTCAGCGCATGTGGCCACTGCGAATATTGTATAACCGGTTGGGAGACTTTGTGTGAAGCCCAACAGAACGGAGGATACAGCGTTGACGGAGGTTATGCCGAATATGTAGTAGCTGATGCTGGATATGTGGCGCATTTTCCCACAGGTATTGATTTCCTGGAAATGGCACCAATCATATGTGCAGGTGTTACCGTTTACAAAGGATTAAAGCAAACAAATACTAAGGCCGGCGAGTGGGTCGCTGTTTCCGGAATTGGGGGGTTAGGGCATCTTGCTGTGCAATATGCCAAGGCGATGGGTTTACATGTCGCAGCCATAGATATAGCAGATGACAAGTTAGCGTTGGCAAAAAGCTTAGGAGCTGATCTTACTGTTAATGCCAAAAAGCAGGATCCCGGTGTTTTTCTGAAAAAAGAAACAGGGGGTATGCACGGTGTGCTGGTTACTGCTCCGTCGCCCATTGCATTTAAGCAGGGACTCTCAGCATTAAGAAGAAAAGGCACGCTTTCACTGAATGGCTTACCTCCAGGTACTTTTGATCTATCCATTTTTGAAACTGTAGTCAATGGTCAAACTATAACTGGTTCTATAGTAGGCACAAGAAAGGACATGCAGGAAGCTATTGCTTTTGCGATTGAAGGTAAGGTTAAAACAACCGTTCATACGGCAAAACTGGAAGACATAAATTCAGTAATGGATAAAATGAAAAAGGGGGAGATAAACGGGCGCATTGTACTTGAGATAGCAAAACCCTGATTCGTGTTTTCTTTAAAGTAATTTATAATTATGACTATTGGAATATTAAAAGAACCGCCTTTTGAATCAAGGGTTTCCATGCTTGCCGCGGAAGTTGCTGCGCTTGTTAAAAGTGGCATTGCCATTTGGGTAGAAGCCGGGGCGGGGCTGAAAGCTTACAGCCTGGATGACGACTACGTGAAAAACGGGGCAGTTATAAAATCAAGAGAGGATATTATAAACGGTGCGGACATTCTGCTAGTCATCAACCAAAATGAAATTACGCCTTCCTTTAAGAATAAAGTGCTGATAGGTATTTATCAACCTTTATATAATACTGCGTTAATGGATACCTGGGCAAAACAAGGTCTCACCGTCTTTAGCCTGGATATGCTGCCGCGTATCACAAAGGCACAGGTCATGGACGTATTAAGCTCGCAGGCTAATATAGCCGGGTATAAAGCAGTGATATTGGCAGCATCTGTCTATCCCCGCTACTTCCCAATGTTGATGACAGCGGCTGGGAGTGTGCCGCCTGCTAAAATGCTGATACTCGGCGCGGGTGTGGCCGGCCTGCAAGCCATAGCCACAGCACGGAGGCTGGGTGCGGTCGTTGAGGTGTTTGACACCCGTGTTGCCGCCAAAGAAGAAGTAATGAGCCTGGGTGCAAAGTTCATAGAGGTAGAAGGGGCTGCCGATGCTTCCAAAGCCGGCGGATATGCCGTGGACCAGAGTGCAGACTTCCAACAAAAGCAGAAAGCAAAAATTGCCGAGAGCATTAAAAAAGCAGATATCGTTATTACTACCGCACAGATATTTGGTAAAAAAGCTCCGGTTTTAATAACAAAGGAAATGATAGCGACTATGCGCCCCGGATCGCTTATCATAGACCTTGCCGCTGCAACAGGTGGCAACACCGAAGCAACTAAGGATAACGCTACTGTACTTGAAGGCAATGTAACAATTATTGGCAATAGCAATCTGGCGGCTTCATTACCGTCTGATGCCAGCAAATTATACGGCAAGAATATTGCTAATTTTTTAAAACTCCTTATCAATAAAGACGGTGTTCTCACAGTCAACTTGCAGGACGAGATTTTAAAAGGCGCCTGTATTACTACCGGTGGAAAAGTTATTTCCTCATTCCTAATCTCCAAAACATAATCATGGAAACGATACTCAATTTCATTCAGAATAACCTCGAAATGTTTTATGTTGTTATCCTGTCTATCTTTTTAGGAATAGAAGTTATCTCAAAAGTCCCCTCTGTCTTACATACGCCTTTAATGAGCGGAGCCAATGCAATTCATGGGGTAATTGTCATAGGTGCCATCTTAGTCATGGGTAATGCCGCTGATGATAATTACCTGGCAATAACATTAGGCATGATTGCCGTGATTGTTGGCACACTCAATGTAGTAGGAGGTTTTGTTGTTACTGACAGGATGCTGGAAATGTTTAAAAAGAAGAAGAAGCCTGTCGTTCAAAAAGAAAATCAACCCGCCAAATAATACATCCAAACATGGAAACAAATATTTTATCGGTCTGTTATCTCGTTGGTTCTGTTTCATTTATAGTCGGCCTCAAAATGCTGGCACACCCTGATACCGCGCGGAAAGGCAATTTGGTGTCGGCCGCAGGGATGCTTATCGCCATTGTCGCCACATTGATTTTAAGCCAGTCGGCGGGTAAACACCTGCATAATTACGGATATATTGCCACTGGGTTAGTTGTGGGTGGCGTTATTGGCACTATTGCTGCACGTAAAGTAAAGATGACTGCCATGCCGGAGATGGTGAGCATTTTCAATGGTATGGGTGGGCTATGTGCCGCTCTTATCTCTGTTGTTGAATTTGGCCGTTTAACAGAAGGATACCCTGTTTTACACCTGCTTATTATAGTAGCTGGTTTATTCATAGGCAGTGTGTCGTTTGCAGGCAGTATGATAGCTTATGCAAAACTGAGTGGCAAAATGAAGGACGTTACATTTGCAGGCCAGCATATTTTCAATTTTGTTATACTTGGTGCTGTACTGGTTCTTGGTGGCTTACTCGTTGGCGGATGTTTCGCAACACCGGCCCTTATTTTTTATATTGTTGTCGCACTTTCTTTTCTTTATGGTGTCATGTTCGTGCTACCCATCGGGGGTGCCGATATGCCGGTAGTCATTTCTTTGCTCAACTCCTGTACAGGGGTTGCAGCGGCTTGCGCGGGTTTCCTTTACAATAATCCGGTTATGCTAACCGGTGGTATTCTGGTGGGATCCGCCGGGGCTATTCTTACAGTCCTAATGTGCAAGGCAATGAACCGTTCTTTAAAGAATGTCCTGATAGGTTCATTCGGAAAAAGCAAAGTAGCTAGTGCTCCTGGAAAACAGGGCGCGTACAAAGAAGTATCTGCAAGTGATGCGGCAATGATACTGGCATATGCTCATAAGATCATCATTGTGCCAGGTTATGGATTAGCCGTAGCCCAGGCGCAACATACGTGTCATGAACTTGAAAAATTACTCATAGACAGAGGCGCGGATGTAAAATATGCAATTCATCCGGTAGCAGGGCGTATGCCCGGACACATGAATGTACTTCTTGCCGAAGCAGATGTTTCCTATGATCGGCTATTGGAAATAGACCCTTCAAACGAACAATTCCCAACAACTGATGTTGTACTTATACTTGGAGCAAATGACGTAGTAAATCCCTCTGCTGAAAATGATCCAACCAGTTCTATTTATGGTATGAAAGTACTTGAAGTCTGGAAAGCGAAAATGGTAATCGTAAATAAGCGCAGTATGCGCCCTGGGTATGCAGGCATTGAAAATCCACTTTTTTCAGAACCTAATACATCTATGCTTTTCGGGGATGCTAAGGAAGTTTTACAACAATTAATCACCGAGATCAAAACACTTTAATAAAACGGTTCATTACAATTACAATTTAAAATTGAAAATTATGTCAATCCAAACAGTTAACCCGGCCACAAACAAGGTCGTGAAGTCATTCGAAGAAATGACAGATAAGGAAGTCCATGCAGCCGTAGGCCAGGCAGAAAAGACGTTTCATAGCTGGCGAAAAAGCACTTATGCTGAACGTGCCACAGTTTTGCACAAAGTGGCAGAACTGATGCGCAAGAAGAAAACTGAACTCGCAAAACTGATAACACTGGAAATGGGAAAACTCATTGCCCAGGCCGAGGGCGAAATTGACCTCAGCGCAGATATCATTGATTATTATGCAACACATGGCGCTAAATTTCTTGCGGATAAACACCTCGCTCCAAAATTTGGAAAGGCGTTTATCCGGCATAGCCCTATTGGTGTGCTGTTAGGTGTAGAACCCTGGAATTTCCCATGGTACCAGGTAGCCCGTTTTGCGGCACCAAACATTATGATTGGGAATACGATATTAGTTAAACATGCTTCTATAGTACCTCAATGTGCCATTGCAATTGAAGATATATTCAAAGAAGCAAAAGCACCTGCCGGACTTTATACCAATCTTTTGATGTCGGGCAAACGTGCTTCTGAGTTGGTTTCTGATGAAAGGATCAAAGGTGTTTCACTTACCGGAAGCGAGGCAGCAGGGGCAAGTATAGCTACCGCTGCTGGAAAAAGTTTAAAGAAATCTGTTCTGGAATTGGGTGGCAGTGACGCCTTTATCATTCTTGAAGATGCCGACATTGACAAAACAGTGGAATGGGCCGTTGTTGGCAGAATGAATAATAACGGCGAATGCTGTGTAGCATCTAAGCGTTTTATTGCTGTAGAATCAATTGCTGATGAATTTCTAAAGAAATTTACCGATAAGCTTTCCAAAATTAAGATGGGTGATCCAATGGATAAAGACACCCAGTTAGGACCTTTAAGCAGCGAAGCGGCGGCCGTGCAATTAGCAGATCAGGTAAAAAGAACTGTAGACGCCGGTGCAAAAGTAGTTTTAGGTGGCAAACGTCCTGATCACGAAGGTGCTTTTATGTCACCAACTATTTTGACGGATATCAAACCTGGAATGGCTGCTTATCACGAAGAGCTATTTGGCCCGGTTGCTTCCTTTTACCGCGTAAAAGATGAAGCTGCGGCTATTGTTCTAGCCAATGATTCGCCATTTGGCTTAGGAGGCTCTGTCTTTACGAAGGACATCGAAAGGGGCAAACGTGTCGCTGATCAGATTGATACAGGCATGGTATATATTAATCATCCAACATGGACTCAGGCGGACTTGCCATTTGGCGGGACTAAACGTTCTGGTTATGGCCGTGAATTGTCCGAATTAGGTATTGACGAGTTTGTAAACAAAAAACTTATCCGTATCAGTGAACTTTCAGATCCATTTTGATTTTTGTTGATCGAAGTACAATAGCGCATTTAAGGCTGGCTTTATAACCGGCCTTAAATGATTTTATAATGTTGAAGCATTTACCGAAATGCTTCAACATATATTATATGCAATAATAAATAGCGGCGAACAAACGAATAAAAAAATGTCGGAGACATTAAGGCGTTTGTCTTTATTAAGCACTTTACTATAGGCGTCTTTGCTACGTATCAGACGCTGTATTGTACTATCAGAAAACAATAAATAGATGGGTATGCATACATTAT
>Ga0302188_10003641_pt1 | contig 10616 bp, 9 predicted proteins | sample II_Bog_E2_1_FD_198783 | JGI IMG/M metagenome (GOLD analysis project Ga0302188, IMG submission 198783) | Peat permafrost microbial communities from Stordalen Mire near Abisko, Sweden - II_Bog_E2_1 | ecosystem: Environmental > Terrestrial > Soil > Wetlands > Peat | place: Sweden: Abisko, Stordalen... | reverse complement strand
AACTGTATCTGAAATTGACAGTATTGTTTGTATCCAGCTTTTGTTGAGCAAAGAATGTCGGGAAAAGTTGAATATACGATTTTGTATCCACCTGATTCAATGTGACAGAATTGCCTGTAGAATTAGTATTCTCCAACCTCAATCCAAGCTGAATGGTTGTCTTATTGAATTGAGCATTCCCGTTCACGTAAGCTGCCTGAATATTTTCCTTGTAAATAAAATTGTCGTTTTGCGTCAGAAAACCTGTCATATCGATCTTACTGTTATTGGTTACAAAGCTGCTTTTCATTCCGGCTTCAAAGTTTATGGTCTTTGTAAAAGGATGTACATAATCTATTTTTGCAGAAAAAATATCAATGTCTTCGCCCTGATGAGTGTTCAGTTCCGAAGTGCGGTTTTGCAAATTTCCTGCGGCATCATAATAAGTGACATGCTGATCGCTGTTTGCCCTGAAATAGAAACGGGCATAGTCGGCATCAACCGAGATGGAAGTACCGGTAGTGTCAATATCCCATTTGTAGTTTACATTATACGTTTTGCTATCCCAGTTATTATAGTGGTTAGAAATTGTATTTAAGGTAGAATCGACCTTTTTGTTAGTATCGGTAAATGATGTCTTGCTGTTATCGGTATCTGTGTCCGAACCGAAGTTCCCACGAAACATTACTGAGATGACCTGATTTTTTTTGAAATAATAATCGGCACCCACTTTGTAATTATAGCCTCTCCCGTCGTAAGTACCTTTGTTTTCAATCAATTGATACTGACCGGCCATATCGGTAGAAGTGAAACGTCGTGATGCATCCATAGAGTCCCAGCCGCGCCAGTCACTATAATTGAAGTTGCCATAAAGATTCAGCTTTCCAAAATTCATATTCATATCAATCCCGGCGTTTTCACGTATCTTATTGGAATAACTCAACCCTGCATTTACACTTCCGTTAAAACCGGGTGCTTTGTTGTGTTTGGTTTTGATATTGATAATTCCCGAATTCCCTTCAGCATCAAAACGGGCAGGAGGATTTTCCATTATTTCAATGCGATCCACATTTTTCCCCTGCATGCTTTTAAGCAGGATAGCCAGTTGATCGGCTGATACATAGGTTGGTTTATCGTCGATCATCACTTTTACATTCTGTTTCCCTTTCAGACTAATATTATTGTTGTTATCAATGTCGATTCCCGGTAATTTCTTCAGGATTTCATACACATTTTCTCCCGCAGATGTGATAGATGCATCAGGATTTATCACCATCTTGTCGACTGTTTGTTCAATAAATTTCTTTTTGGCAATCACTTCAACCGTTGAAAGTTGTACTACATTTTCTTTTAATACAATGTCTTTTTCTACCAGGCTGTTTTTTGAATCGATAACCACTTTTTCCGTTTCGTTTTTTACATAACCAACCATGGTAACTGACAACAGGTATTCACCGGGGGATAATTTATCAATCATAAACTCCCCTTTTTCGTTACTGACTTCTCCTTTAATAAATGTTTTTGTTTTAGAACTTAAAAGAGTCGCCGTTGCAAATTCAATAGGTTGATTTTTGGCGTCAAGAACTTTCCCTTTAATAATCCCATTAGATCCTGCAAAGAGCAGATTTGAAAAGAACGCCATGCAAACCAATGCCAGCATCCGGATGTTGAATTGTTTTTTTATAAGTTTCATAGATTTGTTTTTTTTGTTTTCTTCAATGGATTGCAGCATTTCCCATTTTTAAGTACTTACTAGTATTGACTCATAAGTGAAAAATATCTTACATTAATTTAATTGTTTTTATAATTAGACGAAATAAGAACTTCATTTGGATTTAGCATTTCAATTCTTTTTTGTTAATCTTTTTTTTGTAGTTTTCAATTTCAAATGGAAACAATTATAAGTGCGATTTTAACATCCTACGTATTTCCAACCTAATTGTATGACATTTCATATTGTCGATAGTTGCATTGAATCACGGTGCAAATTGACAGATAAAATTAAACAGATACAAATTAATGGGACACAAAGCAAGGATTTGTTGCCAGGTGAAACATGAAGTGATTGTGAAGTTGAATTTTGTTACAGACAGTAACTTTATGGGATAAACGGATTAATTGAACTCGTTAAACCGTTGAATAAATGTATTGATGTTTTGACGTGAAACAGGAATTTCTACATCGATACCCGTGAGTTTTAACCGGTAACCCAGGGTGTTTCCTTTTTTAAGATGAACTTTTTTTACATTGACAATAAATGCCCTGTGTGTTCTCACACAGAATGGAATTCCCATTAATTGGCCTGCGATATTACTGATGGAATTGCGAATGATTTCTTTCTGAATATGATTATCACGATTCAAATAAAATTCTACATAATTCCCTTCGGACATAGCGTACAGGAACTGGCTTGGATAGAAGTTTAATTTTTCTTTCTTGAGTTTGGAATCAATTTGAATGATTTCTTCCGAAAATTCAGAAGCTAAATCAGACGAGTCGATCTTCTCATTCATAGAGGGAATAGTATGATACCGAAAATAACGGAAATTCAGGATGGAGAAAAATAAAAAGGGAATAACCCCAATAAGAAAAACAATTTTGCATGAGTCAAAATAGGTAGAAAAATTCCATCTGTCAGCGGGCTTTTCAACAACAAAAGCCATAAAATAAACCACTGTGCCCATAATAAGCAAAATAAAAAAAATGGATAATAACTCCTTTAGGAGGGTCCATTCTTCATCATTTGAAAAGCGTTTTACAGAATGGATTATCTTCCCCAGTACGAATACCGGCAGTGCACAGGCAATGCCATAAATGGCCATGGTGACGTTATAACCTGCAATTTGTGATTCATGGGTATTGAGTGGTTTATAAATATACATGAATAAAAAAAAGAAACAAAAAATAATCAAAGATCCAATAGTTGGATTCTTTAACATCTTGTTCTGAGGGAATCTTTTAGTTAACCGGTAAGTTATCGGATTATTCATGTTAATAGGATTGACAGATATTATTTCCTGACAAATGGCCTTTGTTTTTTATTGAAAGGTACTGCAAGTCTTTTTCACAATGAAAGTATAAGTAAAAAGAGCTTCCAATGTATAAAGTAAAAATAACTTTCAAAAGTAATAATAAATTTAATCAATTTAAGATAACAGAACATCAATTTTCATGCAGAATTGAAATTAGTTTAAATGGTATAACTGGTTTTCGTGTAAAAAAGAAAATCTAACAAAAAAATAAGAAGAAAGAAAAAAATACATTACCACAAAAGTCACAAAAGTTTATAATGTTTTATTGAAGACAACGATCAAAAGGAACACAAAAGAATGAATTAGAATAATATGCACATTTCGTTAAGAACTTATCCTTTTGTTTTTTAGTGGCTTTTGTGGTGAGATTCTTTTCGTTTTGTTATTTCCACAACAAACGCGGTATAACCGTTTAAATAGTACTGCCTCCGAATGTTTCATCCTTTATCAGGATGAATAATTAGTTCAAAAAAAGACAGGATGACCTTAGGCCATCCTGTCTTTCAAATGAGTTCAATTTTATCTTTCTGCTGTTTGAAGATTGTTTGCGTATGTTGCTTTTTTGGCAACCACCACAATGCTCTTTTCGGGAGTTTCGTTCATAACAACATCTTTCTCGATTACCCTGTTTTGTTTTTTGTCAACAACTATTTTTTGTGATTCTGTCTTACCAAACCCAATCATTTTTGTTGATAGTATATATTCACCCGGTTCTACATTTTCAATGACATATTCACCTTTGTAATTACATACTGCGCCGGTAACAAATTTATTTGTCTTTGAATTTTTCAACACTGCAGTGGCATATTCCACCGGCTGATTATTTTCATCGACCACCCTGCCTTTAATAACTCCTGAATTTTCTGCGTTAAGTAAAAATGAAAAGAATGCAAATCCTGTTATAGCCAACACTCTTTTGAACTGATAATTTTTAATTGTTTTCATAATTTTTTTTTATTTGTTTTAGATTTATATTTTGTGTTCAATCATTATTTTTAATTTATAGACTCGATTTATAATTTTTTCTTACATGAATTTTTCTTATTTAATTATTAGACGAAACAAATTGTGGATTTGGATTTGAAAGAATGAAAATTAGTTGATTTTTTATATATTGATAGTAACCATCCTGACTTATCCCTTAACCTGTTCACCAATAGATGATTTTCGTGTTTTAAATTAGACGAAACAAATTGTTGGTTTGGATTTAAAGGAATGAAAATAATTCAAATATTTTATTCCGGTCAAATTGAGAGGGTAATCAATATTGAATATTATGCAGTTTTTTATATTCTCCAATACAGATAAAAAACCTTCTGAATGTAGTTTTTGGGAACCCGGATATGATATTTATTTTCCAATAATTTATTTATTGAATTTACTTATAAACTCCTATCAACCTATCTGGCAGACTTTCTTCCCCTTTTACGCACGAATCAAACTCTTAGTTGAATCAACTGATGATAGGTTTTTTCGGATAATATTTTTTCGGGGTCCTATTTCTCTTGTTTTTAAAGTGAAAATTGCATTCTTATTATCCTTTTAATATTTTAAAATATGGAAAAATCATTGGTGAGCCTCCACTCATATTCCGGGCTGCTGTATTGGTTTAGTATTGGTTTGGAATTGGTTTGGATATGTATATCACTTATATATCATTATATATTCATTTATATATCATAATAAAGTCACTTCTCTTATAAGAGATATGAATCCTAAGTGAAATGTATATTGATATACTATCAGATTTAATCAACATAGAATTCCAAACCAAAAACAAACCAATTTTTAACCAATAAAGCTTATGGGATAGTTGCCGGAGTTTTGACAGATGGTTTTGCAATTTATTTAACAACCCTTTTTCCCCAAGAGCCAAGAGCCAAGAATAAAGAATAAAATGTAAGCAAATTTCAGATTGAAGCTAGTGCTATGTTAAGATTAAAATGTCGTACATTAAATTTACAATACTAAATAATCATGATTAACAAGGCAGCGTCTAACCGTTTCTTTTACGGTTTGACGCATTGCTTACTAATCGATATTACATGATTAACATAACACGAATAGTAAATAAAATCCGGGATTATGAAAATTCAAGAAAAAAATCTTGAACGAATTAAAAGTTAGAGTTGAGAATTTTACAAAAAAGTCTGAAATATTTTATTGATTGATTCAAACTATGAAAATTACATAAAGATATTTTGCGGATATATTTTTTTGTTAGAATCATCCCTGACAACAAAAAGTAAATGCGAATTTTGGTTTTAAAGCCGTAACTTTGTCCCGTACTATAAAATTGAAGATTGTATGCATTCTCAGAATATAAAATCGATCCCGTTTCATTTTGCCTGCCTGTTGGTACTCCTTTCCAGTCTCTTAATTTCGTGTAAGGGAAGTAATACAGATCCTAAAACATCATCTGCTTATATCACACAGGTATTCGACTACGTATATGGACCGGGGCAACATGCTCAGATAGCGAAACCAACAGATATTTCGAATTTTATGGGTGCTCCATCGAATGATAAGGGATGGTTGTATCTGGGTGGATTTGGCGGATATGTAGTGGCCGGATTCGATCATGATGTCGTAAACGGTGATAGTTTCGATTTTGAAGTGTATGGATTGCAGGGAGCTTCGCCCGAACCGGGGATCGTATACGTGATGCAGGATACAAATGGAGATGGACTTCCCGACGAAACATGGTATGAACTTAAAGGAAACCAGTATGCCAATAGCCATCACGCTTACTGGGTGCGTTATTATAAAGCAAAAGCCGATTCAGCCAATATCACATGGAAAGACAGTGAAGGAACCAGCGGCGAATTGATCTCAGGTTTTGGATCGAACTATTCCTTCGGCTGGTGGTGGCCATCAACACTCACTGACAGTATTACTTTCCATGGTGACCGGTTACCGGATGCATACGACAATGATTCAAGCGGAGGTACACAGTACTGGGTCGTTCCACCCGATCGGTTTATATGGGGATATGCAAAGAACATGGATGGAACGGATTATGATGCTACGGTTGGAGCGAATAAATTTGATATTTCCAATGCTGTGGATTCATTAGGGAATGCAGTTACTCTAAAGAGTATCCGCTTTATTAAGATACAGACAGCCGTTTTTCAACAGGCAGGCTGGCTTAACGAAGTTTCAACGGAAGTAAGAGGGGCGAGAGATTTACGAAAGTAGGAATGAGGAATGAGGAATGAGGAATGAGGAATAAGAGGTAAGGAGTAAGAGGTAAGAAAAAGTAGGTAGCAGGTAGTAAGTAGTAAAGATTGCAGTTGAGAAAGTAGTAATTATTAAGTAGTTGGGAGTAAAGATAGCGGTTGAGAAAGTAGTAATTATTAAGTAGTTGGGAGTAAAGATAGCAGTTGAGAAAAGAGTAAAAGAGTAAATAAATTTCAGGACGAGAAAGTATTATTCAATCTCAATCCTGTATTTGTCCAGTAATCCAGCGACTCCTAATCTTGAAAAACGGGCTTTGGTGATCCGGTTCTGTTCAGGGTCGAGGGAATAATTGAAAGCCGAACGGAAATCCGCTTTTTCAAGAATGGTTTTCTGAAATATAGCCCTTTGCAAATCACAATTATCAAATGTTGCAGATGTAAGATCGGTTTCTGTGAAATCGGTTTCCTGCAGGTTACAGTTTTTAAAACGGGTCTTTTTCAGTTTAAGTTTGTAGAAAACAGCCAGTTTGAGTAAACAATTTTCAAAATCCAGAGAAAGTAAAAATGGATTACACTCTTCAAATTGTACTCCCAATAATTTAGATCCAATAAAACGGATATCGTTGAGGGCTGTATTTTTTACTTTGGCAAGACTGAAATCACAACTGTCGAATGTACATTCACGAAAGGTAGTATGCGAAATATCACCACCGTAAAAATTGCAATTGACGAACCGGCAGTTTTCATATTCTTCCCTTGGAAGATTAGTTAATGTATAATCGATACGCTCAAAATTTTTGTCTTCTATCATTTTTAATTACACTTATCAGTTTTGTTGATTTGTTCCGTGTTCCGTGTTCCGGGTTATGGGTTGATGATTCGTTATTCATGTTGATCCAGTAATCAGTACGACAATTTGTTTCGTTGGAAGGCTTAATGGTAAATGGTAATTGAATAAATTGTAAATGTTTTCATTCTTAAGTTGATTTGACAGTACAAAAGTAGTGATTTCCGTCAATAAAATGATCCGAAATAACAAAAACAGAGGATTGAAAATCTCAATCCTCTGTTTTTGTTATTGTAATTCTTAGTCTGTTATTCGCAAAGCCAGACTGCTTTTTGATAATAGTTCGTATCGGTAAGTTGTTTTATGATAAACGAAGCGACATTTGCGCGTGAAATACCCGAAATCTTTTTCAACTTCATATCATCAGTTCCATATTTTAAATTGCCGGTTATCTGTCCGTCAGTTAAACTCCCGGGTCGAATCACTGTCCATTGAAGTTTACTATTCATAATTGCTTTCTCATTGCTGTTATGATCTGCAAGAAGAATACGTAAAAAAACATTGGATAAAAAAAAACGTAAAGGTTGTGGTATTAGCCTGATACTTTCACCTGCACCAAGGCTTGACAAATATATAAAACGATGGACTTTTGCATTCTCCATGATTGAAATAATATTCTTAATTCCATTCATTGTTTCAGGTGAATGTTTTGTTAAGGAACCACTACCCAGGGTGGATACACAGGCATCAGTTCCTGTTATGGCATCCTTCATTTTAAGGATTTCATTCAGATTCCCTACAATAATTTTTAATTTCGGATTTTCAATTGATATTGATTCAGGTCTGCGTACATAGGCTACTACCTGATGTCCTTTTGCCAAAGCCTGCTCTACCAATAGTAAACCTGTTTTACCATTTGCCCCAAATATAACTACTTTCATATAGCTGATGATTTAAACTATTAAATGATTGTGTCTGTAATTTTCTATAAAATTATAAACAGATTAAATCGTTTAATGTTTGTAGAAATTGGAAAGTAACGGATTAAAAAAAATGAGAAAAGATTTAAAAAAATCAATTCTCATTTTTCGTAAACTCATTTTTAGTAATATTATTTCCTGTTGTCCAACTCTTTCTGAGATTTTACACGCAAACCTGGGTTTTCTTTGACCATTTGTCGCAAATATTCTTCCGGATACCCCGCACGAATGATGGTAGGTGGAATCTTATATTCGTTTTGAACAAATTTGCCATCCTTCTCAGCCTTAATATTACCATCCATGTATTTTACCAAAAGATATTCACCTAATTTTTTCCATGCAGCAGTTGAATTCTCAGCCTGAGCAACACTGAAATCAGTAAGGAAGATGCGGGCATCATGTTCTGACATTCCAACCGCTACTTTATCGATGGCAGGAACAAGCGAGTTGAAATCAGCTTCCCATTTCGACTGAACTTTTTTAATGTCAGGCAACATATATGAATATTTACTGTAAGCATAGTTTGCAACCCAGTTATATGTCCAGAAAGCGGAAGTTGATGAGAATTCCAGTAAGCTTCCATTATCCTGACGATAACATTCAGGGATGCGGTTAATTCCACAATACATTGGAACGTACAGTCCCGTTGCAGCATCATCCACTCCGAACCACAGAATTCCACCGATATAATCAGGTAACCAGCTACGCATTTGGGCAACAAAAGTAAAACCTGTTTGTTGTGTAGCTGTCGGACGTTCATGCAGATATTCCACGCTGTCTACTTTAAATGTCAGCGGGCTACAACGGAGTTTACTTCCAAATGGACCGGCAGCCATTCCTTTTGTCATATCGAATTCAGTACCTTCATACTGATCGCGCATATATCCTTTCAGCATTTGTGCGGTAAGTTTAAAAGTCGGTTTTATCCATAAAGGCATTCTTTCAGCAGTTTCCCCTTTTACATAGGTGATATATTTCTCCATAGATGGATCGACTTTTCTAAAGAAAGCCCAGACACGTGCTTCACAAGCCCGCAGAGCTACATAATCGAGGGGAGCAAATGTATCAGAGAAACTGAAATCTTTATTTTTCCCTTTGAAATAGCCTTTTTCGCGTGCAAAAGCAATTACATCTTCGGCATAAAGGCAATTATTTTTATCATCATATGGGAAAGTTGTGATACGAGCCTGATTGGCATGAGCAGAGACACAATCGTCAGGAATACGTTGAGCTACCCATACCGCACCTTTATTATTTGCTCCTTTACCAACCATTTCCATGATCCATATTTCATTTGGGTCAGCAATGGAGAATGATTCACCTTCGCTGCAATAGCCATATTCAGCCACTAAATCAGTCATTACTTTGATTGCTTCGCGAGCCGTTTTTGAACGTTGGAGAGCAATATAAATCAGACTTCCATAATCCATAATGGCAGTAGAATCTACTAATTCGGGACGACCCCCAAAAGTAGTTTCACCAATACTGACCTGGTGTTCGTTCATATTACCGACAACAGAATAGGTTTTTTCGACTTGTTTAATTTTACCAAGTAATTTTCCGGAGTCCCAATCATGAACATCGAGCATTGAACCGGCAGGATAAGTAGTTGCCGGATATTGATATAAACAACCGAATAAAAAGTAAGAATCGGCATTATAACTAATCAATGTGGAACCATCGAGAGTAGCAGCTTTGCCAACTAAAAAGTTGGTACATGCATATCCTGAATTAATAACGAGTAACAGAGCAGTTGTAAAAAATATTTTCTTAATCATTCTTTCTTAATTTCTTGATGATGGCGACAAAGATAAACATAAAAATTAAATCTAAAAGTCAAGGTTCAGGAGATAAAAGTCAAAAGAAATTAAAAAATGCTCGGATTGACCTTTTGGAAAGTTGTTAAAAGTGCGTTTTTGAAAAGATTCTCTATTCATTCCAGAATAATAAGAACTCAGGGCAAAGGAAACAATTAATTTGATTGGAATCGGAAAATTAGTTTTTGGGTTGATCTTTTCAAAAACGATTTCCGGAATGAACTCTCAAAGTTAAAGAATTAGTATAAAATAGTTTGCTTTAGAATAAACAAACTAATGAATAAGAATTTAAAATGATTTTTAATTCTCTGTAGTCTCTTCGGAATCAGGAGCGGTTTTCGTAAACGATTTTTTTATCCAGTTTGGAATAACTAATAAGCCGAGCAACAGGTATAAATAATAGCTTATAATTCTCCATATCAATGTAACAAATATGATCGCACTATTAGAGAACTTTGAAGAAAACATATCACTGTAATATTCCTTGAATGCATATTCACTTACCCCACTTCCACCGGGAGTAGGGCTTATGACCATAAATACCCAAAGGATTAACTGGCGGGCAAAAACGACTAAATGATTTATGTGTTGAGGACTAAAAGCCATAAATACTGCATTGACAACCAAAAACCGGGATGTCCATGTTAGCAAAGTCATCCCAAATGCTTGTATCCAAAACCAGTAGGAATGATTCCCGATATCATGAGATGCCTGTACCAGGTTATTAGTCAGTAATTCTACATTCGAATACCAACGACGCAAAAAAGGAAGTTTGAAAATAGTTAATAAAATATGTTTTATCCAATCGGGTCTTTTAAAAATACCAATAAACATAATACTTG
>Ga0302188_10003640_pt1 | contig 10617 bp, 12 predicted proteins | sample II_Bog_E2_1_FD_198783 | JGI IMG/M metagenome (GOLD analysis project Ga0302188, IMG submission 198783) | Peat permafrost microbial communities from Stordalen Mire near Abisko, Sweden - II_Bog_E2_1 | ecosystem: Environmental > Terrestrial > Soil > Wetlands > Peat | place: Sweden: Abisko... | reverse complement strand
TGGATCAAATCGGGTTTACTACCACAACCGGGCTATGACTTGTCCAACAGACCGTACTGGACCCCAGACCAGCTCGAACAAGCATTGAAGCTCACGGGAATAAAAACTAAGTTCCCTACTTAACCAGGCATAAAACCAAAAGCTATATTGCTAAACTGACTTTTGTCAGGAAAAACAGAAGTGGCTCACGAACTCAAAAAATACGTCCGTTACTACGTCCAGAAGCGCAAGCAGTGGGGCAATGACACCACCACCCCACGACCAATCGTGCTGGCATTTAATTACGATGGCAAGAGATTGTGCACCCTGACTGGGTTAAAGTTGGCAGACAAAGATTGGGATGCAAAAAGGCAGCGAGCGAAGCTCACTGTAAAGCGTGCCAACCAGTTCAACCAGATTTTGGAAGGTCTGCAACAGAAGGTGAACGACATATACTTCTCAGCAAAAGCTGAAGGCGTAAATACCGACAACAATTATATTCTTAAAAACTTAAAACAACATAACATGAAAACAACAAAACCATCATTCTTTGCTGAGTGGGCGAAGTACCTCGATATACAAAAGAACAAAATGAAAAAGGGCACTATCAAAAGCATGTGGACTTCTTATAACCACATGCAGAAGTTCTGCAAAGGCAAAAGCATAGATTTTGATGATATCACTCCCGAACTGCTAAGCTATTATTCTGATTATCTGCTTAAGTGCGGCAATGTCAACAATACAATTCACGGAAATATTAAACGCTTGCGCATATTCATGAATTATGCGAAGAAGATAGGATTGCATAAAAACGATAAGTACAAAGAATTTAATATGCCCGAGAAGGTTGGCAGGATAAAGTTTCTGGATTGGGAAGAGATTAAATTACTGATGGATTATAAACCAATAAGTGATTTTGAGCAAAAAATTCTCGACAATTTCCTTATAGGCTGTGCCACTGGCCTTCGCCATTCAGATTATCAAAATCTCAAAAAAGAAGACATCAAAGAAAAAAGATTTGATGGTGACAATGAAGTTTACATAGTTGCAAACGTGAGACAGCTTAAGACGGATAACATTACGGCTGTCCCGTTACTGGGTATAGCACAGGAAATACTCAAAAGATACAAGAATATACCCGGCGAATTTGCTCTACCCCGAATCACTAATCAGGTAATAAACAGGCACATTAAACTTATCGGAAAAAAAGCTGGTCTCAACAATGCTGTTGCGGTTGATATTTATAGAGGAGATAAGCGTGAAACGAAATACTACAAGCAGTGGCAATTACTGACTACCCACTACGGAAGAAGGAGTTTCGTGTCGTTGGCAGCAAGTCGCGGCATACCTATGAACATCATTTCAAGTATCACGGGGCAGTCTACAAAGGTGATGATGAAACATTACGCAGGAGTCATAGATAAACAAAGGTTCTCAGCTCTAAAGAACATGTCATTCAAAAAAGAATGACCAATTAACTTAATTTTGGGGCACTTATTCCAAAGTATGTAAAGCCACATTAAAAGCAATGGATAAACAACCTGAGGTTATATTACTTGCAACCGAGAACGTAATCGCTGATATAGACAGATTTACCGATCCGGATATTGCAAAAGAACTATTTGAGTTATTCGAATGCAGAATGCTCAGTGAAATAGGACGTACAGAAGAGAACAAAAAATATTTAGAATATGATAGCGAAAATGATTTTATAAAGTATGAACTTCCTTCACTTTCTGATTTGCAGGCAAAACTGAATTATGACATTCGTATTATGGCGAAGGAAATTAATTTTCTCCACACTACCACACCCATATATTTTCATAAGTTAATCATAAAACGACTTGAGAGTTATTTAGCAGATTTAGAAAAAATAGTTGAAAGCGAGCAAACATTAATAGATAAAATCATCGAAAAGAATAAGACAAAATCTTATGTTCGATACACAGAAGGAGAAAAAATAGTAAGTACATACACAACTGATGATAAAATATCACTGGCTATGATCGAATCTTATAACCGGATTGATTACTTTGATTTTTTCAAAAGTCTAATCTCTTTTTTCAAAGATAAAATATCAATTTTTACTGAGGGAATAAATAAAAAGCCGGTGGAACAGCATAAGGGAAAAGGTATTGATGTGTTTTCAATTGAATTAACCATTAATGACTTGTGCGGAAATAACCTGAACAAGTTTTATCAGGTCTGTGACCATTATTCTAAACTAAGGGCTTTTCCAGATAAAGAAGATTACATACTAATTAAGAAAAAGGAGGGTGAATATTACTGGGAGGGTTTGGGAAGTAATGTAATACCTATTCTTGGGCAATTCATCTATGAACTGGTAGAAGCGAGAATACTAAAAGTGAGAAAAAATAATGCTGCCATAGCAAGAGTATTCATTCCATTCTTTCATCTTGACAACGATTATAAAAATAATAAAGCCAACTCAGATCAGATTAAGGATCATGAGAACTTATCAAATTACTTTCCCTATATTAAGAAAGTAATGAAAACTGAATAGTCTATCTCCGATTCACGGAATTACTCTTATTTATACGTTGATCCTTGTTATCATTCTTCAAGACTCTTACCCTAATAGGGAAAACATATACAGTAACTGCGAAAACTACCTCCGTTGTTATAAGGCAGGTATAGCTGCCAATAAAAATCCACCGTACAATTATTTTTGAAATCGAATTTAATTCGTCACTTGTTTATAAATGGAGATAGACACAGATGTAATTTCTATTTGGCTTCAGATGACAAAACCTGCGCAACCTGCCATCATTTATTTTTAGCAGGTTTGGCTACAAAATAGCTTTCTCAATTGAAATATTTTTATGGCGTGAAGAAAATTAAACTTACGCCCGTAGTGTATATCCAGCTCCCCGATGGGTGTATCAATATTATAAATGGAGCGGCTATAGCCAACGCTGCAAAAATTGCAGCCATAAAACCTGTAACTAAATAAATTTTAATAAATGAAAAAAGTAACCAAAGAGTACCTGATGATCGACCCCCGCGATTTAATCCGCGCTGATGAACACCTTAATACCTTCCCATTAGAGGAAGGAAATGATCAAGAAAGGTTGATGCTTTCGTATCTAAAGTACGACCGGTTAAAGCCCGTCTACTATTTCGAGGAAGATGTTGAGGGCAAAATAATAAACAAGTTAATTGATGGCGACAAATATGTTCAATTTTCTATTCAAGAAGGTATGCAAAAAATTTTCGCGTGTAAACTCACGTTTGAAGATCGCGACGACCTGATAAAAATAATGGTGCAACTACAGAGATCGAATCACGAATCATTGCAAGCGTTATTCCATATGATACAGGCTCTGTGGCCTATTTATTTTAAAGGTGCCGGCTACCGTAGTGACCTGACTGAACAGGAACTGGATGGCCCCACAGAAAGTGCTGATGGTAGTAAAGCATTAAATATTTACCAAAGGATAGGGCTTGACTTATGTTTAAGTGGCAATGCCGTGAAACATATAAGAAAGGTGGGCATGGTTAACCAGCTATATTATGAGCGCATCGAGATCGGCAGGTTCTCTTTATATGCCGCCTACTTGGCTTGTCTTTCAGAGGAGAGGGGCGACGAAGCACCTGTGCCAAGTGTAAAAGAACCAATATGGGTAAAAACAACAACGGATGCACCGGAGTTCTCCACGCCTACAACTACTGAGGTCGCGACAACAACACCTGCAAATGAATCAGCCCCAGGCGACAGCGAACAACAGCCAGTTGCTGCTACTGAAGACCGCCAGGTTGTTGTTTCCAAAGCAGTGGCGGATAACGGGGGTAACATTACCATACGAATAAAGTGCCCGCACTGCGAAGAAGATTTTGATTTTTTAATTCCACAATCCTTAAAGGCATGAAAAAACGAAAGCGAAAGATAGTTGTAGTAAGTCTGTTTTCAGGAATGGATTTATTTTTATTCGCATGCGTTAAAGCCGGGTTAATTCCCGGCTATGCTTGCGAGCGTAATATTTATGCAGCGCTAATGCACGCAGTCAACTTCCATCATGCAGATGGAAGCCCCCTAATTGAGTTTGTAAATATAACTCAAGAGGAATATTTTTTAAGAAAAGGGCAAAAGGATTTAGTGGATACATGCACCGAAAAAGACGGTCAATTCATCCGTGCAAAAACCGTAGAGGAGGTCAATGGATTTGATATTAGGCGTAGAATTGAGAAAGAGTATGGTAGCGATGTTATTATTATACTTATCGGTGGTCCTCCTTGCCAGGACCTTATATCCTTCAATCCGAGCAGGAATAGCGGTGTGGACGGAGATCCGACCAGCCGTAATTTTTTGATGTTCGAATACCTGAGGTTACTGAAGGAATTGGATCCGGACGTGGCATTAATGGAGCAATCAACACAGATAGGATCTGAAAAAAACAGTCACATCCTGAATAGGTTTATTAGCGAGATAAGGCAGTTGCCCTTCAGGGTTGGATACCTTGATATGGATAGTATCCACTTCCTGGGAAATCAAAGCAGGTTGCGTCGGGTGTTCCTATTTGTGTCTGATCGGTTGAACAAAATGCCTGTATTTCCTATACCAATGCCCGAAAAGGCGAAACGCGTGAGAGATTTCTTGGACATTGACCGGTTTCATAGCGGGCATTTTACGGACAGAATAAAAACCAAAAATGACTTCATGGGTACCGTCACAAGCGGTTCGCCCCTTTGGTTCTATCAGGACGAAAGAAAGTGGCATCCAACAATAGATGAGTTGCTATGGTGTGACGATGTGAAGCCCGGCGAATACATTATTCCGAGTGATATACCCGCACAGCAGGTAAAAAAAGCATTAGGCAATGTGGTTGTTGTAAGCACGGGCTATGCTCTAATAACAACGGTTTTGGAAAAGATTTTATGCCTCAAGCCCGACGGCGATGGTTATTGGGTGCCAATTGATGGCTCACCTGATGAACCGCTACCGCCCGATGATGGCGGTAGTGTTCCTGCTCCGCCTGATGGTGGTGACATCACCTCACCTGGTGGTAGTGGTGGTAACGCATTGCAAGGTGGCGTTGTTGACAGCGCAACCCCTGTTTTAAATGAACAGGGGGAACCGAAGGTAATAGTTGTTGAAGCTGAGCCAGTATCTATCATTCCATTGCCTAAGGATGGGCAGGAAAGGCAAGTGAATAGTGAATTGTCGGTTGCTGAACATCATGCACCAAGTGTTGCGGTAGAACCCCAGGTAACAATTAACTCACAACCGGCGGATGTTCCAACAAGTGTTGCGATGCCGCCCATCAGGAATATTATTATCACAAATACAAGTTCCAAAAAAATAATCACCAGCACTGAATTAAAAAACATGCAGTTTCAGTCTCTAAACTTTGAAGGTAAGTGGCTTGAGTTTTTCGGTTTACCCTCTTTAAATTTCGGCTGTGTCATTTTTGGCTCACCTGGAAACGGCAAGAGCACATTTGCGATTCAGTTTGCGGATTACCTTGCACTTAACTTTGGCAAAACGTTATACATAAGCGGCGAAGAAGGTTTTACCAAAACGTTCAAAGATAAATTTGTCATCAGTAACGCCGGATCCGATTTGCTTGATGTTGCCGATGTTAGAAACTATGACGAGTTAAGGCGGGAAGTTAGTATTAATACCTACAATTTCATTCTCATAGACAGCCTTGACACAATGAAGATCAACGCTGGTAAGATGAAACAATTAAGATCAGTGTATAAAAACTCTGCAATAATTGTAATCGCGCAATCGACAAAGGCAGGCGATATGCGCGGTTCCAATGAGATTATACACGACTCAGATATTGTAGTGAATGTTGGCGGCGGTGGTATAGCAACTACAGTTAAGAATCGATTTAAAGAAAAAGGAACAACCTTTGACATTTTCCAGAAAGTTAAAGAAGTTGAACTTACTAATGGTAGTGCTACCAGTTAGCAAAACAGGTTATGACAAGATGTATAATAGTAAACTATTTTTTAATTAATCTATAAAAAAAACCAATATGAAAAACAAAAAGAAAAACAAGTCCATGAAATTTAATGAGGCTTCAATGGTAACAATTACTACGGATGCCAATATCAGGATGGGTAAGAAAGGCGAAATACCGGTTAGGATCACGGCTGAAATGATTCGAATGGTAACCAGTGCTGGAGCGGCGATAGACTTTCATCCCGAATGGGCGGGTATGATAGGGAACGGGATGTTTTTTAACCCAAACAAAAGTTGACTGGCATAAAGTTATTCCGCATTATCATGACTCAGATATTAAAACTAAGTTTTTCCTTGCGGACAAATGTTGATATACTGTATAGAAGAATTTACAGGTAATGATGAAGATGATTGAAACCATAAGATTAAACGCAATAACAACCTTTTTAAACAAATTAATTTAACCATTAAAATTCTAAGGCTATGACCAACATTAAAAAACAAAACAATATGGAAAATTCAGACAAAGCTAACTCAGCACAGTTGGCATATCACTCTGTTAAAATATCAGAGATACTGACTGTCAAAGGAATTGAAACTGTACTAAAGGTATTAAAAGAAGACTCAGAAAGCGGAAGCATCAACTATGGCGTGATGTATAAGAGGGTGGGCGGGCAGGTATTAATAAAGCTTTACACAGGCGGTACCCAAGGGCCAATGTGGGAAGAAGGCTGGAGCGGCATTAACGTCCAAGAAATGAGGGAATACCAGGAGGATCTCGACACGGAAAGCATGACAGAAGAAGAATATAAAAGATACCAGGAGTATGAGGCATCAACGTTAGCCGACATCATTTTTGATGGGTTAACCAGTTTTGACAGGCATTACTTTTTCACTGGTAAGAAAGACATTGAAGATTCAATACTGAGCCTGATAAAGCAATGGACTGGAAAAGGCATCGGTATATCCTACAAAATATGGCCAACGCACGTGGATTTTTGGTGGGAAATAATCGGAAAGGAAATTGGATATGACGGCACTGAAGGATGGCAAACCCGAATTTACAACAACAAAACAGCGGAAGAGGTTAGCAAAATAGTTTTGGCCGAAATAAGAGAAAAGATAAAGAAATAAATTTTTGTGATGAAAGAAGAAACAAATATTAATTCCACATATTCACCGGGCGAATTTAACGGCTATACCAGCTGCTCTACTGGTGCAACTGAGCTTAGATTCGAGTATGGCAATGTAAGTGCAACCCTCATGCACGGTGATTGTTTTGACCTGATGCCGAAGATTCCAGATAAATGTATATCTCTTATTTGCATAGACCCACCTTATCAAGTTAAATCAAGGAACGAATGGGATATTGCGTTGCCGTTCGATAAGTTGTGGGCAGAGTGGCGTCGTTTGTTGAAACCGAATGGCGCTATCGTAATGACCGCTACGCAACCGTTTGCAAGTATCGCCGTAATGAGCAATCTCAAATGGTTCAAGTATCAATGGATTTGGAAAAAGTCAAAGGTCACTGGGGTGTTGAACGCCAAAATACAACCCCTGAGAAATCATGAACAGGTACTGGTTTTTTATGAGGCGCAACCTACTTACAACCCTCAAGGAATAGTGCCATTAAATAAGATCGTGAAACAGGGATCGTCAAGCACCAATTACGGCGAGAGAGGCACGCAAGATGTATTTCAAGAGTTCACTGGATATCCAAGGTCTGTATTAGAAATAGCATCCGAAGGAAAGACAATTCATCCAACTCAAAAACCTTTAGCACTTATAGAATATATGATAAGGACTTATACTAATGAAGAAGAAACAGTACTTGATTGTTGCATGGGTAGTGGCACTACTGGCGTGGCATGCCTTAAATCAAACAGAAATTTCATTGGCATAGAGAAAGACCTTGATTATTTTAAAAAAGCAGCTAACAGAATAATGAGGCTAAGGTGACCTGATATTTGAAAACTTAAACACTAAGTTTTTCCGTGCGTACAAATATTGATATACTGCACAAAACATTTGTACTTCTTGACAGAGTGAAAAAAGCCGATAACAATTAAAATATCATTTTCAATACCCACACTCCACTTCAAGAAATAAATTATCTAAGTGGAGTGAGCCTATTGAACCACTTCTAAATCATAAATATTTTTGTGCTCTTTAAATAATTAAAATATTAAGCGTGAAGAAAAACATAATTGCACCTGTGTATTATATATAACTCCCCGATGGGCGCACTAAAATTATCCACGGCATGGCATGACCCGATACATGATAGTAAACAATTTTTTAATTAATCAATAAAAACAACCAACATGAAAAACAAAAAGAAAAGTAAGTCCCTGAAGCTTAATGACGCTTCCGTGGTAACAATTACTGCGGATGCCAATATCCGGATGGGCAAGAACGGCGAAATGCCGGTTAAGCTCACGGCTGAAATGATTCGAATGGTAAGCAGTGCTGAAGGGTTCAATGACTTTTATCCCTCAGCGGCGGAGATGATAGGGAACGGAAAGTTTAACCCAAACAAAAGTTGACTGGCATAAAGTTTTTCCGCATTATCACGACTCAGATATTAAACACTTACACCAAAATTTTCCGTGCTGACAATTATTAATATACTGCATAAATTAATTTACAGGCAATAAAAAAGAAGATAAAAGGAATATTTAAACACTAACTAAAAAACTAATAGATATGAAAAAGTCAAAAAAGAATTATCTGCCACCTATGATCAGAGATTTCGCAGAGAGCTGCTCCAAAACCAATATGAGCGCTGCTGATAGGAAGGCCATCGAAGCAATAACTGAGAGGTATAACGACATGTGGAAAGTAATTAAGCAGGAGAATGACAGAAAATTGCGGGATAAATTGAAGGCAACAGGTAGTAAAGATGAACTATAAAACTAATTGATATGAAAAACACAAAAAAAAACTACATCACTTTAATTAACGGCACTTACCCTATTATTCATGTTCAGCAGATGCGGAACGATGGCATCAACTTGAATGAAAAGGATATTAACCTTCTCATGAGCTTGCAGTACCTGCCGGACGATAGCCCGTTCGCCAACATGCAAATAAGGGTGAAGAACCGAAACGGTTACAAAGAGATATGGACGCTTGATACAGTTGAAACAGCAATATTTGAATGCCTTATAGGATTCCGTAGGTCGCTGGCAGCAGGTATAAAATCGCGTGATGGCGAGAGCCTTGCCGAAAGAGAAAGTCTGATTAAAAACTTTCTTAGAAAATATGACAATGATAAGTACAGGTTCTTCGACTGGAATGGGTGGGAAGATGTCAAGGTAAATGGTGTCACCAAACAAGATGCCCTCAAATCTATGCCGCCAGCATGGAGGCGTTCCGCCGAGGCAGGTCTTGCAGCTACTTCTAAGCCTATCAATAAAAATTAGAACGAACGTATTGTTAATCAAAAACAAATAGAAATGGAAAACAACATTATAGTGAGCGAAACTATTTTCGGCTTAAGAGCCTATGAAGATGGACTTCTTATAGGTTCCTCTTCGTGGCTCATGGCTGGTAAAAATAAAATTGGTACAAAGTTAGGATGGGATATTTATTCCAGAACCACTCCCGATCTCAATAAGTATAAAGAACTTAAAGGTTGGTACCCATCCCTCACAACATGGTACTTTGCAACCAGACCAGAATGGACAGAGGAGCAAACGATAGCCCACTGCTACGAATATGGAATAGTTAAATCCAGAGAAGATTTAGAATTATGTATAGAGAAAGTTTGGGAACCCGACCGTAGTTTTTACGGCAGGTAATATAAATTGAATCATCAGAATTTCAGGGGAAGTTTTTATTGCCTCTGTATAGAGCAAGGCTTGACTGGATTGAAATCCCATACAACCCATATGATAACAGGAGTAAAATTCAAGCCAGGGGAATTTATACCAAAAACGGCTATTAGAGCTGCTCTACACGATATTTACCAGTGACAAAACATGATAAGAAAATGGGCTCTTATATAAGAGCTAACCTGTGTTCGTTTGAACACAGGTTGAATAAGTCCTGGTATAGTATCGGTTATCTTAAAAGTGGGTGCTCTTATTGATAGAGTTAACCTGTGTTCAAATGAACACAGGTTGAATAAGGCCCGGTTTAGTATAGGTTATCTTAAAAGTGGGTGCTCTTATACAATAGTTAACCTGTGTTCGTTTGAACACAGGTTGAATAAGCCGGTTTAGTATAGGTTATCTTAAAAGTGACTTCTCTTATTGATATAGCTAACCTGTGTTCAAACGAACACAGGTTGAAAAAGCCGGTTTAGGATTGGCTATCTCAAAAGTGACTGCTCTTATGATAAAGCCAACCTGTGTTCAAACGAACACGGGTTGAAAAAGCCGGTTTAGGATCGGTTATCTTATAAGTGAGTGTTCTTATTGATATAGTTAACCTGTGTTCAAATGAACATAGGTTGAATAATACCCTGTTTAGTATCGGCTATCTTAAAAGTGACTGCTCTTATTGATAAAGCTAACCTGTGTTCAAATGAACACAGGTTGAATAAGGCCGGTTTAGTATCGGTTATCTTAAAAGAGACTTCTCTTATTGATATAGCTAACCTGTGTTCAAACGAACACAGGTTGAAAAAGCCGGTTTAGGATTGGCTATCTCAAAAGTGACTGCTCTTATGATAAAGCCAACCTGTGTTCAAACGAACACGG
>Ga0302188_10003628_pt1 | contig 10637 bp, 9 predicted proteins | sample II_Bog_E2_1_FD_198783 | JGI IMG/M metagenome (GOLD analysis project Ga0302188, IMG submission 198783) | Peat permafrost microbial communities from Stordalen Mire near Abisko, Sweden - II_Bog_E2_1 | ecosystem: Environmental > Terrestrial > Soil > Wetlands > Peat | place: Sweden: Abisko, Stordalen... | reverse complement strand
TGCGGCAGAGGCTCGGTTGCGCGATGCAGGGGAGCACCAGTGGACCAGCGAGCGATTGGCTGTACACATGCGTGACCGGACTGGATCGAGCCGGATCTTCGTGGTGTCGAATCGCGAGCCGTACATCCACACGCGGCGTGGCAGGGCAACGGTGTGCGAAGTTCCCGCCAGCGGGCTGGTGACGGCCGTTGAGCCTGTGTTGCGCGCCTGCGACGGTGTGTGGGTGGCGCACGGCAGCGGAAACGCCGATGGGGAGACCGTGGACAATTTCGATCGGCTGCGCGTTCCCCCGGAAGAACCGCGCTACAGCTTGCGGCGAGTGTGGATGTCGAACGAGGAAGAGCAGGGCTACTACTTTGGGTTTTCCAACGAAGGCCTTTGGCCGCTATGCCACATTGCCCACACGCGTCCCATTTTTCGCGCTACGGATTGGGAAAGCTACAGGCGGGTAAATGAGAGATTTGCCGCGGCTGTGCTGGAGGAGATGGACGGCAGTCCGAATCCAATCGTGTTTGTGCAGGACTATCACCTGGCACTGGTGCCGCGGCTGGTCAAGGCGGTGCGGCCAGATGCGCGAGTAGCCATTTTCTGGCATATTCCGTGGCCAAATCCTGAGGCGTTTGGCATTTGCCCGTGGCAGGGGGAACTGCTGGACGGGCTGCTGGGAGCGGATCTGATCGGCTTCCACATTCCGCTGCACTGCAACAATTTCCTCTCAACCGTAGACCGGGTTCTGGAGTCGCGCACCGACCGCGAACATATGACCGCGATGCGGCATGGACATTCCAGCGCGGTTCGGCCTTACCCGGTAAGCGTAGTGATGGAGAGCGCCAAGCCGCGCCTGGTCGTTGCCGGCCGTCCTTCGCCAGCGTTCACGCGCCAGGAGCTGATGGTGGAGTATGGCGTGCGCTGCGACTACCTGGCTGTGGGCGTTGACCGCCTGGACTACACCAAGGGGATTGTGGAGCGGCTGCTTGCGGTGGAACAGCTTTTTGAGGAGCATCCCTGGCACCTGCAACGGCTCACGATGGTGCAGATTGCGGCTCCCAGCCGGAGCCGGATTCCCGCCTACGCTGAGTTGCGCGATCAGGTGGAGAAGACGGTGGAGCGCATTAACCAGCGCTTCCAGACCGCGAGCTGGAAACCGATCGTGCTGATCAGCCGGCAATGCAGCCACCAGGAAGTGAACCAGTGGTTCCGCGCGGCGGATGTTTGCCTGGTGACCTCGCTGCACGACGGAATGAACCTGGTGGCCAAGGAGTTTGTGGCTGCCAGGGACGATGGAGACGGCGTGCTGGTGCTCAGCAAGTTCACGGGCGCGGCCGTCGAGCTGAACGACGCGCTGCTGGTGAATCCCTATGACGTCCACGAGGTGGGTGAGGCCATTCACCGCGCATTGGAGATGGGCCAGGCCGAACGGCGGATTCGGATGGATAGGATGCGGCGTCAGGTAACGGACCACAACGTGTATCGGTGGGCAGCCAGCATTCTGGGCGACCTGAGGGAACTGCGCATTGAGGATCTCGATACCGCCCATCTGGAAGCTGCCGAGGCCGCGCAAGGCAGCGCGCGGGCGCTTTCGGCGTAGGTTGTAGGGCAGGGTACACTTGCCTTGAAAGGAATTGGCCGGTGACCCCAGAGGCGGAAGACAAGCTGGAAAGGTTCTTTGGCGTGTTTGCCGCCTCGGCAGGCGCGCTTCTTCTGCTGGATTACGATGGAACGCTATCGGGGATTCGCGTGGATCGCTTCAAAGCGCGGCCCTGGGCCGGAGTGCGGGAGCTGCTGGGGCGCATTCAGCGGCAAGGGCGGACGCGCATGGCGATGATTACCGGTCGTCCTGCAAACGAGATTGCGCCGCTGCTCGGGCTTGTTCCGCCGCTGGAAGTATGGGGTCTGCACGGGGCCGAGCGGCTGTACCCGGATGGCCGGCGAGAGCTGGAACAAGCCCCGGCCGCATCGCAATTGGTCCTGGAAGACCTGCGCTGCCGGCTGGAGCACGACAGCCTGGGCGGGCTATTCGAAGACAAGGCAAACGGCGTGGTGATGCATTGGCGCGGGGTTTCGCGGCGAAAGGCTGCGCAAATCGAGAAGCGCACGCGAGAGCTGTTTGACCCGGTGGCGAAGATGGACGGATTCAGTTTGCTTGACTTTGGGGCAGGACTGGAGTTGCGTGTCGGGCGCGATAAGGGCGGCGCCGTTGAGGCGATTCTGGCCGAGGCGGATACAGGCGGGCCGATCGCCTTCCTGGGCGACGACCTGAGCGATGAGTCGGCGTTCCGGGCCGTGCGTCAGGTTGGGCGGCGGGGCCTGAGTGTGCTGGTTCGGCGAGAGTGGCGCGAGACGGATGCGGATGTCTGGCTGCGGCCTCCAGTTGAGCTGAGGGCGTTTCTGGAGAGGTGGGAGCGGGCGGCAGAGGGTTTGGCCGCGGTTGTTCCGTAAGAAGATGCGATTGTGCCGGCAAGTGCAGCCGGTGATGGTGCAGGCCTTCCGGCATCCAGCTTTCTGTGGCCTGGGTGTAGGATCACCGGTTGGTGCGGGAGGTGGCAGCGTATTGACCGCCGTTCATTGGTCGACCTGTCGCCACTTCTTGATGACGCCGTCGATATCGGAAGCATCGTATTTGGGATTGGAATGCCAGCCCAGCAAATCTTCGGGAACGGTCAAATTGCGGTCGTCGGCCAAGTACAGAAGTGTCCTCTGAATTCTCTCCCGAATGTCGGAACTACCTGTTCGCAGCGAGTTCACAAGAAGCCCGAGCAGGTCAACCTTCTGACTGGCGGCGAGATTCCTGGTTTCAAGCAAGAGGGAGAGAATGTCGTCTGCCGTAGTGCCGGGGAGGCCAGGACTGGTCAAGAGCGCCGCAAGTTGTGAGTACACTGCTGGTTCGCTGCCCATGTAATGAACCAACTGTGTTCTGGCTCGGTGTCGGTCCAGATCCGTGCCATTCTCCTTGTGCAGCCTCCACACAAAATAGCGGGATTGAGCAGCAGGCCGGGTAAACTCCACCCCTCCGGCAATGGCCAGGCTGGCAAGCACAAGGGCGACAATGATCGCGGTCAACTTGCTGCGCCATTCCTTGGCGTACCAGAGGTACCATCTGCGGGGAATGACCTTGCTTCTGTACAAAAGATATTGGAACTGCTGCGGGCTTGCCTGCTTTAGGGACAAGTAGAGCAGTGCGGCTTGTTTTGCCCGAACTCCTTCATCGCCGAGGACCGCCTGATTGGCGGCGAAGGCCACCAATGACAGGCTAAGCGGCGCCGGATCGGCGGTGTGGTTCAGCACGACCTGCTTCAGGGCGGAGAACTTGCCATCGTCCTTCACAATGCTCGATAACAGATTTTCATCGAATTGCGAATTGTTGATGACCACCCGGTCACGGATTTGCGCGGCGATGGCATCTGCCCATGCCGCGAACGGCTTCAGGAACGCAGACACGTCCCCTGGAGCCTTGATGCTTGAAAAACTGCCGCTCAGAATCGACTGATAGCCGGCGCCAATCAGAAGTGCGGCAAAAAGGGATGTGTCGTGAATGGCATTGGTTCGGTCGAGAAGCCAGAACAGGGCCAGTGGAATCAGGGTGTAGGCGAAGAACAGGAACCATGTGTTGAGCATGATCCATTTGCCAGGGAGGTTGCCCAGTCGGGAGGAGACTTGTGTCCCCGCCGTCCAAAGGCCCAAAAGTAGCACCAGAAGGTAGCAGTAATAGGCTTGGATGTCCGGTGAGACGTTAATGTCCATCGCCGCTTCTTCAGGGTCTCTGTCTGGGAATACTGGACCCTCATGACTTCATATTCAGGACCATATCGGCAAACTGGCTTGCGGAGGGCTGAATGTTGAAATAAACCTGACCGATATCCTTTGGATTGGCGACATTGCCATTGGCAGAGATCAAACCCATATCCAGCAGTTTTCCTGCCGTGAGCGAGAGCTCTTCCGGGGTGACGAAGGCTTCCGACATGAGTTGCCATCCAGCCGCGACGCCGGAATGCTGCATTACACGCAACACGCGTTTGCTGGGCTCATCAAGGGTGGGGATGTAGAACACACATTCAGCATATCCCCGTTCCTCGCGGGTGACAAGGGACTTCCCGGGGCAAAGCGGCTGGGCTGGCTGTATCGGCCTCAGTCTTTCGTTGACTCTGCGCTGGGATTCGGGTATTCTGGAGTCCTTGCGCGGTGTTGCGCCTGGGGTCTCTGTGTGTACACCCGGATCCAGCTGGCCGATAGCCCTTTTGGGGTCGGCTGGTACAGGCCTGTAGGCTGCTGAACGTTGAACGGGTTCAGTGGAGCCATAGCCCCTGGAGGGTCAACCCCCGCAGTTCTCACCCGAACAGATTTGTTTGGACGTGGGTGGATTCAAGGCCCGTGCATGTTTGGCGCGGGCAAATGCGCTTGTTTGGGCAAGAGTTTTTGTTTGGATTGTACTGCCGTAGCTGGGGAAATGCCGGCCGGGCAGAGTGGGATCGAGACTGTTTTTAGAGGGCGGGAGAGAAATGGGTACCTTTGTTCCGAGCGGCAAGAATATTGCCCGCAAGTGGTATGTGGTGGACGCCAGCGGTGAAACGCTCGGCAGACTGGCGACCAAGGCTGCCAGCGTGCTGGCCGGCAAGCTGAATCCGCAGTATGTGCCGTACATCGACATGGGCGATCACGTGATTGTGATCAACGCGGACAAGGTCCGGCTTACCGGGCTGAAGGCCGAGAGCAAGCTTTATCGCCGCTATACGGGTTTCCCCGGCGGTTTGCGCGAAGAGTCGTTTTTGCGGCTTCTCAATCGCAAGCCGGAAGCGATTCTGGAACAGGCTATCAAGGGCATGCTGCCCAAGAGCAAGATGGGCCGGCAGATGGCAACCAAGCTGAAAGTCTATCGCGGCGACAAGCATCCCCATCAGGCGCAGGAGCCGGTGGCGTTGGCGATCAAGTAAAGCAGCTTTCAGCTTTCAGTTATCAGCCTTAAGTTTTTCTTGGCTGGTGCGGAAAGTTCGAAGCGGCGCTAAGAATCGAATGGAAGCAATAGAAAGCTGAAGGCTGATAGCTGACGGCTGAGAGCTAAGAGGAATCGAATGGCGGATCTGGTTCAGTATTACGGGACGGGACGGCGCAAGTCGGCGATTGCGCGCGTATTTCTGCGCCCCGGCACGGGCGAGTGGAAGGTCAACGGCAAGGGATTCGAAGAGTATTTCGTAACCGAGCAGCAGCGTGTGGCGGCCAAGCGGACGCTGGTTGTGGCCGAGTTGGCCGCGAGCTTCGACGTCGTGACCACCGTGAAGAGCGGCGGCGTGGCTGCGCAGGCCGATGCCGTGAAGTTGGGCATTGCTCGGGCGTTGATCGTATTCAACCCGGAACTGCGCAAGACGCTGAAGGCAGAAGGCCTGTTGACGCGCGATGCGCGCCAGAAGGAACGCAAGAAGTACGGGCAGAAGGGCGCTCGTAAGCGGTTCCAGTTCTCGAAGAGATAGTGATCAGTGGACAGTGATCAGTGATCAGTACCGCAGTTTTGAATACTTCTCACTGACCACTGTTCACTGTCCACTCAAGTTTCACCAATTCCCCGCACGTGCGGGATCAATCCAGGCCAAGGTAGGACTTGCCCGGATGCAACTCAATAAGGAGGCCCATTGGCCACGATCACAATGAAGGAGCTGCTCGAAGCGGGTGTTCACTTCGGGCATCAGACCAAGCGCTGGAATCCGAAGATGAAGGAGTATATCTTCGGCGAGCGCAACGGGATCTACATCATCGACCTGCAGAAGACGCTCAAGCTGTTCAAGGATGCGTCGAAGTTCGTCACAGAGCTGTGCGCGGGAGGCAAGACGATTCTATTCGTCGGCACCAAGCGCCAGGCGCAGGATGCGGTGGCCGAAGAAGCCACACGGGCTGGGATGCCCTACATCAACCAGCGCTGGCTGGGCGGCCTGCTCACCAACTGGGTGACCGTGCAAAAGTCGGTGAAGCGCCTTCAGGAATTGGACGACATGGCCACGGATGGCCGTTACGAGTTGCTGACCAAGAAGGAAGTGATTCGCCTGGAGCGGGAGCGGAAGCACCTGCAGGCAAATCTGGCCGGCATCAAGAGCATGAAGCGGCTGCCGGACGCGCTGTTCATCGTCGACTCGAACAACGAGGCGATTGCCGTGAAGGAAGCCCGCAAGCTGGGCATTCCCGTGGTCGCGGTGGTGGATACCAACTGCGATCCCACGGTTGTCGACTACGTGATTCCAGGAAACGACGACGCGCTGAGGGCCATTCGCCTCTTCACTTCGAAGATTGCGGACTCGGCGGCCGAAGGCGTGAACCTGGTGGGCGACAAGGCGTTTCAAGAGGAGTTGCCGGTGCAGGCTGCGCCTGAGGCTGTTGGTCTGGATGCGGGTCCGGCCGACGACGTGGATCTGGAAGTGGCGCTGGGCGGCGGAATTCGCAAGGCGCCCGCTGTAGTTGCCGCGCTGGATGAAGCCGAAGTCGTCGAGGGCTAAGATTCATCGAATCTTCGCACGCAAGTGCGCATAATGGGGAAGCGTGGCCGCGAGTGGCGAGTGCCACGCTTTTCTTATGCCGGAAAGCCAGCGGCATGAACCATGGGAAACTGGCTGGAAAACAGGAAAAGAGAGATGACCACTGTGAGCGCAAAAATTGATGCCAAGTTGGTGAAGGAGCTTCGCGAGAAATCCGGAGCGCCGATGGGCGACTGCCTGAAAGCTTTGCAGGAGACAAATGGAGACATAGAGGCGGGCTTTGTTGCGCTGCGCAAGCGGGGTCTTGCCTCGGCACAGAAAAAGGCCAGCCGCACCACCAACGAAGGCGCGGTGGGCACATACATTCATGCCGGCGGAAAAATCGGCGTGCTCATCGAGCTGAACTGCGAGAGCGATTTTGTGGCCCGCACCGACGACTTCCAGGAGCTGCTGAAAGACATCGCGATGCACATTGCCGCAAGCGACCCGCGCTATGTGAGGCCTGACGACGTGACCATCGCCGATCTGGAGCGCGAGAAGGAGGTCTATCGCGCGCAGGCGCTGGCCACGGGCAAGCCGGCCCCGGTGATCGAGCGGATCGTCGACGGCAAGATGGCCAAGTTCTACGAGGAGGTCTGCCTGCTTGAGCAGCCCTTCATCAAGGACCAGGCCGTGAGCATCAAGGAGCTGATCGCACAGAAGGTTGGCAAGCTGGGCGAGAACATCACCGTGCGGCGGTTCGCGCGCTTCAAAGTGGGCGCGCCGGACTGGACCGTGGCTACGACCAAGGCCGTGGAAGCGGCTCCGGAGTAAAGCTCGGGGACGAGGGACCAGCGAGGCCCGGGGCGATTGCTCCGGGCCTTCCTCTTTTTCCAGGCAATCCAGTGGCTGGGGCGCCGATCGCTACCTACCATCCGCTGCATGCACAGTTCCCGGCGATTCATCTTGTGGACCCGAAGGGAAATTGATCTTCTTCAGCAGCGCCTTGCCCCTTGGCTCGTCTTTCAAGGTCATCAGATCGGGATTTGCCAAAATCCAGAGGACATCCGGCTGATGCCGCGTGTAGGCGGCTTCGAGCACATCCAAGGCTTCCTGCCGCTTGCCCATAGCGACGCAAGTCATGGCAAGCAAACCCGGTGAATACTTCCCCAATTCGTAGTATTCCTTTTGCTTCGTATAAAGACTCTTCAATAATCCGTTCTCGCCGGCCCTTGCATACCCCTCCCGAGCCGACGAAATAACATCCCTCCCCACGGGATCGTTCCGGGTCTCAGCGGTTTTTTGCCCTTCGTCGAGGAAGGTGCGAAAGTCACGCGAGTGAAAACCGATCACCATCAGGTAAAAGTGGGACAAAAAGTAGTCGGGGTTGGAGCGCTCGATATCTTTGAGAAGTGCGATCCCTTCTTCCCTCCGCCCCGAGTTGAACAAGATTATGCCTTTGTTGGAGAGGGTGGAGTTCGATGTTGGATCGAGTTCCTGGGCTTTGTCGAGCTGCTCCAAAAACTCTTCAAATCTGCCTGACATGGCGAACGCATTGCCGTACCAGGTCCGAGTCAAGGAATCTTTGGGGTCCAGTTGAATGGCGCGCCGGAACTCTTTCTCCGAATCCCTCCAATCGCCGAGGCCGTAAAACTCTGAGAAGGCCAGGGCGCGATGAGCCTCGGCCAACGAATCATCCAAAGCAATTGCCCTCTTGGCCGCGGCAATAGCTCTCGGGTAGGAATCGGCCAGCGGCAAAGTCGAAAAGATCTGCAACAGGTTGTAAGTGTCGGCCAGCCCCGCATAGGATTTGGCATCGTTGGGATCGTGAACAATGGCTTGCGTAAAGTCATCGAGTGCGCGGTTGAGGCTGTCAGGGGTTCTTTGATTCCACTCATAGCGGCCTTTGAGGTAGAGCTCGTGGGCCAGTTGCTTCTCCGCATCGGCCGGCGCGTTGTTGGCAGGCTGCGAATTGAGGTTAGATGAAATGTGTGCGCTGGTTGCGCGAGAGGTCACGAGGAAGACCGCCGGAAATGCAAGGCCGACAAGAAGCAGAACGAGGAGCGGAATCCGCCAGGGCCAACTACGTACCCCAGTGGCTGGGGAAGTTGTGGGCGGACTCACGGTGATCCGCGGGGCTTCAGTTTGAGGCGGTGCAGCCATTGTGGCCTCGGCGTCCGTCTCATGGTCATCTTCGCCCGGAACGTCCGCCCCATCGGCTTTTTCAAGCTCTTCAGGTCTTGCCGAAGTCAGCCATTCATCCAGTTCGGAGGCAAGCGCGTAGACGCTTGCCCGTCCACCACCGGGCAGGCGATGGACCGGCAGTGCGCGTTCGCTCTCCCACCGCTTGGCCGTGCGTTCCGCCCGGCCAAGATAGGCGGCGATCTCTTTCCATGAGTCCAGGCGAACAGATGAGCCTTCTTGCGGCCCAGATGGGGTAGAAGGAATGAATGGCATGAAATGACCCCTATTGACCTTAGACGGCACTTGCCCTCGGTACGGATTGCCACGATTATAGCTCTCAGTGGGGTGCGCATCCGCTCATCTGGACCTTGTCCCCGGCTTTTTCCCTGATCCGGCGCACGAATTCTCGTTTTTCACTTTCTTTTCAATCGCTTGCGCCTCAGCATGAGAGCCATTTGTGACTTCTCGGCGAATGACGGAAGTACACCGGAAACTGTCCCCGACTCCGGCCTTGGGGCCAAAACCATCACGAGCAAGAAAATGGAGACAGGAATGAGAAATGCGAGACTAAGTCGAATCAGGTTGTGCGCAGCGATCACGCTGGCGATCGGGCTGGGTAGTTTGGCCGCGCATGCCGACAATTTTTACAGCAGCGGAACTGCCTGGGCGGCTGCCCTCTCGAGCAGTCCCACAACCATCAACTTCGAGGGCATTGGCGCTCCCTATAGTGGAACCACGGGCACCCTTGGCGCGGGACCAGGAACCTCAACCACCGTGGGAGGCGTTTCCTTCGGCATCGGACCATCAGGGACCAACAACTTCCTTGTCATCGGTGGGGATGGTTCCTATTACCCCGTGTCGGAGCTTTCCGCGCAGCCAACCGACCAGGTTAACCCGGCCGACTTTTTGATTTCGCTGCCCAGCTCAGTGACGGCTGTGGGTTTCGACTTCGGCGCCCTCTACGTTGACAGTACCGCGACGATCACGCTCTCCGACGGCTCGGTGCAAACAGTCGACGCTCCGGCGTCTACCGACCTCGCCTTCTTCGGCGTGACCGCGCCGGGAGGCATCGACTCGGTGGACATCACCCTACCCGGGGGCGACAATACTTTTGGCCTCGCAGTGGCGGATTTCTCCTACGGCGCGGCGGCCGCTTCCGTAACGCCGGAGCCACCCAGCTTTCTCTTCTTGGGCAGCGGCATGGTGGTATTCGCCGTCGGCATGTTGCGGCGTAAGATCGGGCGCGCTCCAATGGGCCGGTAGGTACGGCTGAAGGATAATCCCCGCAATCGGCCCAGCGCGCAATTCTCAAGCCCTGGGTCTACGTTCGCTCGGATGCTTTCGTTGGCGGACTTGAGATTCGGAGGATTACAGCGTCCCCATTCTCTCGGACAAATTCTCAGTCGTCTTTTCCGCCGAACTCGACGGTGATTTTGGCCGCCAACCCGAAGTGGCTCGCCGCGGGACCGATTCCCGACGGTGTTCCCGCGCCCACTTCAACGCGCCTTGCAATTCCGGGGTGGAAATGCCTGTAGATTCCCGGCGTGAAATAAAGGCCGCTGGATCCATCGGTGCGCCGCCCGTTTACTTCGAATGTAGCGATCCATCCATGCGGAATGGGCCTGACCCAGGCAGCGTTATATTCCCATGAGTTCCCCTGGTTCTTAGTGACATCGGCGATAAAGCTGAAGTGAACCTGCGCGGGTCCTATTGCTTTGGCCACGAGCAGTTCTGGCTGATAGCCCCTAACGCCGCGCCCATTCACGGGAACTCCCATTGCCATGGCCGCGGCCAGCGCAAAAGGGTGGTTCGACCGGATGAATTGATAAAGTCCGCCGAGCGATACACTGCTCCAATTCGCAAGTGCGTCGCTCTGCGGCCGTTCCTGAATACCGTATGGAGTTTCCATTGTGAACTGTAGCCGGTCGGTGATGCCATATTCCATGTCGAGGCTGGAGTCGATTCCGCGATGGCGAAGGCCCTCGGCGCCGATCGTAAACTGAAGTTCACCCCGATCCT
>Ga0302188_10003620_pt1 | contig 10646 bp, 8 predicted proteins | sample II_Bog_E2_1_FD_198783 | JGI IMG/M metagenome (GOLD analysis project Ga0302188, IMG submission 198783) | Peat permafrost microbial communities from Stordalen Mire near Abisko, Sweden - II_Bog_E2_1 | ecosystem: Environmental > Terrestrial > Soil > Wetlands > Peat | place: Sweden: Abisko, Stordalen... | reverse complement strand
CTATTCTTCTCTGCGACATGAAGAAAGCTCATTGAATTAACTTATAAATTAGCTCTACTGATATTATAATTTGTGATTTGATTCCATAGTGACTATCAAGCAGTCACTTGCTTTCCATTTTTTAAATTAGCAATATAGATTCTTGTATTTTTATGAATTTACGAATAATTTACAATATATACAAGGAGTAATCTGTTGATTGAGCAAAAAATTTGAAATATTTAATGAAATATATTTATCAATGATTCCATTTTTACCCAAGATTAAATATAATTAAAGATAGTCTAAGATCAAAGAGTTTTCTTTATTTTAAAAATGTAATTAGTTTAGCAATATTTTAAAGCATCTTAAACGATAATCTGTAAAAATTCAAAAATTGTAAAAATGCGCCAATTATTATACTTAAATGAATTATTTTTAACAGCAAAATAATATTTTAATCGCAAGGTATAGGATTAATTTAAGAAATATTCCTTTTCATTAAGATCAATCATCAAAATATTTGTTTTATTTTTCAAAGTTGGTATTCATGCTACCATCCATTTGTAATATCAACATAACAAAATATTATTTTATTGACATCCCAATTGTATATTATTGGCTGGTAACACATTAGTTCAGAATTAAGTGATTTTAGTCAAATACTTTCCAGAGCCAGGTAGATCGTAATAATTTTATTATATGCATCATAATGTACTGTTTAAATTGATTAAGTGATAAATTGGCGTACTAAAATTTAAAGTTCAACATGAAGAAACTTGCCAATACTTTTGATGCCATTATTATTGGGGCGGGACATAATGGACTTGTAGCTGCCAATTATCTGTCAAAAGCCAATAAAAAGGTTTTAGTGCTGGAGCAGAGGCATGTTGTTGGTGGAGCTGCCCTCACTGAGGAACTTACTCCCGGTTTCAAATTTTCTCGCTGTTCCTATGTGTTATCTCTTTTTCGTAAAAACATCATCAAAGAGCTTGATCTGATTCAGAAAGGGCTGAAGATTCATTACCGAAATATTCCATCTCTCACCCCGACTAAAGATGTTGGAAAATATTTGTTGCTTCATCAAGATCGGGCTCGCACCTTGCAGGAAATATCTAAATTTAGCAAGAAAGACGCATAAAATTGGGAAAAGTATTAATCATATCTTTCTTCTTTTTGCGACTTTTGGGACCGTAACTTGGATGATATACCATATAACTACTTAGATAAGCCTACTTTGAAAGATAAGTTCAATTTTTTACATAGATCCTACCAACCTGGTCTGGACTATTTTTAATTTGGTAAATTTGTAACATGTTCGGTCAAGGAAATGTTGGATAACTGGTTTGAGTCTGATATTTTAAAGGCGACTTTAGCTACTGATGGAATTATTGGCTAAAATCTATCAGTAGCGCATCCAACCACGGCTTATGTGCTTTTGCATCATGTGATGGGTGAACTTGAAGATGGCAAAAAAGGATAATGGGGTTATGTTTAAGGTGGAAATGGTCGTCTCTCATAAATTTTGGCAAGCAGTGCTCGTTCAATGGGAGCAGAGATCAAATTGAATTCAAAGGTTGAGGAAATCGTATATGATGGAACTGATAACCCTGTAGCCGTTAAACTTTAAAACGGTGAAATATTCGAATCGAAAGTAATTATGAGTAACTGTACCAACAAAGTAACTTTCTTTAACTTGATTAAAAATTCGGAGAAATATCTATCAAAGCCTATCTATAATAAGCTTAAAAACATAGAATATAATGGAGCAGCAACCAAAATAAATATGGCACTTAAAAAGTTACCTAAATTTAAAGCTTTTAAAGATCATGAATTAACGGGATAGCAGCTCTTAGGAGGTACAATTCATGTAAATAGTTCCTCTATTGAGCAGTTAATGGATGCTTACAACTAAACTAAAATGCACAGAATCAGTAAAACTCCTTTCATAGATTTGACTATTCCCAGCATTTACGATAGTACACTTTGTCCCAAGGGTTATTATATCATGAATGCCTTTATGCAGTATACGCCCTACCACCCTAATAATTTATAAAAAACTACTCCCATCTCCCATTAACTGATTAAGGAAATTTTCCTTCAGCAAATTAATTAGTATTTAGAGGAACCTTTGGATATACATTACATGGACATTCTAACGCCCTTCGATTTAGAAAATTTATTGGGATTGACTGAGGGCAATATTTTTCATGGCAGTATTGGACTTGATAACCTCTTCACCAACAGACTTAGCGGAAAAGTTGGAGGAATTTGGCTTTGTGGGAGCAGTGCCCATCCAGGAGGAGGCGTAATGGGAGCAGTAGGTAGGCAGGCAAGTCAACGTATTCTCTCAGCAGGATTGATTTGAGTATTTTGCCAAAAATATAAATTAAATGATGTAATATTTGCCTTTAATTTTTCATATTTTTTAAACTGCATAATTATTTGCTGATGTCGAATGGTTTCAGCATAAAAATCTTGTTTGTCAAATTGTACCCATTTTTAATTTGCATAAATCATCTTCATTCTAACGATCATTTAACTCTCATATTATTGGTAACTCAACATTTTTACAGATATTGAGCTTCATTTAATATTATTAGGTTTAGTTCTTTATCTGAATAAAACAATATATTGAGGAAATCTAATCAGGGAAGGTCCTTTAATTCTTCTATCTTTACAAAATCTTTGCGAACATTGTCCATCTAGCCTTCATCACTAATTATTGTCTTTGCGCGTACCTGAAAAGTTCCATTGTCCACTGCAGCTAATATTTTTTTGATGGAACCGTATTTCTTAATCATTTTTTGGTGGTGACTGTGGCATTGTTGAGGCGAGCGGCTTTTTATTTTCGCGCTCATAAGAACGTTAACTCGTATCTTTTTTTTCTCTTTCAGTGATAAACTAAATTTATTTATGTGCTTTCGTATATACTAAATATATCGATGATTTTAAGCCGAACTCCAAGACAGAGTTTCAAATAATGAATGAGTTTTCTTTGATGAACTTGTTAATATTTTTTTCTTCAGTTATTTCATCTTGTATTCCTTATCTTTTTAATCTTGTTAAATTTTAACAGAATACTCCTTGTTTTCATCACGTGAAGCAACTTAGTGAAATTATTAATTTTATGGAATATTATAATTTTGCATTACTCGATGTTGGAAAGGAAATGTGTAATATCCAAACGGATTGCATTAACATTTGACCAATGGCTATCTATTCATACATATCATCTGATTTTCATCATCATATCCTGAGGAATAAAAAGGGTAGCGAAAGTTTTATTAACTCACGATGTCATCAGGCTCTTATATTTATATTTTGCATTGATCAGGATCAGCTTTTGTTTGGGAAATTATAGGTAAAGGGCATAGCTGGGGTGACTGTAGTATGTTTATTCTCTATTCCATCTTGATCCAATAAAAATTTTACTAATTATTATTATTATCAGATGTAATTATTTAGAATTTAATATCAACAAAATTTTAAATTTTGTTTACAGGATAAAGGCTTAAAAAATTAGAAAATTCATTATTATTGTCCAGTTTAAAAAATACTATTTTTATTTTAAAAAATTTGGTCATAATGGGGAAAAAATAATAATTACTGACAATATCAAACTAATTAAAATTAATGAAAAAGGAAGCAATAAATTGCAGATTTTGGTTAAGATACTGACTGTTTTATCAAAGCCTATTTATTATTGATAAGAAATGAAATAATAAATAGAGATGGTGAGATGAAGGCAAAAGACAAAAATTGAGGCAATATCTAGCATAATAAATGATTTGAAGCTAACACAATATATATTTAATTATTGACGAACAAATTAAAATCATTATTTTCAAATTCATCTTCAGAGATCAAGGATAAATTTGCTATTATAATTCACATCTATAATAATATGGCTGAATCATTATTCTAATCCCTCTTCTATTTTTACAAACCATTTTATGCCTTCTTTCTCGGGAACATCGGATGCATTGATCGGATCTTCTTCGATTTTAACTTCAAGCGTCGACTTAGGCTTATTTAAGTTGATGCTGCTGTTTCCCATAGCATTGATAATATTCTTGATAGATCCGAATTTCTTCATCATCTTCTGGTGATGGCTATGACATTGTTCCGGTGAACGAGTCTTTATCTTTTTGCTCATTGTAACATTAATACGCATCTTCTTTTTCTGTTTTAGTGGCAACATAAAATTTTTAGAGTATTTTCTCAGATGCTGAACATATCTTTGGTTTTCACTTTAATTCCAATAATAATTTCCCTAGGCCCTCTTGGACTTCAATAATACCTTTCTTGATTTCTATTCATTGGCAGATTCTAATGCTTCATTATTCTTTATTAAAGAATTTTCAATTTTTACCGCCTCTTATTTAAACGCAGGTCTCGGAATTTATTGAGGCGAGTGAAAAGAACAATTATAATCTTAAACTTGTTGACATGGGTAAGAATAAGCAGGCGGCCAAAAAGGATTAAAGGATTTATGCCTCAAAAAAAGTTAATTATAAGTAAAAGATTTGTGATTTCCATTCCATTATGAGGCATAAAAAGGAAATTCAAAATTTGTTGATGGCATATTGTGCTCAGTCTTTTATATTTAGCTTTTGGCTTTATGAAAATCTGTTCCGAGTTGGAAATATGGCAATAGAATACTTTATTGAGATGATTTTAATATTTGTGTTCTCTAAATCATGGCGATTCAATTATAGATTTGTTTATTATTATGAGTCAATACATCAGATAATGAATTTCAATGACTTAATAAATTTTTCATAATCTATATGATGAAAAGCAATGAAAACATACTATGATCATTAATATCACGAGGAAATCCAAAATTACATCAAATTACTACATTTTAATTTGTATTTTTATCATTTAATTGATCTTTTTTATTGATAAGAATAAAACATTTAATTAGAGTTATTTCGTAAAGGACTATCATCTTTTCGAGTAAACTGGAGTAAACTGATATAGAGTCAAAAATTAATTAATTACATCCAGAGGAAATCTTGGCAATAAAAACTCAATTATCAATATTGAGATTTGCAAATTTTATAATAAGATCAATGAAATTTAGAATGAGGAGACCAAATTACAGGCAATTAATGAAGCAAACAATAAAGTATGATGGCATAATCATTTAAAATATTCAATTTTTAATATAGTTTAGAAATGGAGTATGTTCGTATTCCTTGATTTGCTATGATTAATATAAAATCGACTGACTATCAAGAACTTCGTTTGATTTCTATTTCGTAACACAAAGAAATAATGAACGATGGTTTATCAAAGAGAGAAAGTAAAAAATTGATATCATGATTTTAAAATTAAATATATAAGATCAATGATTAGCGTATACGAAATTCAAATAAAGGAAAATACTTATTTTGGGTTTAAATTATTTAAGAAAAGCTTAAAAAAGACATTTTACAAGTGGTTTACTCATTTCTTAATATCATCGTTCATATTTATTTAATTTTTAAAATCGACATCAAAGTATCGTGAGTAGAGTAGCATAATTCATATAGCTAAAATTCCTACTGAAAATTGAAAGAGATATAAAATAAGGAGCCAATATTTAATCTTTATCTTAATAATGTCATTCCTACCTCTTATAAAAATGAAATAAAATCAGACTGTCTGCTTAATGTTCTGTCTTTTTCTTAAAAAATCTAATAGTCGAACTCTTTCTTCCTCGATTTAGATTTCAACACCATTTTTAGCCAAAAAGTCTTGCAGCACAGTGCGAGTTACATAACCTTGACGGTTTGTTGTAATCTGACCAGCCAGCTCCACTAAATTTTTACCTGCTAGAAATTATTCTAAGGAAAGAGTTTTCTATTTAATTTGTGTAGTGTTGATCTTTAGAAATTCATTTATCTTGCCGATACCCACGACCAATGGTGCTTCTACCGCTTCAGGCAGATCAATCTCTTGACTAATACGAATCACAAAATTAGTCAGATTAAGAGGTTGTTTAAAGCCTTTATAATAAGAGTTGAGCACCTATGGCGGGTATTTTCGCATCGCAATCTTTCCGATCCATTCAGCCAGTTCATCATAGGATATTAGACCTGACTTATTATCATCAATCATTCGATAAACTTTTTAAGGATTGACTGAGTTTTATTTCATAAAGTTTCTAATCTCCTCATGCACTCCTCCCACACTAATCATCTTCTTTTCCTCAATCTCCCTTGGATCACTTTCCTTGTTATCATCTTAATGCCAGTATATTTTAACATCAATAGTACCTCTTTTTTGGTTACCCTTCCTAATTTATAATCGCTATCTGATTGATTTTCCTTAAAGAAGAGGTAAAAGAGATATCACAGCTGATCCCACCACATCAGAATTTCTTTCATCTTGAATCACCACGTTATCGTCAAAAACAGTAAACTCTAATTCGCTTTTACGAAGATAGTTTTTGAAGTCATTATCATAGCTAATATCTAACAATTTAAGATAGTCCCAATTGGGGATGGCACCTTTGATCGCCCGAGTATAGTAATCCTCCATTCTAAACGGAAAGTAAACAAAAGCGCTGCTTTTTTCACCAAAACCTCTTCCTTCCTAAATTTGAATTACCAGCTTACGAGCAATAACTTGATCTTGATTTTAGGGAATATTGCTGCCTAGCTCACGCAGCCTCTGCAATTGATCGTATATAGGCAATCTCATCCTCATCACCAAATTAAGAGAACCCATTACTTTTTGACTCAAGTATAATGGAATGGCTGTGGATATTACAGATGATATTCTGGGTCTTGATCGACTGACTAAATGTTTGAGTTCAATCGTAGCCCGACCGAGATGGAAATTCTTGTTTCCTTCTGAAGCCCATACATCGACTTGAAAAGACCCCTTTTGCAAATATTTTAAGAAAAAATCATCCTAGGTGATCCTAAAGGAAAACTAAGACTGCAAATCACATCGACAGCCTTGAGTGAGTTTTGAATGTTCCGTGTTATGATTATAGAAATCAACCGTAGCCATTACTAGTGGAGAGGCAGAATTGCTAAGTCCTGTTACAGACTGAACCATTGATTCCAAAAGATTCACTTCCCCGAGAAAAAGATCAAAGTAATTTGTCCCTGAAGGGATATTATTGGTGGATTGATCAGTGAAAGCTGTGACATCTCCGTCATAGAGTGCTCCCTGTCTACTAGTAACTTTTGGCTGGTTGATAGCCAATATGGACTCTTGCTGTTTCTCAAGTTTGCTTATTCTTTCACGTTCTTTATAGTTTTACTCCATAACCTGCAGTTTAGATTGATAGTTAAGCATTTGTCTGGCTAGTTCTTCCTTTTCTAAAATTAACTTCTCAACCTGAGCCTTGCTGCTCATTGTTTCTTCTGGTCTTCGTTTTTATCTTTAAATTTCTGTGATGATTCTCATGAGGAGGTCTGGGTTATTATTTAACCTTAGCAGTACTGGATTATTGATAGACTGGCCTTTGAGTTTTTGATTGTCTATTTCTAATGCATTTATTTCATGAGTCATTTCTATCAGTTTATTTTGAAGCAATCTTAGTTCAGCTTATTGCTTTATGTTGCTGTCCTTCAAACTATTATATTTATCGTTTAGTAATTTTAACTTGGCTTATAGTTCTTTGGCTTTTCGTTCATCATCAGCTTTATCCACGACATTGTCGAAATTAGGAAGTTGAGTCATTCGCATTATTTTTTCTTCCAGCGACCGGTTTTCTACTTTGAGGTTGTCAAAATCTTGCACTTTGAGTTATAAGTTTCTCATTTTGGCTTCGAAACTCTTAATGCTTAATTAACTGAATTTATTGCGCTCTTTTTCAAGTTCCAATTCTCGAATGCTTCTCCTTAACTTTTAATTTAAATCCACTTCCTCTTGCATATTTTGTGGCTTATTATCATTCAATGCATCGTACTTACGATCCTTTAATTTAACATCTTGCTCCAGCAAAGCTTTTTGCCTCTTTACATTCACTATCTCCTCCTCTGCTGTGATTAGTTTGGCTTTATAGTGATCAATGATTTCCAGCAGATGTTCTACTTTGTTTGACGTCACTCCTTTTTGACCTGAAAATCCACGTTGTCCTGCTGCTTTTCTGTTGAAAGGTTGTTTCACTGTATCCCACTGAGCCTTCTTTCCCGTTGCTAAATTCTTCAGCTAGTTTTCTACTGATGCACGAGCATTTTATTATTTTCTGTTTAATCTTTCCTTCAAATCTTTGACTTCCTTAATGAGATCTGCTTGCTTTTGCTTAAAATCCAAATTCTCTTCATAGAGTTTGATGAAATTTTTATCACCAGATTTGTTTAAGATTGTTTCTTTCTTCAGATCTTTACTAGAGTTTTGCTGTTGCAAAGGTGCTTGATATGAATTTCTGCTGATAGGTTGTTGCTGTGAAGGGGCAAAGTTGGAGTTTCTATTAACATTTTGCTAATACTGTGAGGGTACAATGTTGGATTTTCGACTTTGGTTGGGCTATTGTTTTGGGGCTGGTCCGATTGAGTTTGGACTGACATTTGTACAAATACTTTCGCGAATATTTATACTTTCTCGTATGGAGCTGTTACTGTTACTATTATTCATTTTAAACTTATTTTAAAATTAGTTCGATATTGATGACTAATTCAAAAATAAAGTAATCCCATGAGTGATATATAAACAATTCAATGCAATTTGAGATAGTCCAGGAGAAAGCAAAGACAATAGGCTTCTCCTTGCTAACCTATTACATTGTATTGCATTGACTGACTTATTTTAATAATTAGAAGCACAATTTTAAATTAAAGCCAAATTATATTTGTTATATCTGACTATGATTTTAATTGCAGCTATAAAATCTAATTTGAATTAATCAATGATTTTATATTTCAGTTACTGAATATTTCGTTTATCATTAACTAGAGAGTGAATTTAAATTAAAAATATTATAAAAATTAAGAAAAAATATGCTGAGTTTACCTCTTTGCTAAATTGTGGTATTTTTTCTGTCAGTTTCCTTTCTAAGTCATCCTTGTAACTTTTCCATATCAAATTTTATAGACAACTAATCACCAAATATCTGCAGCATTGCTACTGCGAACTGCACAATCTGCAACCAAACAGAATGCATTTAGTGCTAGTCAAGATTTTATTTACTTCCCTCAATTAATCAATGCTCTTTATGTGGACTCAATTGCTTAAATTGTAGCACAGTTAACATTTGTACTGTCTGCTAGTCAGGTTTCTACAACAGCTTGGGCCAATGTTAGTAATGCTTGCCGCAATGCCTCAACTGCTCCTCAGGAACTAACTGCTTTTAATGCGCAGATACTTATTATTTTGCAACCATTACAAATAAATCAGTTTGCTATCCCTGCCAGTAGGGATGTGCTACCTGTCTAAACTCATCATTCTGCTTAACTTGCATCATGACCTACAATTTTTATTTTGGCTCCTGCTTCCCTTGTATTCTCCTCAACTGCTTGATTTGTAACTACTCAACGAGTTTTTTAAGCTGCCTTGATTGTCAACCAAATTACTTTATCGATACTTCTGGATGTTTAGCTTGCTCTTAGAACTGCCTGATCTGTCTGAATGCCACTTTCTGTAGTCAATGTACTCCAGGTTTCGCTATCAGCTTAACAAATAACTGCTTTCCCTGTTATGTGATAGGATGTTCCAATTGTTCTAAAGATCTTTCTTCATGCTAAGTTTGTCTTTCAGGATTTTTTCAAATATAAAATTTGTGTTTGAACTGTCCATTTTTCTGTATCTAATGTGATAATAACAATAGCTGCATTTAATGTTAATCGGGATTTTACTTAAATGGCTCATCTTTGTGTGCTGCCTGCTATGAGAATTGTATTGAATGTGTGAACAATCCTTATAATTGTTTTGTTTGTAAGGGTGGATTTGGTTAATAGACCAATTAAACTTCTTCCTTTTACCAGCAATGCTATCTATGCCCAGGCTAATGTTCTTTGTGTGTGAGTATGGAGCTCTGTTATACTTGTCTTTCTAAATCCTATTTAATTGTCAATAATGGTCTCCCAACTTGCAAGTACTGCTATTAGAATATATCCAACTGTCAAGCTTGCACATATTTATAGAGTATGGGGGTTAACTGCACACTTTGCTCGACAGGTTATTATCTCTCAACCCTAAATAATTGTACAGCCTGTGTCATAAATTGCTAATACTGCTTATCTGCGGATACTTGTCTCCTGTGCATTGATGGGAATTATCTGAACAATAACGGATCTGAGTGCTAATTATGCTCTACAGGATGCTCGCAGTGCATTAATTATTCAGTATGCACTCAATGCAATTCTTTCTTATTTGTTCTTAACAACTCATGTTCATAATGTGATTCAAATTGCGGTGATTGTAGTATAACATCTACTAATTGTACAAGTTGTACTGGCTCCTACTATCTCACGAATAATATCTGCATACTATGTCCAAACGGTTGTTCAGCTTGTCTTTCTGCTGAAATATGCACTGGCTGCCCAATGCGCGCCTATCTATATAATTCACAATGCGAAAGTTGCATGTTAGCTTGTTAAACCTGCATAAGCACTTCTACTTGCTTTAAATGTTCTCTTAATAATATACTTTTTAATAATACATGCTTTGCTTGTCCATAAAATTGTAAAATTTGCTAGACTGTGACTAACTTTAGTGCT
>Ga0302188_10003613_pt1 | contig 10660 bp, 6 predicted proteins | sample II_Bog_E2_1_FD_198783 | JGI IMG/M metagenome (GOLD analysis project Ga0302188, IMG submission 198783) | Peat permafrost microbial communities from Stordalen Mire near Abisko, Sweden - II_Bog_E2_1 | ecosystem: Environmental > Terrestrial > Soil > Wetlands > Peat | place: Sweden: Abisko, Stordalen... | reverse complement strand
AATTCAATTGAAAAAACACTCTTTAAACGAAGTGGATGGTTGGGTTCAATTAATTGGCAATAACCAGAATCAAAAAGTTTGGGTTGTTATCCCTGAATTAGGAATTAATTTCAAAACAAAAACGAACGACATTGGCCTGGCAAAAGTCAGATTCCGTGCTGATTTTAAACTCTGGTCACCATCAATTCCTAAACTTTATAAAGTAATAATTCAGAGCCAATCCGATACAATTTCTGAACAAATAGGATTTAGAAGTATAGAAACTAAAGGACCAAAAATTTTACTAAACGGGAAGCCTGTATTTTTAAAAGGTGTCAATATCCACGAAGAGAATCCCATAAAAGCTGCAAAAGCATATTCAGATTCGGATGCATTAGTCCTGTTGTCATGGGCAAAAGAATTAGGATGCAACCTGGTCAGGTTAGCCCATTATCCCCATAATGAACATATGGTGAGAATGGCAGAAAAAATGGGAATAATGGTATGGGATGAAATTCCGGTTTATCAGAATATTGAGTTTGCTACACCCGGAGTCACTGCTAAAATGAGCTTAATGCTCAATGAAATGATTAAACGGGACAGAAACCGGTGCGGGGTAGTGATATGGAGTCTTGCAAACGAAACAAGTGCTTCAGCTCCAAACAGAAATAAAGCGTTAATAGATATTTCAAAAGAGTGCAGGCTATTGGATTCAACCCGGTTAATCACTACTGTTACCTGCAATCAGGGATATGCAAATAACACTGTGAACGTTTGGGATCCCATTTATAATTATTTTGATATTATTTCTGTTAACGAATATATTGGTTGGTATGTGCCCTGGCAAGGAAATCCTAATGATACAAAATGGAAATTAGTTATTAACGACAAACCTGTCATTTTTTCGGAATTTGGAGGTGAAGCGCTTTACGGTAGCAATACCGGACCAAAAGACGAAGCTAACTCCTGGAGTGAAGATTATCAGGAACAAATTTACAAAGATCAAATTGAAATGTTTAAGAACGTTCCGAATTTAGCAGGATTATGCCCATGGATCTTAGTCGATTTCCGCTCGTTAAGTCGATTGCAACCTGTTTATCAAAAAGGATGGAATCGCAAAGGATTGATCTCCAGTCACGGTGAAAAGAAGAAAGCCTGGTATGTGATGAAGAAGTTTTATGATACTATCAAAAATGAATAACCTGAACTATAAGTAAAAGTGACAAGGTCTCATCCCTTTGCAAATATAAAACTGATAAAAAAAGGTTCATATTTATAAAACATAATCATGACTTCACAAATCAAAATCCTCATTGTGATTCTTTTGTTGGTAAACAACTTTAGAAGTTCTTCTCAAAATGTAACATGGATTAGTAGTACAGAACAAAATAAATGGGTGCAACACGATCTGTTAACTCTGAAAAAAAACATTCATTCTGATAAATTTGATGTTGAAATAATCCCTTCAGGTAAACAGCAAACAATTGATGGTTGGGGAGGATGCTTTAATGAATTAGGTTGGGATGCATTGATGTCACTGGATTCTGTTTCGCGTACTGCTGTGATAAAAGAATTCTTTGATCCGAATGAAGGACTAAAATATAACATTTGCCGTATTCCAATCGGGGCTAATGACTATGCCCTAAATTGGTATTCACTTGATGAAAAAAGAGATGATTATGAAATGAAGAATTTTAATATTGACAGAGATAAGACATCACTGATTCCATATATCAAAGCTGCAATGCTTTTTCGTCCCGATTTACAAATATGGGCTTCACCCTGGAGTCCACCAATATGGATGAAAACAAATAATCACTATGCAAATAAGCCCGGTGACCACAATGATTTGACGGAGGCAAATGCTGTCAGATCAGGAGACCAGTTAATTCAAAAAAAAGAAATCCTTTCTGCATATGCTCTTTACCTCGCAAAATTTTCAATAGAATATCATAAACAGGGTATAAATCTTTTTGCTATACAATTTCAAAACGAACCTTATACTTATAACCAATGGCCTAACTGTAGCTGGACAGCACATGCAATGCGTGACTTTGTTTCTTTGTATCTTGGACCGACTTTTAAGAAAGAAAAAGTTCAATCCCAAATTTGGTTCGGTACAATAAACAACAGTAATATTGCTGTATTTGATACTGTTTTATCTAATCCCGGTATTCGCCGTTATATTTCAGGAGTTGGGTTTCAATATGAAGGAAAAGAAGCCGTTGATCATGTATACCGGTTTTACCCTGAACTTAAAAGAATGGAAACTGAAACACCATGTGGTGGAGGTACATTTGATTGGAAGTCAGCAGAGGAAACTTTTGAGACTATAAAATTTTATATGGATAAAGGTGTTAATTCGTATATGTACTGGAATATGATTTTGGACAGTACAGGTGAGAGTTCATGGGGATGGAAACAAAATGCACAGGTAACTATTGATAAACTGACTAAAAAAGTAACCTATACTCCTGAATTCTATTTATTTAAACACCTTAGTTCTTTTGTCACACCCGGATCTGTCAAAATTAAAAGCGAAGGCTCTTTTAAGAATTTGCTTGCATATTGTACTCCACAAGGAAAAATTATAGTTGTTACTATGAATTCACTGGATTCTCAAAAGCCAATAAGTATAAAAATCGGAAATAAAATATTATCAATGACTTTACCTGCCAAATCATTTAATACCTTTACTTTTAAATTGTAAATCAGATTTATCAAGTTTTTTTTTTAAGCAAAGCTAATATGATAATAATTCGCAAAATTTTAAATATAATCAATGATTTGAAACTACATTAGAGTGATAAACCGGAACAATGAAATATGATAATATTTAAAGAATTACTTTATAGCTAAAGTCTGTGTAAATATAAAGTGGTAAAAAACTCACAAAGAACAAAAGTGTCCTTATCGTAAATTAGACTTAAGAAAGGGTAATAATTTATTCACTTCTGCCTTTAGTGTTATCAACGGATGGCCTGAATGCAACTATGAAATTCTTGATGGAAATTTTACCGGAAAAATGAAAGATCCTGCCAATCCACTTGGTATTAAAGATCTTCTCAATAAGAAAATCCTGTGTGGGATAATTTCATGGTCGAATGGTGGAATTAGAAAGGTCCGAAACCAATGAAATCCAGGCTGATTTAAATTCCTAGGTTGTCTCACCCCGGGCACAAAACAAAAGACGCAGCAGAAAGGACCTGTGTTATGAATTTGCCTCAAAACTGAATATACAGGCAGACAGATATATTCAGGCAGATAGCCATATTAAGTATTGAAATGGTTCGAAAAGGACAATACAACAGCTTTACGATCAAAAATAAAAGGAGGTCAAGAGATGAATTCTTTTCCGTTTCAGATAATACTGAAGTGTTGAAGCAAATGTTCAAAGGAAACCTGCAAAAGAAAGTCCTTGCTTAAAAAGCTTAAACATCAGCTATTTGGAGACAAATAGAAGCATTATCGAAATGATTAACAGTAAACGATTCTGTATTACACGAAGTTATTCGGGTATCATGCACCTATAGTAGGATAAATTTAGAATCATCTCTATCTCGATGCTGCAAATAATCGCTGAATGCTTCAACTGGTTTAAGATATGTTTGGAACAATAAACCCTAAGTTTCGGGGAATTGAGTGGTTGATAAAAGCATCAGATAAAAAGTTAACTGAAGGCAACAGATTCCCCTTAGATTAAAAACATTCAATTTGAATCCTGAAAAATCAGAATCGTATAGTTGACAACATTTAATAAATATGAAAGTATTAATAAATAAACTCATCATAAAAAGACTCAAACTCATTACAGTTAGTATTGTCTTTGCCAACATATTTTATACATCTGCAATGGTTGCTCCCGTTTTGTCACCTCTTGCCACAACCACAGATGCTATTGGACAATCGCTACAGAATACAATGATATGGGCTTCGTCCGAAACTAAGGGTGAAGCGTATTTTGTTGCGTTTCGCAAGTCATTCCAAATCAAGGTTCCCAGACGTTTAACAACACTATCCCTTTTTGCTGATGTGCGCTACATGGTTTGGATTAACGGCCAATATGCATTGCGGGGCCCATCGCGATTTGAACCCACAGGCCCAGAATACGATTCTATGGATATCACCCGTTTTCTAAAACCGGGTAGTAACGTGATTGTCGTTGTGGTAATGGCGAATGCCGGCAATGGTAAAATGCGGCGCCATGCACCGGGTCTCACAGCCCGTATTGACATAAAGGGTAGAAAATCTGTTATAACCGATGAGTCGTGGAAGTGGAGCGACAAAACCCGTTACCGCAATGCCAGGATCGATTGGGGCAACACCCATGATCGTATCGACGCGCGTGTTGAGGATGGAGATTGGTTACAGCCGGGATACAATGACCTGCAATGGAAAAAGTCTATAAAAATTGACGGGAACCAGTGGGGATTACTAACTGCCAGACGAACTCCACTGCTTCGTGAAACACCTGTTTCAATGAAAATTACGAATAGTCTGACGCTACCGGTCACATTGATTGCGAATCAAAAACTTGAATTCAAACTTGACAGATTAACACAGGCATATACAATTCTGGAAATTGATGCTGAAAAGGGAACTGAAATTTCACTGGACTATGCCGGTATCCAATATATCGCAAAGGGAGGTAAACAGACATATATCAGCAGCGATACGTATGGCTTTGCCGAAGGTTCTGTAACAGTAAAGTCCGGTCGTGCTACGATTAATAGAATCCAACTTATAGAGCGGCTCTACCCCTTTGATATTGCCGGCAGTTTTAAGTCCAATGACCAAGAACTCAACCGCTTGTGGGCACTTTGTGCACGCTCCTGCCAGGTATTCAGTGAGGATTCCTATGTAGATTGCGCTGATCGTGAGCGTACTGAGTGGATGGATGATGATCCTCCGGCATTCAACATCACCCGCACCGCAATGGCCGGACCGGGAAAGAATAGTCAGAAAGTTTATGCAGATCCACGGCTTTTAGGAGCCTTGTTACGACGAACAGCACTGACAGTGCAACCGGAAGGCTGGGTTAAGGCACATACATGTTCCGACAGGTTTGACATTCATGCCAAAATGGAGGATCGTTCCTGTGATTGGGTAGAAGGTGCACGCCGTTATTACGAAAGCACCGGCGACAAGAAGCTCATTCGAGAAATCTGGCCGGTCATTGTGCGTCAGATGAACTACTTTTTGAAATTAAGGACTTCACGTGGACTTGTATTGGCCCGCGAGTGGGAAGTATGGGGAAATCCCGTGGGTTATGTCACTTGTGAAGGTTCAGGATTAAATGCATTTATTTACAAAGCACTGGTGGATGCTGCATTTCTTGGTGAGGCAATCGGGGAAAATCCTCAGGCTGCAGAATTTAATAAGGCTGCAAATGATTTGAAGATGGCTTTCAACAAAGTGCTTTGGAATGAAAAGGATGGGACTTATTATTCCGGTTACACGGAAGATTACGAAAAGGCCAAAGGTGGCAGGAAAGTTAACCTGCCTTTGGTTAACAATCTTATTGCATCCACCATTTTCCCTGCACTGTTTGCCCTTGATCAGGGTATTGTTCCGGAATCCAGACGCGAAAAGGTGATGAATTACTTATTTACCAATCGTGATCAGGCTGACCGGATTATGACTTTTTACTACCTTTTTCCCAAATGTATCGGGCTGATAACTCCTCTTTTGATAAAGAAATCCTTGATACGATGCGATCGAAATGGAAGGAAATGATTGCATGGCCCTGGCAAACGACGTGGGAAGAGTTTGAAGGGGCTTCAAAAGCGCATATTTACGGTATGTTTCCAGGCTATTTCCTGAGTTCCTATGTACTCGGCGTGCATGTTGACGGTCCCGTTTGGAATAAACATCTGTTGATCGAACCACGTTTAGGAGATTTGACATCATTAGAAGGTGTAGTTGTAACCGAATTCGGCCCTGTTCCTGTATCGTGGAAACTCGTGTCCGGGAAGCTGGCATTTAGAATCGAAATACCTGCCGGTGTGAAAGCAACTTTACGTATCCCTCAGATGGGTGATCAAGCCAAAATGTCGGTGGATGGGAAGCCCGATGAAGGTAAAAAAGAAGGAAGGTACATAGTCATTGAAGTTTCTTCGGGTAAGCATACAGGCAATGTAATGTATACTCCGGTTAACAGATCTTTTACCCCAAAACATAATTAATAAAAGTGATTCGCAGGAGTCTGGCTGTAAAATAAAAATAATACATGACAAAAATCGTATATTTGCATACCCTTATTTTCCTGAATAATTTCCAAATTAATCCGAATTAATAACTAAATCCAACATAAAACTCTCATGAAAAAGCTTAATTTACTTTTAATGTTTCTTGCCATGTGTAGTCTTTCCATCTCAGGAAAAGAAATACATGATGTACAATCTTTTGATCAAAACTGGAAATTCACACTGGCCGATAGTACATTGAATGCATCAGCAACTGTTTTTAATGATAATTCGTGGCGAACACTGAACCTGCCTCATGACTGGAGCATAGAATCTGATTTTGGCAAGGATTTTCCCGCTTCACCGGGTGGTGGTGCATTGCCGGGCGGAATAGGGTGGTATCGTAAATCATTCGTGGTTGACAAAGCCGACAAAGGGAAACGTGTCTACATTGACTTTGACGGTGTCTACCGTAACAGTGAAGTCTGGATTAACGGAACCTCTGTCGGAAAACGTCCTTACGGGTATATTTCTTTCAGGTATGACATGACACCCTATATCAAATTTGGGGGGAATAATGTCATTGCAGTGAAAGTGGATAATTCGAAACAACCCAATTCAAGGTGGTATTCAGGTTCCGGTATTTACCGGAATGTATGGCTCATCACGCTCAATCCTGTTCATGTGGATCATTGGGGAACTTATGTCACAACACCCAAAGTGAATTCAGATAGTGCCATTGTTGCCATTCAAACAGCTATAAAAAACGATGATCCTAAATTAAGAACTGTCAGGGTAGAACAATTGCTTTATGATGCGCAGGGAATACTGGTAGGCAAATCGGATGGTTCATTTTATGTGAATTCAGGAACATCACATCAATACCTGCAACAAATAACAGTGAAAAAACCTGTGTTATGGAATATCGAAAATCCATATTTATATAAACTGGTTACCAGGACTCATACTCTTTTCCAACTCACTGATGAGTACGTCACACAGGTGGGTATCCGGTCGTTTAAATTCGATGTAACCAAAGGATTTTTCCTGAATGGTAAACACATAAAAATTAATGGCGTTTGCGATCACCAGGATTTAGGTGCTTTAGGTGCGGCAATCAATACCCGTGCTATCGAACGGCAGTTGCAGATACTCAAGAAAATGGGCTGTAATGGTATCCGTTGTTCACATAATCCACCCGCTCCCGAACTGCTCGATTTGTGTGATAAAATGGGCTTTATCGTTATGGATGAAGCATTTGATATGTGGATGAAAAAAAAGGTCAAATACGATTATTCCAATGATTTCGCTGAATGGCATATGAGGGACCTGACTGATATGGTACTGCGTGACCGTAATCACCCTTCCATTTTTATATGGAGCATTGGAAATGAAGTAGGCGAACAATGGGGCGAGGCAAAAACAGAAGATATGGATTTGCAGAAAGCCAATATTCAGTTGAATAATAGAAAAGCAGTTGAATCGAATGATATTAAATCAGGCAAAATGGGGGGAAATGCTATGCTTACCAGACAGTTGGCTGACATTGTCAAATCGGTTGACACGACCCGTCCTGTTTCGGCAGCATGTAACAATACCAATGACAATAATCCTTTGTTTTTATCCGGGGCATTGGACCTGATTGGATTTAATTATCACGAAAGGGAGTATTCAGGCATTACCAGCCGTTATCCTACCAAACCGTTTTATTCGAGTGAATCGGTTTCTTCACTTCAAACACGTGGTTTCTATCTGATGCCTTCGGACAGTATGAATATCTGGCCGGAAAGTTGGGATAAACCTTTTATTAATCCGTTACAGAAATGCTCGGCATACGATAACAGTCATGCACCCTGGGGTTCAACACACGAAGCAACCTGGAAAGTGGTGAAAAAATACGATCATGTGGCAGGTCAGTTTATCTGGACAGGCTTTGACTACCTTGGTGAACCAACCCCCTATTGGTGGCCATCACGCAGTTCGTTTTTTGGAATAATCGATCTTGCAGGTTTCCCAAAAGATGTGTATTATATGTATCAAAGCGAATGGACGACTAAGGATGTGTTGTATATTTTCCCACACTGGAACTGGAAAGAAGGTCAGAAAGTAGATGTCTGGGCATATTACAACAATGCCGATGAAGTTGAATTGTACCTGAACGGGCAATCACTCGGGAAACGCAGCAAAACAGGGGATGACTTACATGTTATGTGGCGGGTGCCCTTTCATGCAGGGACATTAAAAGCCGTTTCACGAAAAAACGGGAAAGATGTACTCACAAAAGAAATTAAAACTGCCGGGGAAGCTGTAAGCATTCGTCTGAAACCTGATCGTACAACAATTAATGCTGATGGTAAGGATCTTTCATTTGTTACTGTTGAAATCCTTGATAAAGATGGAAATGCATCTCCACAGGCTGATCAGTTAGTGAAATTCACTGTCGAAGGCGAAGGTACAATTGTTGGTACCGACAACGGTGATCAAAATGACCCTATATCTCTTAAAAAACCCGAACGAAATTTGTTTTATGGCAAATGCCTTGCTATAGTGCAAAGTACTAATAAGAGTGGAAACATTGTATTGAAAGCAGAAATTGAAGGGTTACCTACTCAAATTGTTACGATCAGTTCAAAGTAAGTAATAGGAAATAAATAAAGTCCCATAATTTTAAATAGAACTTCATTAACCCTCAGCTCTATCGGCCTCTCTTACTCCCTCTCCAAGTGGAGAGGGAGTAAGAGAGGCCGTATTTTGAGAAGAATAAAACAAGGCTTTTTATTGCTCCAACTATTTAATTATCTTAATTATCTTTATAATCTTTATAATCTTCATAATTTATAAAATCTATGAAAATAAATCACTTCGTAATTTATATTGACTTTATTATGTATTATTTAACTACTGTCATTAAAGGCAGTTTTGTCTCAGATGAAAATATTCCAACATTACCCAGAAATTTCGTTCACATTACACCCGGTAAAAAAAAATAATTTAGTGTAAATAAAAACGTAATTAAGACATAATAAAATCCTAAATAGGGTTTTATTATGTTTTTGTTATTACTTAATTATCTATTAATTATCTATTTAATTCGGGCGTAATGTGAGCGGAATTTCTTTGTAATTTTCCCGCAAGCTGATACCAAATAAGCATCAATATATAGAACCTATCAGGATTTCAAAATCAAAAATACTTCTTATCAGTTAAGTCTCTTTTTACACTTTATACAGAAACAATACATCGATTAGGACAGTTTGCGGGTAATCATACTAAACAATGAACTATAATTTTTTAATAAAACTTCTTCAATGAACGGCTCTAGGACATCTCTTAATCCCTCTTTACATGGAGAAGGTTGGGGGAGAGGTCTGATTTCAAGAATAAATAAAACACGAAATTATATAGTTCCAATTATTTATATGTCAGATAATCAAAAATACCGGTGAACTACAAATCCCGTGCATTGACTCAGTAAATGGAGGTAAATGCCGGTTGATTGTAACTTCCGGTATTGTATAGATAAAAGGCATCAAACATATTGCAATCGGATGGAATCCAACATGAATATGCAGGTGGGATGGGTGTTGAATGCTATATCCCACATTTCGTTGTAAGGAATAGTTCATGTGAACGGAAAAGGGATAAAAAACGCTCCGAATTGATTGCAATCTACAACCCTCAAACCCATCATACTTTCAAACCCCTCAAACTTTCAAAATCCAAACCCTTCAAACTCCAAACCCTTCAAACTCCAAACGTCAAACCCTTCAAACTTTTTAAACTCCAAACCGTCAAACTACTCTTCAAAAAAAATCCCCTTACCGGTTTAATTGGTAAGGGGATTTGTCAAAAAAAAACTAATACCTTGAAAAAAAACTACTTATTACTACCTCTAATAATTTCATGTTAACTAAAAATAGATTCAATATTAGTAATTATTTGAAATTCCAATTATCTGATTACGTGGAGAAATGCAATTTATTCTGCTTTGGTTTCACTTTGTCCTCATCAAATTCCTGTAATAACTTTATCTGTTTTAAAAATCTTCAAAAAGTTATATGACGAAAGAAAACTATTATGAAACCTGCAATTAAGTTTCCAAGTCCTGCAGTTTAAATATTTTTAATGGGACTAATAGAATTAAAACATCGATCACCTCAATTTTGTAATAAAAAGTATTGATAGATATACTTCTAAATTCTGACCACTTCATAAATCCCTTTCACATGGAAAGGGATTTAAAAAAAAGTGTCAGAATAAAAAATCAGATAGAAAACATATTACTAATAATTTTTAACTACTTACTTGGGACCCAACTGTCAGAATATGCTTTACTGATATAGCAAAATACATCCCATTCTCCACCTTTAGTTGCTTCAAAACCAATTTCCATTGCATTATCACTTAGAAACAATATATGTCCGGTGCTCCAGATTTCAGATGCGTTATAATTTGGATTTAATGGAATCACATTTGAGAAACTAACTGTAGGAAAA
>Ga0302188_10003607_pt1 | contig 10679 bp, 10 predicted proteins | sample II_Bog_E2_1_FD_198783 | JGI IMG/M metagenome (GOLD analysis project Ga0302188, IMG submission 198783) | Peat permafrost microbial communities from Stordalen Mire near Abisko, Sweden - II_Bog_E2_1 | ecosystem: Environmental > Terrestrial > Soil > Wetlands > Peat | place: Sweden: Abisko... | reverse complement strand
ATTTTGTTTGTCAGCTCCTGCAACCTTCTTTTATCAGACAGGCTGATATCCTCAAAGCCTATGCCGTTACTATCTGCTGAGCTTATCTGAGGATCTTGGCTAGTTATCGGTATTTGGATCAAAGGCTGTTCAATTCTTAGATCAGATTTCCCCAGATCACTGGCACATCCGCTTAAAAAAAGGCCCATGAATATTAAAGAAAAAATCGAATTTCTCATATTGGCTCCTGTTACATTAATTTTGACCACGACAACGATGTTACATATAAACCAAATGGATTTAATGGGTCTTCTCTGTATTGATCCTCACTGGAATGCGAGATTTGAATGACAGAAACCAAAGCTTTGTAATGTGTCTCACCCAAAACCTGATTATCATAATTTCTCTCAATTTCCCGCCACTCTACCGAATAGGTGTTTTCAGCTTCTTTTAAGAAAATCAACAATTCAATATGACGTGTGCCTTTATTTTGCGCATAATCAAAAGGGTTGTTTTCCTTGTAATAAGCATCCAAGAAATTACTTTGTACGGATTTAATGGATTCCTGATAAACTTGAGCTAAATCTTTTCTCAAAGCTTCCGGGTCTGATATGACGGATCGGGCCAAATCAATATATTGATACACAAAAGCTTTAATGATCCGTTCATCATTGAGCGGCAATTCTTTGGCTTCATTTGTCGCCAGTGCCCTGCCTAAATTATCCACCTCGACTATATACGGAATTATATGGGCCTTTTTAATTGTAAAAATATTGCTCGTAATACTAATGATCAAGGCTATCCCCAAAATAAAAGCTAGGTTCTGCCAATTTCTCTTTGACGCATTGATATTATGCGTAATCTCATCGTATTCGTTCCTGGCCTTAATATAGGGATCAGTAAATTTAGAATTCATATCGAGAAATCAATCTTGTCATCGTTAGGATCATTTTTAACGTCCTCATTAGCACCTTCTGATGATTTTGGCATTTTACTTAAAATATTTTTACCTATTTTACCGGCTTTGGTGTCATCAACTTTTCTGTCCCACGCTTCTTGCTTCACTTCCTTGTTGGCTTCTCCCAAAGTTTTGATCGCCTCCCATCCTGTATTCAACAGGTCTTCCTTTTTACCCTGGCTCTGTAATGTAGTTTTTGCCAGTTGACCTGCCGCGCTTACCGCTCTGGTCATGCCTTCTATGCCGGCTGACATACCTGTTGCCATAGCTGGTATTTTTGCTATTCCTTTTACGGCGCCACTAACAGATGATGTAGAATCAAAGCCTATGGGTAATCTTCCTGTTAACCACGAAACTGCCTGATCAGGAATCTTTGTACATAACTTGTAATAAACGAAGGCGGATAACCCTACCGCAATGTCATAATCTAAAACTTGGTTCCATGGTGCATTAGTCACGACTTGTGACCAACCTTGCGTCAATCCAACACCAAGACCCACTAATATATAAATAAAAATCATTTTGATGCCGATATGAAAAAAGGTATGCACGTACCTTTCAGCGTAATCCCTGGTCCATTCCAACCCGGAAAAGGCCAATAAAAAAATCCCGCCAGCCAGTATAATTTGACTGCCAATTTGAACTAAGATCAATTCCAAACCGATTGATGCAAAACAAAACAGGATACATGCTGCCGTTAAAATCGAAACTAACGGATATAGGATATTTCTAAATAAATTCAATGTGATATTACTGCCCAGGATCTTTAATGATAAGCCTATTCCAATATGAAAAATATTGGTTGGGGTGATATCTACCGCAGTCCCGGCAGCCTTGGCCCCTAAATAATTCCCAATTTGTTGGATGGAAGTGTAAACAAAAGAATAAATACCGGAAAAATTAACTATAAAGACATAGAAGAAATTAAGATAGACAAGACACTTGATCAAATCTAAATGAGCATCAACCATATCAACATTCCTTTTCAACAGATGATTAATGCCTAGCATACCTACAGAGATCAAGACAACAGCATTAAATAGTTCACGACCAAGCGCAATACTACCTACCTGAATATTGGCTATGCCGCCTGAATATTGATTTATAAGCTGATTTATAATGTCAACTGTCATTGGCTTGTGTTCCCCTGCCCGATAATACTGCTGCCATCATCAGCGGCATTAAAGATTTGCTTCATTTTATCGTCTTCGTCCTTTTCTTCCTGGATCTGTTTGCTCATCATCGCGGCTTGCATGGAAATTTGTTCGCTTAATAATTCCTGGGTAGATTGCGTTTGCGTGATGTTTTGTGCAGCTAATTCATTGGAAGCTTGCAAGGCCTGAGTCTGACCTACTGCCTGATTATTCTTGTCCATCAGTGCATTGACAGAAACTATCTGCTGTTGGTAAGACTGCCTTAATTGCTGCACCCTGTTTAAAGCATTCTGCAAAATCGTTAACGCCTGTTGGTCCGCCAATTCTTCCTGATCGGTCATACTTCCGTTAACCGGAAAACTAGCTATTTCCTGCTGCATTTGGGTCAATAGGCCCTGGGTTTGACTCGACAAAGCCGTTCCTTGATTAGTAATATCCGTCAAATTGTTCCTAAGCGTATCCACGTCGCTGAAATTATTCTGATAATTCGCGACTGATTTAAGTTCTTCCACCTGATTTTTGATCATCTCTATCTGATTCTCCAGACTTTGCAGCTGGCGTAGATTTTCTGTAATGAGTTCAATATTGTTCAAAAGCTGAGTATGTTCTGTAGCTATGTCTTGGGCCCTGAGCGGCAAAGGGGAAATAATAAAAATAATTATCAAATATAGAATTAATTTCATCTTTGCCTCCTCAACTCCAGCCATTCCTGAGCCTGGGCTCTCATCCCTCTATTTTCCAGCCATTGGGCAATCCAAAATTCACCATAATTATTTTTATATTCTTTAACCCTTCGTCTATCCTGTGGTGTTATGCCTGCCCCGTAAAAAGCCAGCTCCAATTTCTCTAGCCCCAAATCAATTAAACGGTTACCCACATCACGAGCAATCACGTAATAATGCTTTTTACGGACAGCCTCACTGATAATCTCGATCTGACGTGAATTAAGACCAAGCGCCTGATAAAAGGCCTTATTATCTGCTTCTCTAGCTGCCGGATTAGGCAAAAAGATCTTAGTCATGCATGACTCATTAATAAAACTGACATAGGGCGAATTAACAATATCCGAAAGACTTTGAGTGGCTAAAAGTACAGCGGCATTATTTTTTCTGACAGTCCTTAAAAATTCTATCCAATAGGTCATAAACGTCTCATGCAGCATGATCAACCAACCCTCATCAATAATTATAAAGGTAGGCCGCCCGTCTAACGAGCATTGGATTTTATGGAATAAATAAAGCAAAACAGGGGTACTTAATCTATTGTCTAACCCCATCAAGTTTGAAATCTCAAAGGTCTGGAATTTACCATTTTTAAACCCGTCTTTTTTAGCATCTAACAAAGATGACATATAGCCCTCTTTGATCTGTACAAAAGGTTTTATAGCTTCCTTGATCTCATCATTCTGAAGATTCAAATAGAAATCCGACAGGGTCTTGGATGAAGATTTACTGGTATCGCGTATGGCCATCTCAATGGCAGCGCGGATGGATGGATTCATAACTACCCCCTGCAAAACGACAATCCGTTCGATCCAACCGCAAGCCCATTTCTGTTCGTTTAAATCTTCTAAATTACTTAATGGACAAAATGCCAAATCGTCATCTTCGCCTAAAATATCGTAAAACTCCCCATCAACGGCATGAGTCAATACATATTGGCTGTAGCCCTTATCAAAAATAAAAATTTGGGCCCCTTCATAACGCAAAGCTGAATTAGCAATGTGAGACAATAAAACTGATTTACCGGCTCCGGTGGGCCCAAGGATCAAGGTATGTCCCACATCTCCCACATGGATATTAAATCTAAAAGGAGTAGTCCCACGGGTTGCCGCGTAAAAAAGCGGCGGAGAATCTTTAGGATAAAAAGGACAGGGATTATATAACGCCCCGGTCCAAACGTCAGTCAAGGAGATCATATTCGCCAAATTTTGAGTACTGATAAAAGGTTTACGGATATTTTTTAAAGCTTCGCCCGGCAAACTACCCAAAAAGGCCTCTATCGAGTTCATCTTCTCTATAATAGAGGGGAACCAATTATTATTTAACAGGTCCCTGATGTATTCCATCTTCCTCTTACATTCGTCTTTATCACTATCCAAAACTATCACCACAAAGGTAGCATACCCATAATTAAGCTGCCCTAACTCGATGGCTTCCTGAGCTGCTTTAGTTTCTTCGATTTTCGTTAACACGGAGCGGTTAGCCGCATCAGGATTTAAGCGCGGGTCACGACCAAAGGCCCCCATAATCATCTGTCCGATGGAATATTTCATTCCTAAATATTTACCTTGGTATTCTTCAACGATCCCTAAAGCATCAATGGGATCATAAAAAAGAAATCGAGAGGAGAACCTGTATTCAAACGGCAAGGTGGAAAGAATATTCAGTATCCCGGAATAACTTTCATAAGGGAATTGAGTCAAGGTAATGACCCCGATATAATTATCATCGATCTTAGGGTCATGCCCGCCGATGAATTCATGTGCTCCCAAATAATGGTTCAAATAACAAGGAGGCTTAGGGACAGGGACTTCTGACTTTCCCCCACAAATGCAGCGATGCAGAAAGGTCATCATTTCAGAAGAACTCATGCGTTTAATGTGTATCTTATTTGATATATTCCCCTGAAATTCACCCAACTTCTGGTTAAAGATATCAATGATAAAATCAATTTTTGGAGCTTCATCTTTTTGGGAATTCTGGATAAAAAAATTATTAACGGATTTATTCTCAACTACTGATGGCAGATAACAGAAACTGATCGTATAAATGTTCTCAAAATGGTCTCCCTCTTTTTCATAACGTTCGCGCCTGTGCTTTTCAATTAATATGGAAGTCGCATTATTAAAATGATGTGCTTTTGGGTAGTCAATGGCGGTTACTCTAATTAGATCAACGTGCACAGACCAGCCATTGCCAAAATTATGAAAAGTAGACTGGATTTGGGAAGATAATTGATCCTCTTCCAGTCCCAAGGATGAGTCCATGTCCGGGCCGCAATAATAAAAACACCCCAGGAGGCTGCCATCACGATTAAATAAAACACCTTCACCTATAAATTCAAAATAGTTGATCAACGATGGAAATCCTACGGGTCCATCTGTGAATTCTTTGACAGGGAACATATCAAATCTTTCTGCTACGTTTTAAAATACATTGGGGAGTATTTATTCTTTCCCGGGCATTATAAAAATCCCCGTATAAAAGAGACCTTAAAAACACTTTTGTGGCCCATGGATCAGCTTTGGCCGTCAATTTGCTGACAATCAGCCCAATACACCAAATTAATAATGCCAAAATGACCGAAGCTAAGTCCCTACCGGCTGTACAAAGACTTAATGATAAGCAAGCTAAAAATATAATGTTCTCCCGCTCTCCCCCTAATAACAAGATCGGCCTGGTCAAACTCTGTAATAAAGGCGCACTTCTTTTTTGATTGATCATTTTTTACATTTGCACTGAAAACATCGCTGCATTGACTAATAATGAGGAAGCAAAGAATACAATGCCTCCCACGGCTATAATATTTGTAAGTTGATGAAGACCATCACCAATACCTTTCCCAAAAGCATTCACGATTCCCCAGAAGCCGATCGCGATCAAAAGGATCGATGTTGGCAATATCCCAGTGGTTAGGTCTTTGGCAATTTGATAGAGTTGGTTTGACATTATAAGAATCTGTGAAGAAGTTGTCGCAGATGCATTACCTACAAACAAAATCATTAGCCCAGATAAAACTAAAAAAACTTTAACATTTTTCATACCATTGTCTCCCCAGAGGTGATGTTTTAACTTTGTCGAATCATAACACTATATTGATTATTTGTCAATTAATAAAGCAAATAGTTTGTAAAAATATTGTAAAAATGTCAAATAATCAAATTTTATAATTCTTAGTCACGTCAACGGCAGGAACGAATCTGAGGCTTGGGGCCCAGCGCATGGGGAAACTTAGATGGGTTTTCTTGAAACTTGTTGCATAAATAGGATGTTTCGAATCTGTTTGGGAGGCTTTCTTAGTAAACCAGGTGTGGTCTAAGGGCATTGCTTCGGCAGCTCCGATATAGTACCACTGCCCATCCCAAATTTCCACCCAGGTATGATTGCCGCTTTCATCAGGCCACATCGCTATGGCCGCGATCCTGGCCGGAATACCGACAGAACGCAAGGCATCCGTCAATAGGATAGAGAGCCCGGTGCAGGAAGCATAATGGGCCTCTGTCGATTCGTAGGGGCCTTGATCCGGCTTAGGCCGTTTATCTGCGCTATAAGAAACCTGCAGGGTATCAAAAACATACTTGTTTAATGCTTCGACCGTCTGATCTATTGTTTTACTTGTCTTGGCAATATTAATGAAGCGCTGGTGAAAATCCTCCCGCCAGCTATCGCGGCGCTCATTAAGAGAAGCATAAGGCAGAATATTATTAAGGAAGATCTCTTTGGGAATATCCTTCCCCCAAGGGATTTCACTCATTACTTGATAGGCCAGCGTATCATTCTCTAATAAAAAGCTCGCCCTTAAAGCTACTAAATCACGACTCGGCATGTTCGCAACCAAAAATGCCAACCCTTCACGCTCTTGGGGGCTTGTACTCTCTATTGCCTTAATAAATTCCCAACCATTCCTGCCGGATTTCCTAAGGGATAATAAAACGTCTTTCTGATATTCGATGGGGACTAAATTAACAGCATTTTTGATCTTCTCAAACGGCGGACGGAACATCTTTTGATCAGCCCTTGCGAAAGGGATCAGTATCAAAAGAAATAGGATAAATATAAATTTATTAAGAAATATCACAGAGCTTTTTTGAGTTCTTCGATCACATGGGTATTGAGATCAAAAGATTTGGTTCGCCAGGAGCTTGTCATATCTTCTTTGTATTTAGGCCAGCAATCCGCCCAGCAGTGCCATCCAGGTTTTACTGCAGGTCTGTTCACCCAGGGACTGTTAGGACGATAACCATAAACACCATCCGGATGTAGATAATTCTTAACCGCCTTATATGTCCAGTAACTCCAATGAAAGCCAAGATCATTAAAACATTTAAGAACATCTTTCAAGTACAAGTGTTCGTTATAAAAACCCTGGCGGTAATTGACTCCAAATTCGCCCACATGCACAGGCCGTTTTTTCTTTTGGGCAAAACGAAAATACCCGTCCATCCGACGACTGATAATATCTTTAGTACAACCATCCCAAGGATAACGCAAGAATGGCACCAAATTAAAAGTGAATTCCGGGGGTTCATAAAAATGGATGCTGTATACCCAATTATCATCCTTAAAATCATCTAAAACATCGATCTGCTGCGCCCAATGTTTGCCTTCAATAAACAGGATATGATTTTGATCAACACGACGTATCGCTTTGATCGTTTCGCGATAAAATTCATTTAACAAATCCGCATCCTGCAATACCGCTTCATTCAACACATCGTAACCGGCAATGATCGTCTCATCTTTATAACGGTCAGCCAATTTTTGCCATAGATCATACGTTTTATGACGATTGGTTTTCTTCGTCCATAATTCCGCTTTCCCCAGGCTGTCAGAGTGCCAATCATGGTTTTGTGCACCTGGTGCAGCGTGCAAATCCAGAATTAAATAAACTTTGTGTTGCCGGGCCCAGGCGATGGCCCGATCCAAATAGGAGATCATATGAACATCAGCCCCTACTTTATAATGAAAAGGCAAACGAATGCAATTCATGCCCCAGCTTGCCACCTGCTTAAAATCCGCTTCAGTAATAAAATTATCCCTGAATCTTCCCATCAGCTCACTCAAAGCTTGGCCCCCGTGTTGTTGGGTGAATTCTTTCTCGAAAACCCGCTGCGGCAAATTAGGCGCATACACAAAATAAGCTTCCATCATCAACCAACCGCCAAAATTTACCCCTTTAAGATGTGCTGTCTTGCCTTGAGCATCAACGATCAAAGCTTTGTCTCTTTTCAAAAACCCTTTGTTCATATCAATTCCTTATTTTTTAAAATTCTTATAAATTCTGCGCCTGCTGAGGGCTCTACGGTAATGGATCCGTCATTATGCCCGCCATGTATCTTTAAAAATTCTTTAGGCTCGCTAGCGGCCTCAAAAAGTTTTTGCCCGATCCAAAACGGCACCACCTGGTCCTCAGGACTGTGGATAAAAATTTTTGGAACAGCTAACCCCCTTACCTTATCAATGGAATTGAATTTAAGACTAAGAAAGAATAACGGGACAAAAGGATAGAAAATACGGGCCATATCCAAGGCATTACTAAAAGATGACTCGACTACCAACAATGCCGAACTCCGATGAGTTGCCAGATCTATGACCACCGTGCCTCCTAAAGAAGCGCCATAAAGTATAATATTCTTCATATTCACGTCCCCGCGCGCTTGAAGATAATCATATGCACTTTGCGCATCTTGATAAATACCCGCTTCCGATGGCCTGCCTTTACTTTTACCGTAACCGCGATAATCAAAGATAAATACATTTAATCCCAGATCATAAAAGAACTTGATCTTAAACAATCGATCGCTGATATTACCAGCATTGCCGTGGGCAAAGATGACCGTGGAGCTTGCCTGCGGTTTTTTAAAGTACCACCCGTTGAGCGTAATATTGTCCTTAGTTGTAAAATAGACATCCTCCCAGGGAAGGCCGATCACCGATGGAAGAACAGACATCTCGCGGCTCGGGAAGAATACGCCGACAGATTCCAAATAACGCTCCAAAACAAAGAACCCTGCCACCATCACAGCAAGGATCCCTAAAATGTTAATCAATATTGGAGGCATATTATGTATTACGTTGGGGGATCAAGGACAACATCAAACGGATAGCTTTAAGGATATCTTCAATTTGGCAAGGCTTACTCAAATAATGATCAGCTTCCAGTTCGATACCTTTTTTAAAATTCCCTAATTCATTCTGGGCTGAGACAATGATGACAGGCTGCCATCTTTTAGTGGGAGGATTTAGACGTAATTGAGTTAACACCGCCCATCCATCCATTTTAGGCATATTCAAATCTAAAACAATAACATCAGGAATTTCACTGACGATTTTATTCCAGGCCTCCTGTCCGTCCCTCGCTGTAACGACCTCATAGTCCTGCGAAGCGATCTTGCGCGCCATGATCTCAAGGATCACCTCTTCATCATCAGCTACCAGGATTTTGATGGGGTGCGTATTCATCGGGCTGAAGAATAATTCTTAAGATCGTAATGGATTACTTTCTCAGGCATATCAATGCGATCGATCGTGACCTTGGCTTTGGCAAAAAATTCTGTGGCCATGGTGTCGTGATAATCGGAAAATACCACCACCCGTTTAACACCTGCGGTGATCAGGGATTTGGCACAGGTGGTGCAGGGCATATTGGTCACATAGGCCGTGGCCCCATCAACAGAATGACCGCGACGGGCAGCCTGGACGATGGCATTCATCTCGGCATGCACGGTGCGCACGCAATGATTTTCAACCAGCAGGCAGCCCGCATCCTCGCAATGCTCATCACCCGGTATAGAGCCATTGTACCCTGTAGCAATAACATTCTTATTCTTAACCAATACGGCGCCGCAATGCATACGCGGACATGTGGCGCGCTCAGAAGCCAACATCGCCAGCTTCAAAAAATATTCATCCCAATTAGGTCTTTTGGCCATAAATGATCCCCCTGTTTCTGTTATCTTAACAAATTCCGCCTCTATTGTGGAAACTTTTAAGGTTAAATTTTAGCCAACCTTTTCATCATGCGGCCTGCGGCTTCTTGGAAAGTAGATACAGGTGTTAATAAACTTAAAACAATATAGGCTCCGCTGTCAAAATCAAAAAAATATCCGGGGTAAACGGATACATGATCTTCCTGAAGGAATTCCAAAGCCCATTCTTCTTCTGATTTGATAGCGGGGATGCGTAAAGTCGCATACCATCCCCCCTGAAAAGATAATAACTCTGTATGATCATTCAAATGCGTTGACAACCATTGCCCATTTTCCCGTACCCTGGAGATGATCTGCCTCTGAATCTCCGGTGCATGGTCCAACCATACCCTCAAGGCGTTTTGCACCGGTGTATTAACGGACAGATAGGTATCTGCGATGATCTCAAGACGGGACATGGATGCTTGCAAAATTTCATTTGGACCGGAAGCCAAGATCCAGGCACATTTCATTTGCGGAAGGGCAAGTGTTTTTGATAGCCCCCCTAACACAAAGGTCAAGGCTTCCCGGTTTCCGGCTAAGCTGACCGTATCAGTTGAAGGGGACTGTCCTCTGGAACTCAAAGGGTCAGCCCCCTTCAAGTTATAGTCAAAAAAAACTTCGTCGGAAATAATAGCCATTTGATGCTTACAGCAAAATTCATTTAGAAAATCCAACTCCTTACGGCTGATATAAGAGCCTGTCGGATTATTGGGATTTACTAAAATAATAGCCTTGGTTTTATCATCCACACAACGTTCTAAAGCCTGGCAATCCAATCGCCAAGATCCCCTCTCATAAACAAGCGGGTAGTGTTCGACTTCCACATCATTGATTTCTAATAGAAACTGAAACAAAGGATAACTGGGACGAGGGATCAAGACTTTTTCACCGGGAT
>Ga0302188_10003605_pt1 | contig 10681 bp, 6 predicted proteins | sample II_Bog_E2_1_FD_198783 | JGI IMG/M metagenome (GOLD analysis project Ga0302188, IMG submission 198783) | Peat permafrost microbial communities from Stordalen Mire near Abisko, Sweden - II_Bog_E2_1 | ecosystem: Environmental > Terrestrial > Soil > Wetlands > Peat | place: Sweden: Abisko, Stordalen... | reverse complement strand
CCTGCTTATAATTAATTCTGTTATTAATTATAATCAATTCGAACAGTTTGCATTTTCTATTCAGTCAACATTCATCTCTCAATATATAGATATGAAAATAGTTTCTATTTCAATAATCTTTAATGCTATCATTTAATTTTCGAGTATATTTTGTGTTGTCTTAAGTCTGTTCACTTCAATTTATCATTCTTATGTTGATAAGATAGAATAGAAAACAATAACAAATTTGATTTTCAACTGTGTTTCATCTTTTCATGATATATTCAAAAAAATATAAATCACCCAAAAATTTGTGAGTATTCCTTCTAATAACCAATAGTCTTTGATCTCATGTGCGATTGGAAATCATCAATACTAGACGTTGCTTATTTGTTTAAACTATCTTATCTTATGTTTATTAAGGAATCGCAATTGATGGTATTATTCCCTTCCATGAACTAATTTTCGTTATGAAGGGACTTCCTTTTTTCAATTTTTACTTATTTATTCTGAACTGAATAGCTCCAATTTGGCTGAATGGTGTGATGGATGAGGCTAGTCGACGAAAGTACATCGTACATATGTATATTACTGTTATTCAGACAATTCAGTTTTTCTATTATCTGCTGTATTTTTTTCTGATATCTCAGCTTTATTGCTTCCTTGAAGCTGCCATTCTCAAATTTAGTCTTAGAATTCCTCTTCTTTTCAATAATGTCATCTTTTCTCTTAATCTTTCCATGCGTTGCCTCCTTATGGAAAGTTTAAGTGTAATTAATTCTATTATATGAGTTGGTTTAGCTTTTGCTTCGAGTATAAGTATTAACAATTTAAGGAGAATGGCTTTTATCAATATTATCATGGATTTAATTTATTTCAGTTGCTTGAAGAGAAATCCTTGGCATGATGAAATTCAATTGATTTTTCAAAGGCTATACCTCATTAATGTCTTTTAAAATTTGAGAACTTTGATAGTCAGTAAAGATACTATGAGATAGAGTCCGGGACTTATGTTTTTGTGAAAGATAATGCTAATTTTGACGAAAGCTGTTGTCCCTTATTTTATTCGTTTTATTAATGTTGTAATACATCGATTTCATTTTTAATATTTATCTTTCAAATGGGACTTGCTTATGACTTTTTGCAACTGATGCGGATTTTTTATCAACTAATTTAGGATGGATTTTCTTTTTTGTTTGAGACGATTGTTAAAACGATACAATTGGATCATAATTGGATGTCTTTAAAATCACTGCTGTCGGCTTCTTCCTTTTCCAAAAAATTGTTTGGTTTGGCAAAATATATGATTATTTCTAATTCTTGTTGGCTCCAATATGACTTTTTTTTTCCATCTTTTAATTTGCTATTTATTTTAGTCTGATGTACCTACTTGACTTTTTGTCGTCATTAAAGTCATAGCAGCAATGATTTTTGCTATTGATTTTTACTCGAGGCACTATCTCATTCTGTTCTACTTCTTATGATGATTTTATCAATTATGTTTTGGCATTTTCTTATAACTGCGTAGGATTTTCGTTTATATTTATCCTGCTTATTTGTAAGTTGCTGTGAACGGACTGTATTTACTGACACTTTTTCTCTCTGCTATATTTTCTAAATGGGCTCCCCTCAGTCATTCTTTACTAATTTTCTAATGAGTTATGATCATAAACTACGACTGTTTTTGAATTATTCTCCTTGGAATACTCTGCTGTTTGCTCCTCGCGAACATCCTTGCTTTTTTGATAAAAATTCGATGTATGTTTACTGTTATGCATTTAGCTATGTATAATAGCAATTCATTGTTAACATCCAATAAAACATTTAAAATTATTCCATCCTTTAATATCATAAAACAGCAATTATAATAATCTATAATCCCACCACTGATCTCCTCTTCACGAATAAACCTTTTTCAATTTAAGTTATCCCCTTCAGAGGTAGCATAATATCTCTTGATGAAATTTTCTAAATCTACCTGCGTAAAGATGAGGAACAATCATGTATTTATTAGTAGCCTTATATTGGTAAATAATAAGTAATAATGATATTTTATTATGCCATCTACTTAGTTTGGCCTGTAGAAGGTTAATTACATTCCTTAATATATTGGAAGAGAAATGAACTAGTTTCACAAAAAGAGTCAACGACCAACAACCATCAGACGCTCTCGCAGCCAACCCTCATTCAAAGACAGAAATCCTTTTTTGGACCAACCACCACCATCATTCAGGCTTCCTTTATCAAGCCATACATTCACCAAACCCCCATTCTTCCAAACTCAACGAAAAATTAATATAAAACGGTAGTCCCCCTTTCCTAATGCTAGTGAAAAATTTTGCCATTTAACGAAACGGATAGCTACCCCACAACTAAAAAGGAGAATGATTAATAAGCATAAAGAGAAATAATCCTTTAAGATACGCATCTCAGAAGCTTTTACCCTGTTGAACTCCGACATCACGACTAAATGCTGGTGCTTGTTTGATAGTTCCACCAATAGATACTTAGGATTTAGAGAAACCTATAAACGGTAGATCGCTAGTCTAACTAAAATTATGACAACTTTGGTGTCCATATAAATCATTCATAAATTGGCGCTCTCTCCGAGTAAATCTTTACTTATGCAGCTTGCAAGGTCAAGATAACTTCCTCCGCTGCCGCTATGATAGGAACGTCAGCCTATTTGAAAACTAATTATTGGATTACTCTTAACGATTTGCTGTATGGAACTATGCTGCCTTCAGGAAACGATGCAGCCTATTGCCTCGCAGAATATATTGGTTTTTGTCTCTATCTTCACAAGGGTAAGACTTAGAATTACTGTTCATTTGAAAGGATAGATCTCTCGAATGATTATACCGTTCCCTATGTCCTTGAATTCATCCGCTTCATGAATGAGAAAGCGGTTAATTTGAATTTGCGAGATACTCATTTCTGTAATCCTCATGGACTGCCGAATGCCTTCAATACTTCATCGGCAAAGAATATTGTGAAACTCAGTGCCCATTGCTCTAAGAACTCACTTTTTCGTAAGATAGTGAACACCCAGCAGTATCAGTATTAGATGATTTCGGAATAGGGAATGATCTAGAATAGTTACCGATCGCAATGGTAGAATACAAACAAATTGCTGCAGAAGGGATGGTAGGGTATAAAAACAGGTCAAACTGCATCAGCTGGTAGTTGTCTTTCTAGTTTGAAATCAGGAATATATATCGTCGTACTTAACTGTTTAAACACTGATACAAGATTTATGGACGTTTAGAAGATATATTAATGGTACAAATCTCAGCATCTAATAGATAAACCAATCAATAGATAAAATGACAGTCAAGTCGATAAGTTTATCCTTTCTGATTACTTATCAACTCAGAACTCGCTTTGATTATTCTTTTTTATGTTTATTTATCCTTACAAAATTATTAAATGTCGCAGTTTATGTTTGGAGGGATTGAGACAGTTCTAGGGAGATTCTTTGTTTTGTTTTTTATCGATTACTACTTCGTCCAAACGCAATCCTTATCGATTATCTAACAGTAAAATATACTAGATTTAATTATGAGGAAATCTTTCTCGTAAAGTTAATTTTAATGGTTTTTCAGCATGATTTACCGGTCTAAAATACATTAACTTTGATCTATTATTGATATATGACTAGCTTATACTGCCATTCAAATAATCATCTATATGCAGTGGAACGCCCTCCAAAGTATATTGGTCTACAACACAGCCAGTCAACGAACATCTGACCCGCAAATACGACATACACTTCAATTTCTTCCACACTAAACCTGCCAACGAGGTCATCTTTAACCATACCCTCGCTCCCACCACAATAGCCTTTAAAGATGCAGCTATCTTCGCTGACTCCAACGAGTACCTCAAAAGATACTACTTCCTCAAAAATGCACTTAATAAAGATTAGATCTATGATCGCATCAATCTACTCGCAGGTAGACATATTTTCATGTAGAGTTCTATGGCAATGCAGTCCTATTGAAGTACGAGTATCCAATGATGGTGCTGACGAGGACGAAACCTGTTTTCATGAAGAGACTCAAACGTATGAAGAAGATGTTGGTCGAGGAGGGCTCCAGTGATTAGTCCAAGAGTAACATTGAAGAAAAGGCCGTTTCTATCAACAGTTCGCAGTTCTTGAAATCGGTCAATGACAGTTAGCTCGAGCGTAAATCTCAAGATGGAAGCAACCTGCAGTTATAGTTTTCTCTGTTAGATGACAGTGCTGAAGAGATACACGATATTTTCTAGTAGAATGAAGAAGATGAAGATGTTAATAAAGCTCTTTTTTTGTCAAATATTGACCGATTGACTCAGGGGATCGGGAACTAGCTTGTTCTAAAGAAAGAATAAAGAGAGGAAAACTTACGACATCTGGTGATTGACTTTGAGGAAATCGATAGAGAGAAGATTATCAGTTAATATCAAGAAATGCTTGATAAATAGAACAAATGCGGACAGAATAACCAAATAAACCGCCAGCAGGAATTGTGGCCGAATAATAAACAAAATTCCACTTAACTACGTGAATTGGTCAACCGTAATCCAATGAAGTAAAGTGCAACAATAGGTGATCGGCATAATGTGAATAATCCAGATAACAAAAAGCTCATGAAGTCTCCAGGCAAGCTGCTTCAAAATTCTAAGGACCCAACTAAGAGATCCACTTACTATCAGCGATAGATGTAATACTATAATAAACCCTTCAAAAATGATAAGCCTATTCCTGAGGATGAAGGAGAATAATCACCAAAATTCCAAGACAACTATCGGAAGCATCGAAAATTCACATCAAATATACCAAACGAGTTCAGATTTGGCAGTCCACAAAAGCAATATCTGCCTCAAGCAAATTCTAAATAATTTCAAACAAGTCGAGAAAGATTGATGGAGAGGTATGAATATAAAAAGCCCATCATGAAGCATTCCGCAATCGAGCATCACTAAGAAATTTCAAAACCGAGAGATAAAACGAGGTACAGCTCATTTCAAAAACAGTAAGAGGAAAATAACTACCCTTCCCTGCCACAAGGGGAAAACTACTAGTATGGCGTGAACTAGTACTATGATCGAGACCAGTATCAAAATTCACCTTAGTTGCATCGAGTCGGTAGCCACCCATCACTATCCAGTCGACTCACCTCAATCAACATCAACATTAATAACCTTTAGGAAAAAAAAGAGTCAGCTAGAATTAATGTCAATCTAAAAAATAACAAATTGAGAAAAGAAGAGCAGTTCTAACAGAACGAGCAGACATACCGAGCAGAGAAGAAACGCAAAATACGCGAGAGAGCAGCAGCTCTACTTAGTCGAGTCAAGAGTCAGGAATACCTACGGACAGGGCTTGAGACCTACGGGCAATATGACTATGGTTTATCTTCTATAGGAGGCTATTCTGGGCGTAACTATTGATAAGACTATATTAAATGAATAAAATAATAATTAATTGGATATATTAATTTGTGATGACTGAAGAATCCACCATCCTTACCAAGGAAATCGGCCACTTGAAGGGCCACTCTGATTGGGTCACCGCTATTGAGACCGGACACCCTCAGAAGGAGAACGAGGACACTCAAGTTTTGATCACCGCCTCTCGTGATAGAACCATCCTCATCTGGAAGTTCAACAATGACTCTAAGACATCGACCGACTTCGGAGAGCCAGTCCAGAGCCTTACCGGACACTCACACTTCATCAGCGATTTGGCCTTGACCAATGACAACAACTACTTACTCTCTTCATCCTGGGATCGCTCCATGCGTCTATGGGACCTCCGCACTGGCAAAACCACCCAACGATTTGTGGAAGACGGCCATACTAAAGAGGTTCTTTCTTGCGCCATTTCAAGTGACGGTAGATATATTCTCTCATCTGGAGCTGACAGAGATATCAAGCTATGGAATGTTAAGGGAAACTGCAAACACACCGTCAAAGAGCACAACCACTCAGACTGGGTCAGCAAAGTCAGATTCATCCCCAGCTCTTCCAAGAGTTCAGTTGGCGGACAATACTTTGCCTCTGTTGGCTGGGACGGCTACCTCAAGATCTGGAACAACCAGACCTTCAACATTAAGGACAGTGTCAAGGTTCATGATGGTACCATCAACGCAGTAACTGTCTCTCCTCGAGGAAACTTCATTGTTACTGGTGGAAAGGACAAGAAGGTCAGAGTCTTTGATTTCAGCGATGTCGAAAAGCCCGCTCCTCAGCACGATGCTGGAGCACCAGTTAACTGCCTCGCTTTCAACCCCCGCTGCCACTGGATTGCCATTGGAACTGAAGTTGGATGGCAAATTTGGGACTTCGAGGCCAAGGACACTCCAGTCATTGCTGATGGAAGCTTCAAGCTCGAGGGAAAGACTAACCTCGATGAGAAGGCTTCAAAGAAAGTGAAGGCTGACAAATTCCACCAAGTGACATCTATTGCCTGGAACACTCTCGGAAACAGACTGTTTGTGGGCTTCAGCAACGGAGACGTCAAGGCAATCGAAGTGACCGAAGAGAAGACTAACTGATCTATATATCATCCGAGCGCGGACGCACGTCAAACCGACCATAATTCTGAATATTGGTCTGTGACAGCTCACCATCGGTGAGAGGAAGGGGCGGCTCCGTGCACATTCATACTTATTTAGCTATCAACTTTGAAATTTTAAAATGATGACATACTCCAATAAATAATAAATTTCCAAATGAAAGTACTATCTCGCATTTAATAAAGAGCAAATATTTTGATGTTTGATAAAAGCTCAGGTTTGAAGATTTGAGTCTCTCATTCATTATTAAGTCAATAATCGATATAACTACATAGTAAGTCCACCTTCTAACGTATATAACTAAATTGGCAATTATTAAAAATAAATGCAGAGCAAGGTTTATCATACCTTCCAGAAGAGACCAAATCCTAAAGAAGGAGACAATAAAGCAGTGTCAAGAAGTCATTCGGAGTTAAAAATTAAGATGACAGTACCACAATTACCCATTTTGAGGGGTCAAAGTATTTAGCAATTGATGAATGCCTCTCATAAGATCTAATACAAGGAGAAAAAACTAATTTTAGAGTCCTCTTAGCTTCCTCAATTGACGAACGTAATAAATTCCCAGGGTGAGAATGTTGCCAATTTGGAAAAAATTGGCTAAATGCAAAGCTAAGAGATAAATGACCTTAAACGAAAGCTATTTCTATAGAGAGAGTTCGTGGAAAGACTATCAAAAAGCCAAGCTATTGACGAAGAAAGTGAAAAATTGAAATTTGATTTGTAGAATAGTGAAAAGAAAAGAATCCAAATTGAAAAGGATCTTTAATCAAAGGCTTTGGAAAATTAAATGATAAAAAAAACATTGTCAGATCATAAAGTTTATATTTCCAACTGTGAAAATAAAGTCAATTTGGAAATTATAACAACTAATTAAAAGTGTTTTGATCTTCAGAAATAAAATGACGATCTAAGAAGACGAAATAACTGGGAATTGAGGTATGCTAACTAGAAATTAGCTGAGTCTGAGAGTAAGGTAGTAATGCTATCTCAAAAACTGAAAACAACAACTCGTAACTTGGACATGCTGACTCTATAGCACAATGTTCTTCAGAAAAAATTTAATGACAAGAGTCTTTCTCTCAGTAACTGCCAGATTGAAATATTGAAGCAAGGTAATGCATATGAGTAAAAGTTGGTGATTTGCACTAAATAAAACGAAGAACTGAAGCGCAGACTGCAGGATTTAGAAGGGGATGTCTCTCGCAAGACGCAATAGTTGTAGAATCGACTCCTAATGACCAGCCAAGAGATGGAGAGACTGACTCAAAACTTAAAGTTAAAGCAATAGGAGTTCAATAAACTGTAGCTGACAAATATAGACATTGAGAAGCGAACAGGTGTGTATGAAAACAAACTGATCTTCGCTTCGCAGGAGCTCGAACGGTTAAATGGTTTGCTAAGATTAAAGAATTAGGAAATAGTCAATTTGGATGGAAACTGCAAGCTAGTTATCAAGGAAAATGATGACCTTAAGAAGAAGATAGACTAGTATCGAGATGTTAACAGCCGCATACCAGAATACGAGGTCAAGATCCGCTAGATCCTTGAGTAAAATGAAAAATTGCAATTTGTACTGAGGAATAAGACGGATGAGCTGGGTAATGTTGAAGTTAGGTTACGCCAAATTGTCCAGTAAATGTAAAGCAAAAGGGCAGGTGTTTTCAAACCGTGATTAATAATTGAAACAATATATTCCATTTTATTAAGTATAAATTTGTCTTGATGACCTTGGAAAGGTACTTTCAATAAAACCAAAAGACACTGCAAATTGCTTCTTTATCGGTTTGCATATACACATCAAGCATACTCTGTGTTTCATTATTAATTGAGCTGGAGATTTTTTAGAGTCTCAAGAAAATTAAAATAAATTAAAAGTCAGAAGACTTCCATTATAATATTGAATCTCATAATGAGCCGTGAAAAAAGATAGGCAGCGAATTTTAGATGAACTATAATCATCATCAAGTATACTGTACCGATGTATCGTCTCATTAGCATAGGATTTTGTCAAATTAGGACAATAAAATAAAATCCTCAATCATTTGCTTGCTGTTTGCTCACCTTGAATCATACTAAAATAACTGATCTCCGTATCTCGATGGTTGGATTCAAAAGTATCTTTTACCTCCATGCAATAACTGCATGGCTGAAAATAAAGCCCCTTCCGACCATACTTCCTTCTCATAAACAAAAGAATATTATTGATGGAGGTTGTAGTAGTGAAGAAATGCTTAAAACAACGGATTCAGCTTTGCAATGACGACCAGCAGGATGATAATTTCTAGTTTATATAGCTGATTCGTGTGTGAAATACTGGACAGAATGTCCAATGCTGCATGGGAAGTGAAGTCCTTAATATATTATTAATAACAATATTTGAGTATGAGTTATAAGGAGTATTGGTTAATAAATGATGAAGAGAATCAAATGTGTCTCCTTTTCGCAAGATCGAAGTGCTTTGCTATTTGGTTAATCTTCTAAAGCACAAATTCGTTGTATGAATTTTCTTTCACTTCTAGAAGTATGCTAACAATGTCAAGCTTTTAGAGCAGTGCATACAGCTTACATGTTCTAGATCTGAGTTTTTATTTAAGCAATGTCGTCAATATTTGCAAAATATCCTAAGTGATTTTAGGGTTAAATAAGTTGACTCTCATTATTTAGACAAGAGTTTCGATTATTCCCAAATCAATCAGTGCATCTTCGAATTAAATTAATTTTTATCCAAAAAAACCGGCAACATGAATAAATATCCTTGGGAATAGAGAAGCAATTTAGCAGATCTTCGAATATTTCATTGGTACTTTGCCAGTTTTAAAAAGTTCGACCGCTTTAGGGATAAGATGCTTATGGTTCATTAAAATTTAGACCTAAGTCAGAAATGATTTACCTAATGAATACCGAGAGTAAGGGAACTAATAATCATATAGCAACATTGCAGAATATAGTTGTCGCTACTACAAAGGCATTTAGAGACGAAGTCACAGATTCCATTTTATATAAGTATCGATCTTCCTGAATGGCCATATAAAGATATTTTAAGTAAAATGCTTAGGCAAGGTGAAGGAATTGTTTTATCTGTTTGTATATCTATGGCAAGCATCCTTTGGTATACTCTGTGCTCTATTATTAAGTTAACTGCCGAAGTCTTGTCCAAAGCATAAACACATACGTAAAAAAGGGGGTTGAAAGTGCTAATACTTTCCATCATAGTTTTGCACAAAAAAGAAACGATTCGCTGATAGTCGGCAGGAATTTTCTGAATGCAAAAATGAGTCTTGGCAAAAATAGAGAGTACCCAACAGCACTGAAGTTTAATTGTGCCGTTGTTATGATTCTCAGCCACACTTAACAAGAGTCTAATGATGCCTTCTTTTATAATTAAACTGATTAAATTAGAACGGAATTTGCATATATTCCCCAAAATTAATATGGCCCGGGATAAGATGTTGGCATTTCGCTCGCCTAAAAGTTTTGTTAAGATCGTGACTCCCCCTGCTTCAACAATTAACCCACAAATTGACTAATCAAACTAATGAAAGTGGTTTGTTGCACAGTTGAGGAGGCGAAGTGACTCGAGCTGCAACTGAGTTGATTTTTTATTAGCAGCCATTTATAAAAATTTTGATATTGCTTTTCGATGAAACAGCTCGGGGTTGGAGTATCTAATTTAGCAATTTGGATGACTTCGCAATATGCGGAGTCCAATGACACCTCTGAGCTGCCGTACAACTTCCAGAGAATCAGTGTCTTCGATTAGAGAAGGAACATCTGCATTGTTATATGTGCGATTCATGAATCTTGATTATGAAATGAATACTCTAGAATGATGTCCCTGTTTTAGTGGTCAATGATTAGCTCTTAGCGGTTTTCGTCGCTTTCTTCGAGCATTTCGTCCCATTGGGCCTCAGTTAGTAACTGATCATACTAATCCATATAATAATGAGGATTGCCCGAATATGTCTTGGATGTTTAATGCGAGTTGGACTACATTTGCTTATATAAGTCGTGCTGCTGCCGCTTGTAAGGACGGACTATTTATAAAAACAGACCTCACAATAAGCCTTACATGTGATTGATAGCAATTTCTTAATCCATTATTTTATAACTATCGTAAGGCACATAAATACCAATTA
>Ga0302188_10003602_pt1 | contig 10685 bp, 9 predicted proteins | sample II_Bog_E2_1_FD_198783 | JGI IMG/M metagenome (GOLD analysis project Ga0302188, IMG submission 198783) | Peat permafrost microbial communities from Stordalen Mire near Abisko, Sweden - II_Bog_E2_1 | ecosystem: Environmental > Terrestrial > Soil > Wetlands > Peat | place: Sweden: Abisko, Stordalen... | reverse complement strand
AAAGGACGCGCGTCTGCCCGATCAGCATCACCAGCATAACCGAGGTAAGACCGGCCAGCGCGCCGCAGGTGATGATGTAAGAGGCCCAGGTGAGGTTGTGATCGAGAAACGCGTGTGTAATGGGCGCTCCGATGTTGACCAACTGCCAGGGCACCATGCCTGTTAGCACGGCGGCCACGCCCACATAGAGCACGGTGCATATCGCCAGCGAGACGATAATGCCGATGGGCAAATCGCGCTGCGGATTCTTGGCCTCCTGTGCCGTGGTCGAGACAGCGTCGAAGCCGATGTATGCGAAAAAGATATAGCCTGCCGCCCTGCCGATGCCGGCAAAGCCAAACGGGGCGAAGCTGTGCCAGTCATGACCCCAGTTAGCGGCATGGATGTAGCGTGAACCGAGGGCCAGCACGAACAGCACAACGGAGACCTTGACCATTACAATTCCCGCGTTGAATTTGGCGCTTTCCTTGATTCCAATCACCAGGATGGTGGTAATGGCAAGGGCAATCAGAAATGCCGGCAGGTTAAAGCCAATCTCAACGCCGAAGAGATGCGGTGCGCCGAGCAACTGGTGGGCGCGGTCGAGAAGCGCCGCGGACGGAGAAGCCAGAATGCCCTGTAGCGCGTCGAGAAAGCCCTGGGAGCCGGCGACAAGCTCCGGGTGCGTCCGGGCCAGCAGTTCGTGGGCCGCCGCATCCCTTGCCACCTCGATTCCGGTCCAGTGGTCATAACTGATCCAGATCGGCATTTTGATGCCAAACATCTTGAGGAACTCAGCGAAATACGAAGACCATCCGGAGCTGACAGTGCTGGCTCCCATGGCATATTCCAGGGTCAGGTCCCATCCGATAATCCAGGCGAAGATCTCTCCCAGCGTGGCATAGGCGTATGTGTAAGCCGAACCGGCGAGCGGAATCATCGCGGCAAACTCGGCATAGCAAAGTCCCGCGAATGCGCAGCCAAGTCCAGACAAGACAAACGACAGCATCAGTCCAGGACCGGCATAATGCGCGCCTAGTCCAGCCATCACAAAGATGCCCGCGCCGATCACCGCGCCCACGCCGAGCGCGGTCAGCGAAACCGGGCCAAGCGCCCGCTCCAGGCGATTCTCGCCTTCTTCCTGGGCTTCTGAAATGATGAGTTGGAGGGGCTTCCTCCGGAAAAGATTCGCCATGCGAATGGGCTACTCCTTTATGTACAGGTCAAATTGAGCTTCTTTTCTTCGCCGCGACCAGAAGAGGTAAACGGGAATGCCCAGCAGAACCAAAACCAGGCCAGGCCACGTATATTGCGGCTTGTATCGCAATAATACGATACAAATCCATACCGCCAACACGATATAGAGCGCCGGTAGCAACGGATAACCCAGCGCCTTGTATGGCCGGGGCGCATGCGGGCGTTTGAAACGCAGCACAAAGAGGCCGACGATCGTGAGAATGTAAAACACCAGCACCGCGAAGATGATGTAGTCCAGAAGCTGACCATAAGAGCCTGAGATGCACAGCACAACGGCCCACGCGGCCTGCACCAGCAAGCCCGCGACTGGCGTCTTGAAGCGCGGGTGCAGCTTGCCAACTGATTTGAAGAACAGGCCGTCCTGGCTCATGGCATAGTAGACGCGCGCCCCGGCCAGCGTCATTCCATTGGCGCAGCCAAAAGTGGAAATCAGAATCGCCGCGGCCATCAGGTACGCCCCGCTGGAGTGAAAGATCTGCTCCAGCGTCGCTGTCGCCACGCGGTCCTCAGCGGCAAACTGCACGCCCCGAGCCATCACCGTGGCGCCATTCGGGTCGCCATGCATGGGCAGCACCAGGATGTACGCCAGCGACGCCAGAATGTACACCGTGAGCACGAATCCTGTCCCCAGGATCAGCGACAGCGGGATATTGCGCTTGGGATTCTTCACCTCGCCTGCGGTAAACGTGATGTTGTTCCATGCGTCGGCGGAAAACAGCGACCCCACCTGCACCACGGCCAGGATCACAAACACATTCACCAGCACGATGGGACCGCCGATACCCACCTGCACAGGATGCAGCGAACTCCATCCGGCATTCTTCCAGAACTGGCTCAAGCCCGCGCCGAAGTTCGCCTCCCATGCCGTGGCGTTGCGCCCGACGGTGAAGGCGAGCAGGATGAGCGCCGCCAGGCTCAGCGCCTTGGCCGTTGTGAAGACATTCTGGATGAGCGCGCCCAGCTTGACGCCAAAGATGTTCACCACCGCCAGGAAGACGACAATGACAATGCCGGTGAGGTTGGCCGTGCTGACGCCAATCTCCATGTTGCCCAGCACCATGGGCCCGATCTTGAGCGGGGGAACGTGTGCAATATGCCATAGCCAGTGAGTCGTCGAGATGGTGGGGAAAAAGACGCCGAGAAACTTGCCAAAGGCCACGCATACGGCTGCGATGGTGCCCGTCTGGATAACCAGAAACAGCGTCCAGCCATAGAGGAAGCCCCATAGCGGCCCCAGCGATTCGCGCAGATAGACGTACTGGCCACCCGCCTTGGGCATCATCGCCGCCAGTTCCCCATAGCTGAGCGCGGCGGTCATGGTCAGGATGGCCGTCACCACCCACGCGCCCAGCAGCAGCGCCGGTGAGTTGGCGCCGCGTGCAATGTCGGCATCGACGATGAATACGCCGGACCCGATCATGGAGCCAATCACCAGCGCGGTCGAGCTGAAAAGGCCGAGACTCTGCACCAGCCGGGGGGCACTGGGTGAATCGTGGGCATCAGAAATGGGAGTGGGTTGCTGGCTCGTCACTGGAAAAAGCATATACCATGTGCGGATTCACTTATCGAGCCGCGTTTGCGTGCCGGTCAAAGTAGCTCTGCAAATCATCAGGGGACGCGTCATGATAAGGCATGAAAAAGTTTTGGCTTGGAACGATGCTCCTCTTCTGCTTCGCAATGCCTTACGCGGCGCAGGCGCAGGTCGTGGTGGTTGTACACCACCATCACCACCACCACCATCATCACCATGACACCCATCTCAGCCAGTAATCGGCTCCGATAGGAATGCGAGTTCGCAGACTGGAGCAATCCGCCTCAAATCGGACGCCAGCACTCATCCCAGTTCTCGAACCCACTTGCGAAACTCCTCCGCCGGGCCCGGCTGGCGAAAGAGCGCCCCGGCGATGGACACAACCGAAGCTCCGGCCGCGAGCGCTTCAGCAGCCGTGGCCAGCGTGATGCCCCCAATGGCTACCAGCACCGGGCCCGGTCCAGCCTCGGCGCGCAGCATGCGCACACCGTCCATCCCTATCGGCGGCGTGGATGTCTTCTTGGTCCGGGTAGGAAAGACCGGGCCTATGGAGAAGTAGTCGGCGGCAGTTTCCAGAATCCCGGCAACGAGTGCGCTGCTGCCTCCGAAAGTGCCCACGATGCCGTCAAGTCCCAGCAACTGCCGAGCCTCGGCAGGGTTCAGGTCGCCTGCGTCCACATGCACGCCGTCAAAGCCAAGCTGCTCGACTAGATCGACGCGGTCATCGAGAATCAGCTTCACCTGACCCGCAGGCAGCACCGTGCGCAGAATCTCGGCATCGGCCAGCAACTCAGCATCCGCGCCGGTCTTGTTGCGATATTCCAGCAGGGTCACGCCGGCAGAAGCCAGTTCGCCACCAAGCCTGCGCAGAAACTCCGCCCGGCCGTTGGATGGAATGAACGAAGAATCCAGAATCGGGTAGATCTTGGGGAAAGCGAAGGTCATGGAACAAGAGTAGCCGATCAGGGAACAGCGATCAGGGATCAGGGATCAGAAAATGCATCGAACGATTGTCTCCAGTCCCTAATCCCTAGCCCCTAATCCCTGTTCCCTGATCCCTGTTCCCTGCCTCTCTACATTTCGTCCGCAGACGGTCCATACATGCCGGGAATCGGCTTGTCGAGCAGGCGAAGGTAAACGCCCAACTGCGCACGGTGGTGAATCATGTGGTTGATAACCCAGTTGCGCCAGACTTCATACTTCGATTCGTCGATCCATGCCTGGCCACCAGCCACAAACTTCCAGTTATCGTCCCACTTCTCCGGCGCAAAGGCGGCAAGTTCTCCCTTGGCCTTGGCAACCTGCCTGTCATACTTCTCCAGCAGAGCCTCTTTGGACGCGGGAACGTAAGCCTCCCACTTGTGCTCGGGGGGAAACTCCAGCTTGTCGACTGTCAGCGTAGAGATAGCCCACTCCCCGGCAGTATCCGCGATATGCCCGGCCAAGCGGCCCAGTCCCATGGATTTGGCGTGGGGCTTATAGGTGAAATCGACGTCGGCCGGGATCGCGTCAAGCACCTTGCGGGTTTTGGCGGTCTCGCGGTCGTATTCTGCAATCAGTTCCTTTTGAATGTCCATCGTGCAACCTCCCATGTTGCGAAACCAGCATACCGGAAGTTCGCGCAAAAAGCGAAGAAAAAGCGATAAATTATTTCAGACTGCGGCTCGATACGCTGGCAACCCCAGGGCGATCCCGCAAATCCAGCGCTCGGTTACACTGAATAGACAGGAGTTTTTCACTCTTCATGGATAAATTTGTCATTCGCGGCAGCAATCCGCTGGTGGGCACTGTGCGCATTTCCGGCGCAAAGAACTCGGCGCTGCCCTGCATGGCCGCTGCGATTCTCACCGAGGACGAGGTCACCCTCGAGAATATCCCCCAGGTGCGCGACATCGAGACCGAACGGCGGCTGCTGGCCTCCATGGGCGCTGAGGTCGAGCTTGGCTACGGGCGCGCCCAGCATCGCACCACCATCTGCTGCAAAACGCTCTCCGACCCCGAAGCGAAATACGAAATTGTGAAGACCATGCGCGCCAGCTCCCTGGTCCTGGGCCCCCTCGTGGCTCGCTGCGGAATGGCGCGCGTGGCCATGCCGGGCGGTTGCGCCATCGGCGGCAGGCCGATCGATCTCCATATCAAGGGCCTGGAAAAGATGGGCGCTGTCATCACCCAGGAGCACGGCTATCTAGAGGCCAGGGCAGATCGGCTGAGAGGCACGCATCTTCAATTCGATAAGATCACAGTCACCGGCACTGAGGACCTCCTCATGGCTGCCGTGCTCGCAGAAGGCGAAACGCTGATGGAGAACTGTGCCCGTGAGCCGGAGGTTGCCGACCTCGCCGCTCTGCTCACCGCCATGGGCGCAAAGATCCACGGCGCAGGAACCTCGACAATTCGCGTCCAAGGCGTGAGTCGCCTCCATGGCGCGCGCCATCGCATCAACCCCGACCGCATCGAGGCCGGCACTTTTCTCATCGCCGGCGCCATCACCCGCGGCGATCTCATCGTTGCCAACTGCAATCCGGCTCACCTGATCGCGGTGATCGCCAAGCTGGAAGAAGCAGGCGCGCGCGTCGACATTCTCGGACCCGAGACCGTTCGCGTTCGCGCCGATGGCCCGCTGCGCGCTGCCGACATCTCCACCGAAGAGTATCCGGGCTTCCCCACCGACATGCAGGCCCAGTACATGGCGCTTGCCACTCAATCCGAGGGAGTCAGCGTCGTCAAGGAGAATATCTTCGAGAACCGCTTTATGCACGTGCAGGAGTTGGTGCGCATGGGCGCAAACATAAAGGTGGACGGCAGTTTGGCCACCGTACGCGGACCCTCGCACCTTTCTGCCGCTGCCGTCATGTGCTCAGACCTTCGTGCTTCCGCATCGCTGGTGCTGGCCGCGCTGGTGGCCGACGGCGAGTCGATTCTCGACCGTGTTTATCACATGGATCGCGGTTACGAGCGCATCGAGGAAAAGCTTCGCGGCGTGGGCGCGCAGATTCGCCGCATGGGCAACGTCTTCAACACCAGAGAAGGCGAAACCGCTGCCGACTGATCGGTTTAGCGCCAGCTTACGGCCACGTGCCAGCGTAATCCGTACATCGCAGTCTTGTTCAACACACGCTCATACTCGCGCAATTCGGTCAAAACCGGCTGTGTCTCCGAGCCAAGGGCGGCTGGCGCCACCTCGAGAAAACCTACCAAGGCTTGCACCGTTCGCAGGCCGTCCGGGGCATCGAACCATTGAGGCTGTGGCAGGTGGGGCGCCCCATCGAAGTCACCGGCTCCCTGCTCCAGCAGCAATGCCATCGAGTTCTCATCGGCCGAGAAGAACTCAAGCAGAGGACGCACCTTGAGCCGCCGGGCCAACCGCTCCAAAGCATCTTCGTTGCGGGCCAGACTCTGGCCGTTCACAAAGATATCGAACCCTGGATCTTCACCCTCGACGACGATATATAAGCTGGCTGCCATCCTCTAAAGTCTAGAAGAGATGGCGTTCGATTTCGCTGAAAACCACGGAAAACCCGGCTAAGGTTATCTAGACCATAACGCTTGAAAGGCCCGGAGTCTGCCTCTGGGCCTTTCTGCTGACTTCATCTAGCTGTTAGCTGTTCGCTGACCGCTGTATTACTGTCCGCCCGGTCCGCGGCCGCCGCCAGAACCACCTGGGCCACCGGGCCTGCGACGCCGGCGACGCCGATTGTTGTTGTTTGCTGGAGGACGTCCACCGCCTGCCGCCGGGGCATGTTGGCCAGCCGGCACCGGAGCCCCCTCAACGCGGTTGAAGTTCGGCTCGGTCTCCTCATCGAATTCCTCGCCGCCTTCCTCCTCAAAGTCGTCTCCGCCTTCGATGAGAATCGTGCTCTGATTCGATTTGGGCTGATGCTCGTCGAACTCGCTGCGTGGCTTGGCCTGTGCCACCGGCGAGGCATAAGACTCCGAAGCGGAAATCTCCCCCACCTCGGCCTCAACCGCGGCCGCCGGAGCCAGCTTTGCCTTCTGCTCCTTGATGAGCGCCTTGCGGCTGAGCTTGATGCGATTGCCCTCGATGGCCAAAACCTTGACCATCACCTGATCGCCTTCGCGCAGCTCGTCCTTCACTTCCTTCACGCGGTGTTCCGCGATCTCTGAAATGTGCAGCAGGCCATCGGTGCCGGGGAAAAGCTCGACAAACGCGCCGAACTCGGCCAGGCGAACCACCTTGCCCAGATAAACCTTGCCAATTTCTGGCACGGCTGTGATGTTACCGATCAATTCGAGCGCCCTCTTCAGGCCGTCGGCGTCGCACGACGCGACGTTGACCCTGCCCGTGTCGTCCACATCGATCTTTGCGCCGGTCTGCTCGATGATGCTGCGGATGGTTGCGCCGCCCTTGCCGATCAGATCGCGAATCTTGTCCGTGGGAATCATCACGGTCTCGATGCGGGGCGCATAAGCCGAACGCTCCGTGCGCGGCCCGTCGAGCACGGCGTCCATCTTGTCCAGCAGGAAGATCCGGCCCCTGCGCGCCTGCTCCATGGCCTGCTCAAGAATCTCGCGCGTCAACCCGCCGATCTTGATGTCCATCTGCAATGCGGTAATGCCCTTGCGGGTTCCGGCAACCTTGAAGTCCATATCGCCGTAGTGATCTTCGGCGCCGGCAATGTCAGTGAGAATGGCGTAGTCGTCACCCTCCTTGACAAGGCCCATCGCCACACCGGCCACTGCGCCCTTGAGCGCGATGCCGGAGTCAAACAGCGCCAGACTGGTGCCGCAAACCGTGGCCATCGATGAAGAACCGTTGGACTCGAGAATGTCGCTGACGATGCGGATGGTGTAAGGCGATTCTTCGGCGCTTGGCAAAACCGCGCTGATGGCGCGCTCCGCCAATGCTCCGTGGCCAATCTCGCGACGGCCTGTGCCGCCCATGCGGCCCGTTTCGCCCACGCAGAAGGGCGGGAAGTTGTAGTGGAGCATGAAGGGCTTCTTCTTCTCGCCCTCATAGCTTTCCAGCCGCTGGCCTTCGTCGGCCGTGCCCAGCGTAGCTGTAACCAATGCCTGCGTCTCGCCGCGCGTAAAGAGCGCAGAGCCGTGCGTACGCGGCAGAACGCTCGTCTCGATGGTAATCTCGCGAATCTCGTCGAACGCGCGACGATCGGGACGGATGCGGTCCTTGGTCACTTGCTCGCGGAAGGTGCGCTCGCGCAAGTGCTCATAATAGTGGGCCAGCTTCTTCTTGGCAGCCGGATCGTCGGCGGAAACCTCCGCGGCTAACTCGTCCTTGAGCTGCTTGATGAGAATCTGGCTGTCCAGCTTGGCGTGGGCCTTGGTGTCCAGGGCATCCTTGAGGCGGTCGCCAACCTTGGCAGCCAGCGCGTCGTAGTAGGCCTGGTCGAACTCCGGCGCGGTAAAGGCCCGCTTGGGCTTGCCGGCCAACGCCACCAACTCGTCGATCGCGGCGACGATCTTCTTAATTTCGGTGTGGCCAAATTCGATGGCCGCCAGAATCGTCTCTTCGGTCTCCTCCTTGGCGCCCGACTCGATCATCACAATGCCGTCTTTGTGACCGACAACCATGATGTTGATGGTGGTGGCTGCGCGCTCGGAATAGGTCGGATTGATGACAAACTCGCCGTCAACGCGGCCAACCCGAACTGCGCCCACGGTGGCGCTGAAGGGAATGTCGGAGAGGGCCAGAGCGCAGGCGGCGGCATTGATGCCAACCACGTCCGGGTCGTTTTCCTTGTCCGCGGAAAATACCAGGGCAATCACCTGGGTCTCATTGCGGAAACCGTCGGGGAACAAGGGACGGATGGGGCGATCGATCTGCCGGCACGTCAGAACTTCTTTTTCGCTGGGACGGCCTTCGCGCTTGATAAATCCGCCGGGGATGCGTCCGCCCGCGTAGGTGTATTCGCGGTAGTCAACGGTAAGGGGGAAAAAGTCGATGCCTTCCCTGGGGTCCGGAGAGGCCACCGCAGTGGCTAGAACAACGGTTTCGCCCGTGGTCACCAATGCGGCGCCAGAGGCTTGCTTGGCCATGCGGCCGGTCTCAAAAACCAGTCGCTTGCCGCCGGCAAGCTCGACGGATACTTCTTGCTTAGACATAGAGTCCTCGTTTCATTGTGTTCGCTTGGGATACTTGTGGGGGGAGTGCGCCTAAGGGCGCGGTGCAACGGGCGATGGCTGTGGCCTTGGGCAGGACACGCGCAAAAGAGTGGCTAAGGGCGTGAAATGCTCGCGGGGGAGCGGATTCTCCCCCCCTGTTTGCCGGTCTCAACGCCGGGGCCGCGCTCAGCAGATAGCTGTGCACAAGCCCTGGCGGCGGGTTCAGTTCGCCAGGTACACCATGGCCCCAGGTTCTGGGTGAAACAGGGGCCGTGACCAATTCGCGGTCTGGGCGCTTCCGGGTCAATGTTTGCTTTCCGATTACTTGCGGATACCGAGTTTGCCGATGACATCGCGATAGCGATCCGCATCGTGCGTCTTCAGGTAATCCAGCAGGCGGCGGCGCTTGCTGACCAGTTGCAACAATCCGCGCCGAGAAGCGTGATCCTTCTTGTGCGTCTTGAAGTGCTCGGTCAGTTCGGCAACACGCGCACTCAGAATCGCGATCTGGACCTCGGGCGAGCCGGTGTCTGTATCGTGGGTGCGGAAGCTTTCAATCAGGGTTGTTTTCTTAGCAGTCGCCAGCACGGCGTGTGTTACTCCTCTTGTCTTCTCAGGTCCACTCTTCAGTGTCTAGTGTGAGATTACCATGAATGCCTATTGCGAGGGAAACCCGCCCACAAGCCGGAACCACAATGCAAACCCGCCTGGTCAGCGGGTGCCGAAACGGCTATCCGACGAGCAACATATCGCTCTGCTCCCATAGGGAGCCATCGAAGATAGCCCAAGCCGGGGTCCCCGGCACACGGTCTTTGTGTGCTGGGGTGGGAGGACAAGCGAAACGCAGTCCTGGGTAAGCATCAACATAGGCATCACAGCTAAAAGGACGCGAAACTCACCGCGCACCAAATTGGAACAGCCGGTTGTCAAACCGTTCCCGGATCACTTCGGCAACCTCGACCTGCTTCGCCTCCGGATGCGCGGGGTTCAACAAATAGTTCCAGGTGCGAGGCGCAATGGCAGAGGGTACGCGGGCCAGGGCCGTCTCCAGTGAAGCAAGCCATGCGTCGCCGATGGAACGGGTGAACTCGGGTTGCTCCCGCCAGTCGGTAGGAGCGAGGATGGTCAGGGGTTTGATTGCCAGCTCATTGGGAACAACGATCTGAAGCAATTGGTAGAAGCGCGGAAGAATCGCATCCTCAACCATATCCGTCATGTGAACAATGCGCTCCAGCAGCGCGCCGGCCGGACAATCCGCCAGATAGACAATCAGCCTTCCCTCGGTATGCCAGCGCCCAGAGGCGCCAAGACCGCCTTCCCCACTCAAATCTGGGTAGCCGCTGATGCGCCAAAGAGTCGTCATGAAGGGTCATGCTCACGGCCACTCATTTAAATGAACATCCCCTCGTCAAGCTGGATCAGGGCCTCCGCCACAGCGTGTTCTCCAATCTGTGTATCCAGCATGGCCAGCGCGGTCCTGCCGTCAAAGCGGCGCTTGGCGCCACACAGCCACTTCCGGCCGTCCTCGCGGTCCCCGTAAACCTTTACGGCCAGTTCGTACATCCGCGCCACACGCGCCAACCGGTCTGCTTCGATCACGCTGAAAGGCTCCTTCTTCTGGCGGCGATGCTTCAGGGTGCGGGCGGGAATCACCACCTCGAGCAGATCCTTGACGGCAATGCCGGAGTAGGCGGAGAACTCCTCCAGCGTGGAGAGCGGAAGCCCGCGCTCGATCTCCCGCCAATCGAAGGTGAAGGGAGGCGGAGAAGGCACGGAAACGCCGGCGGCTTGGCTCATAGGGACATTATGCCACACTTTTCGCGGCATTTTGTCCGAT
>Ga0302188_10003598_pt1 | contig 10688 bp, 7 predicted proteins | sample II_Bog_E2_1_FD_198783 | JGI IMG/M metagenome (GOLD analysis project Ga0302188, IMG submission 198783) | Peat permafrost microbial communities from Stordalen Mire near Abisko, Sweden - II_Bog_E2_1 | ecosystem: Environmental > Terrestrial > Soil > Wetlands > Peat | place: Sweden: Abisko, Stordalen... | reverse complement strand
GCTCCTTATAATAATTTTATGCTTCTTCCATTTTCCTATAATTTTAAGACACTTGCAATTAATATTTGGAAATAATTGATCGATTGCTATTCAGTTATGTCTGTAATTGACTTAATTGACTAAATTGATTCTAATAAAATCTGATTTGCTGCTGCTATCTTTAAGCCATGACACTGTTTAGAGATTTATCTTATATTTACTGTATTTCTATTATTTACACCGCTTGTTTCTACTTTTACTATTTTATCAAAACAGGGGTTTTATCTGTGAATGTATCCAGTTTTAACTCATACTATTGCTTATATTTTTGAAACTATTTTCTTTCGCATTACAAAGTCTTTTGCCATTATTTTTATTATAAAGACTTTTGCAACATCCAATGCCTTTTTTATTATTCAAGTTGTGACTTAGATATATCTTTTTCTCGTTGAAGGATCTTATCAAATGTCACTCTATCCTATGCTCTTTCCTCTTCTAAAATTCTTTGTTGTTCGGAAAGAATCGTATCGATAATATATTGATTGTTTGATTGCCATTCATCTTGTTTTGATAATATAATCGATGGCAACTAAACCTGCATAAATTAAGATAGACAACGCTCTCGTTCCTCAGCCAATAATTTAGGTAATTCATTTAATGTCCCTTTGTTAACTGAGTACTGCTGCATTTATTGGCTATTTCCTTCCTCATTATTAGATGCCGATTTTAGCTTAGAGTTCAACTAGCGATAATTTTCAATGTCAGCCTTATACTGATTTGACAGTTCGTTCTGATTTTTCTTGGTTATTTCAATTTCAGCTGATAGTTGATTAATTATATTTATCTGTTATATTCTTATTTAATCCCATTAGCATTTTCGATTTTATCCTTATCCTCTTTATATTTACCTTTGCTGTTCAGAATAATTTAGCTACGCTTCAATCTATTTAACTTTCTCTTATTTTTTTGTCAATTAACTCAAGAGGTCTTCGCATGACTCGACAATAATTAATATGGCATTCATGTTTTAGAGATATTTGATGATCATTGGATTCGATGATTCCTTACATTTTTAATTGAATATATTTATTAATTTTTTTGATTCATTCCATTTTTTGGAAGAAAGGCTGGTATTAATTGCATTAATATGTTGATCTATCATTTCTTCTTCTTTTTGCAAATATAATATTTATGATGATTTGATTTACTGTTCTAAAAAGACCTCCTCATTCTATGCTTACTGCGGGACATGAGATTGATTGTTGAGTTATTCTAATATTCTTTTAAGTTTTTAATTTTCTTTCTTCACCCTTTTGACTTAATTTTAATACATAAAACTCTACTTGGCGGATCTTTCTTTTTACTGTATGGAATGTATAATTTTTTACAAGTTAGCTCTAATATTAACGATTAGATAGTTATTCTAATATTTTTCATAACATTTTCTCAATTCAACAGTTAAATGTTATCCAAACAAATTATGTTTTTGAAAAGAGATAGCTATAGTCTTTAGATACAGATTTGTTTAAGCTAATTACCTCTTTAGATTGACAGCATATTCTTATATCTTTGTGATTGAATGATGCGGTGATTTTGCTCGTTTATCAGTGGGCAATTTCGATTCATCTTATTTAATCCCACGGCCTTTTTGCAACAAGTATTATTTTTAGCATTGCCCATTTTTGTTACTTGCATCTTGCTATTTAGGAACTGACTCCCATTTATTTTGATTTTCAACTCCGGTTCTGAAGGTTTTAGCTTAGAAGCAAACCAGAAGAGTTCCCTATATTCTATGAACCTGTGATATAGCAGTCAAAATTCTTTGATTAGGCTATTGCTTTTGATTTTCTCGATTTACTGCTATTATTAGTTACTTTTTTAATTTTTTCAGGTTTTGAATCGAAAAATGTCTGCTCTCAAAAGAAGGGTTAATCCAACTTAATTTTTAAAGATATTCGGTCACTTAATTGAGGATACCCGTTTATTTTTCATACTCTTCGGTTAGCCATTGAATGTAACTCAAATATCCAATCTTTTACTCCAGAAACTCATCCTTTCCGAATTTCTTTAGCAATTCCTGAATTATAAAGCGAACACCTGCAAAATTATACAACTGAATCTGTTGGTTGATGATTTGTAGCTGTTTGTTCATTTAATGAATCTGATTTCTTCTAAATTTATTTTAAGTTTTGCTGTTTGATTTCAATGTAGTAATATCGTAAATAATTTCTCCTGAAAGGTTCAAAATGTTGTTTAAAGCCGCCAGAGATAGTTCACAATCGCTTGATAGTTGAAATTTTCGATCGTTTCGTATCTTACTTAGCCTTTTTTATTATTTTATTGTTTCTTCTCTCATTCCTTTCTCAAGCATTAATTTTTTAAAATAATTCTTATCAGCCACTGCCCATTTTCTTAGAATATTTAAAGTCGTCTCAGTGAAGTTAACGGCTGCTCTTTCTTCATTGATAAAGATTGTTTCCTTTGTAACCTCATTTAATTCAACCGATATTTTTTTAGGTTATTATTCATGGGCGATACTTTTAGAATCAATAGAGACGTTAGCACTTTGGCGAGGTGTTTTGATAAGCCGAGTAATTTCTCGATTGAATCTTTTATCCCTCTGTTGACTGATCATTTATCTGCTCGAATTGTAAATCAAATAAACGTTGATTTAATATGATTACAATTGATGAATTAAACGTGATGATCATCTCTTGCTCTTAATGACCAATCTTGTCACTCCTTCTTTACTTATTTCTAAAATCAATGCAAATGGAAACTACAATTTTTATGACAATTAGAATCAGAAGCAGATAAATGAGAATCATATGGAGTTCCAACAAAATAATTGATCGTTGGTGTGATTGTTGCTTTCCAAAATTGCTTCCAATTCTCTGCGGATGTAGGTGTAGTCAGGCTTAGAGTCGAAATATAAGTTACGAACGTATTTTAGAAGAGTTACGAACTGATGGGGCAGTTAATGACAAAGAGCCTCTGGCGAAGTCATAAGTTTTTTCTAAAGAATTTTTTAGTATTTTTATTTTTTATCCTTGGCGTCCATGTTTTGCCAAGGAAGCTGTCCAAGGAAAAAGTAGATGAGCATGTATAGCATACCCTCAAGATCATCTCTCCTGCCTTGCTCTACTCCAAGATGAGTGTTGATTGAAGCATACCTTGCAGTACCAGTGAGATTTTTATTGTCCTTGTAAGCTATGTGACTACCATTCAGCTGATACTTCTTTGCGAGCCCGAAGTCAATCACAAATATGGTGTTGCTCTCCTTGTCTTTGCCGATCAGAAAATTATCTGGTTTAATGTCGCGGTGGATAAACCCTTGAGAGTGAATATACTCTATCCTTTCCAACACCTGTAAGCCTATCATCACGATGGTCTTTAAGGGAAAAATCTTACCATACTGTTTAAAAAGTGACTACAACGAACTGCCAAGCACTTTCATGACCATCACACTTTCCTCTCCTTCAGTAAAATAATCAAATATCTGCATAGCTTTATTGTTACTTTAAGGATACCTCTTTAGTTAGAGCGTCCGTCGCTGTCTAATATCTGCAATATCTTTGATTAGTAGTATAGCTGAGGATTTTTTGAAGTAGTTTTTTCAACTTTGAGAGCGAACTTCTCGTTGCGCTTGTTAAAAGCGGTATAGATTTCTCCGAAGGCACCGGATCCAAGCTTCTGACCTACAATTTTATACTCTCCGTATGTTTTCATGGGAAATTAAAATACAGACTACAGCATGAGTAAATATAATAAAACAGTTTATGATTTCCATATATGATTGATTTAATCTTAAGAATAGCATAGCAGTAGTAAACTGATATCATTATAAAAATATAATAGAAAATCATGCCAAGATTATCCTACGACAAGAAACAATTTAGAAGTTTAAATTTTCTTACAGTTTCAAAGTATATTTTCTTAGATGATTATAATAAGTTCGTTCGGTTGCACAAAATTTAAAGATAATTTTAACGGTAATTAATTTTTAACCATTTCGAATAGTCAAACATCATTTAGAAGATAGGTCTGTCCACTCTTTTATCGAATTCATAGTATTTATAAAAATCACTAAAATATTGTCATCAGATGTTTGTTGATTTGCTTGATTTCTAATCGATAATTGGCTCTATGATATGAATATAAAATGGCCCAAAATCATATTTCAATAATTAATTGTTTTATATGGTTTATAATTAATTTTATTTTCAGCCAATGACCAAGATATATCATTTATCGAATTAATTCTTTACTATCTTTCCATTTGCTAATCTGAAAACGTAAGTTGTCGGAGCGGCCATTATTATGCAGATGATTGCTGCCAGCATCGCATATTTGAAGACAGTAAATAGATGCCTGACATTATCAGTTTTTTAGGCTATAACATTGCATTTCTCTTCATTATAAGATAGGGTTTTCTTCAAACTATCCACTTCTGGAAACATTGATGAGATATTCACAAGGCTCTGATAAAATAAGGATTGAGGTTTAATTTAATGAGATACTTATATACAACTTTTATTATATATCTCTTGCACTATCTTTTCGTAGGTTCTAGTGGTGTCACCAGTTGATTTTACAAGCAATAAATGAGTCTAATACTCATAAATGTCATCAAGATCACGAGATGAGAACTAAGGTTGCATAGTAAATATCTCATAAGCTAGAATATTCAGATAAAAGAAATACCCTGATGATTACGAGTACATAGTCCAAAGTTTATAGTAATCCACTGCGTACCGAATTGGGGGATTTATAGCCGCGTCTAGTTACGCCTGCTTGTTGTGCACTACTATTGACAGTGCAAAATTACCAAGAAGGAAGTAGTTGGAATATTGCTGGCTATAATCAATACCTCGAGTAAGGCCATCCTTGTTCATCCACTCATATCCATTTTAAAGACATAGGGCAAAGGTATCCAGTAGATCAGCATAAAACTCTGAATTTGGCCTCGCCAGCATGAACCAGTTTTAAAAACTGGGAAACAAGCTGATGTTCTGACCAAGTCTTTAGTCAAATATTCTGCTATCGTTACCCCGATATTTAATATCTCTTCTCATAGTAAAAAGGAGAACTTACGGATCGGGAGAAATGCGATTATATATCCACGGCCATTCATAAAGTTTTGACGTCCACCCGAAATCACGTGTAAAGTAAGAGTTCGCATCCAAGTACATCCCTCCGTGTTCATACATCAAAAAACTTCGCAAGAGATCGGATTTCGCTTGGACGGGTAATTTATTTTTTGCCAATAAATTTACATAGCCTTGCATTCTTAAGCTGTTTTACCTTGACAGATAGTTAGTGTAGTTTTGATCGGTGAGAAATCTAAGTTCGAAACCGCTCATTTGACTAAAGTGGCGAAGATTATTAAGACATAATTTAGTCCAAAGCTTTGCATTATCCAGACCCTTATCCCAATAAGTCCACAGTATTTTTGGAAACTCTTTAAATTCTGACTGTGGAGTAGGGGGTGATTGGTCGAGATAGCCATCTGGAGCGTAGTCTGCTTTACAGACAAACAAAATGATAAAAATGATCCATGCTGATGCCATTGTTGTAAATTAATATTTTTTTTGACAATTAAGATAGGTCTAATGGAAATTAAGGATACAATATACTGCATAATATAGTTAATATAACTAATATAAGAATATTTATTTTTAATGAAAGTATTTAGCAGTTAATTTTAAAATAATTCGAGGATAATCATCGATAGATGCCTCGTGATGGATCAAAAACATGTGAGAAACCAGAAGGTTAGCATTTAGATTTATATTATAGCCCGTCCTACTATAACACTGAGTATTTCATTTCCAGATTTCGTTCAAACTTCAAGGGAGTACCATTGGATCTCTTGCTTCTATTGCTTACATGGCTACCAAACTACAGTTGAGGAGCGATTATACTAACGGTATTACGTCCAAACTACTCATCATTTTAAAGGGAGTAGTTCATTTTAGTGGGCATATTTGAGTCAGAAACAGTTTGATAGTTTAGAGTTCTGTACTGAAAAGGTTCTGCGTATGTCGTCTTTTGAGCGGGAAGGAAAGACTCATAATTAAACTGCTGACTTTTTGTCGGTGTTTATCCGGTCTGTTTGCTTTAAAAAGTTCTCTTAATTGAACTGAGTCAATAATAATTTACGCAGCATTTATTGAAGGCGCAGGGGAGTCCATAATTTTTAATTTGTTGATAAAATCATTGGAAGATTTACCATCATCGATGTTTACATCAGTTGCGACGTAGTTATAACTGCTACTGGTTGTTTATTTCCCATATACTTTGGGATTGAAAGTGACAGAAATGTCTTCTTCTTTATTCTAGTTTATTTGATAAGATGATGATGGAATATTATAGGATGGAGAACTGGATATATTTTGTCCAGTATAATTGTAGCTAACAGGCGGCTCTTGGGATTTTAGAGATTTATACTAAGGTTGTTGATGTTGTTGCTGCTGCTGCTGCTGTTGTATGAATAATTTCCTGGGCACTTCATTGGTTGAAACATTTACTATGGGACTACCAATATTTCTCTCTGGAGAAATCAATTGATTTGGAAGCATCCCAACTTTTTTTTATAGAACAAAACCTCTTTGTGTATTGGTTTGGGCAACATTGAATGAAGGAGAAAAGGTTGCGGGTATTATTGGAACATCTCCGCGAGAAATAGGTGAATTAAATATCCGCTAATTGAATTGAGGAGATAATTGCTGTGCCGGCTGAGGGGAAAGAAACCTAATGGGTTGCCCTTTTTAATAAGATGGTTGAGGGCTATATTGCTGAAAAAGCATTTAATTAGACTTATTTTGTGGCTTTTGAGCGCTTGTCCATTGTGGATTAAAGACACGATCTGTCGCCGAAAGCTGTCTTTGAAAATTTTGCGCTTACACAGAGTTTTGCTATCGTAAAGTTTTGATAGATTGAGCTGCATGCTGATTTTGTAAATTACCCCTCACAAAATGAGAAGGTTTAGAATCTTAATAAACAAATGAATGATCTCCAACTTTATTGAATGTATTAGATTCTTTGAGTAATTAAATGATGGTGAATTTGTTATGAGGATTTCTTTCGACAGGGATTTGCTACCTGCTTTTTAACTGATCATCCAATTTCCTTTCTACAAATACTGAGCTGCTACACATCATAGCACCTCGAGTATTACTGTTCTCTAGTGAATTAGAATAACCTGAATGAATCGATTGCTAGGATATTTTGTCAAGGGAACCAGCAAAAATGCTATTCTTTAACAGGCTTGCCTCTATAAGCTGCGGTCTTTAGTATTCGTTTATTTGAGAAGAATTATAAATATTTGAAGACGAAACACGGTTTTGATCTCTAATCACCGTACTACTTTTAGCATGATTTTTATTTCTATTGACAATTGCAGGTACTCCTCCAACCCTGTCGATACACGCCAGCTTCTCAGGCACTTTTCCTTCATTGAATTGACGAACAAATGTTTAAAATTCATGAATAGCTTATTCAAATTTTAGAACCTGTAAGCTACGGTACAGAAAGTTAATTACTGTAGGTACATTATTGGGCTGCTGCACTTGAAGTAGATTTTTGTCAATCAGTTCAATTATGCTTCTAACCATCATTTCTTCTGTGAGAGTGGAACCTCCAAAGGCAAAACTTTTCTCAAACTGCTCGTTCATCCATACTTTGACAATTCCCTTGCTGTTGATGCCAATAAGTTCTTCCTCGACTGAAAAATAGCCAATCTCCTTGGCTAGTTGATGAAAGCCTCTGAGAGTTTGATTATACAGATGAAGGTAGTCAGGAAAGGGTATATGTTCAATATCTGACAATCGAATGGGTATAGCCTCAATAAAGAGTCTTTGACGATAGCTACTTGAGCAAAAATCTGCCTGTTCTTGATTTTGTAGGTAGAAGGCTGCAACGAGATAGTTACTGTTTTTACGCAAGTAGTAAATATCCTTTTAGTAATTGAATTGCTGCTGATTCTCAGGGAATATTTCATATTGTTCAATTGTAAAACCAGGGTCACGACGGTTGGCCCATAATCTCCTATTTTGATTGCCTTCCAGGAGTTGCCAATCTTATTTGTGAAAGGTATCACCAACGGCTTAGCTTTGGTCGTTTCCCATCAACTAATGAGTTACAATTATAAATTATTAATCAGCGCCCCAACGACTTACTACTAGGATATAATATGAAGATCATCCTTTTTATTTAGATGTCAGAAATCAGGAATGGTCCAAAAGAATCAAGATCCTCCTTGAATAATTTTCATAAGATTTGATAGTAAAAAACATAAAAGTAATAAATAAGCCCAACTTTGAACGTTATGACAGCATAATAAATATTTATTCAGAAATAGAGTCAGTGAGATGATGATATTTTTATGATAATTTAATCATACTGTTTAATAAAATTATAACTTGAGTGGTATTCACAATCGAGTAACTTTAATTTGGAACTGCTAGTTTGGAGGGCTTTATAATATTTTAATGTCATCACCAATTAGTACAGAACCAATTGATATTATCGAGCAACATATTGGCCATGTACCTTATAACTTCATTGGCGATCTAGCTCGACAGCTCTACACCATCACTCCTAAAAATTAGAATAGCTTTGCTTATCTATATAAAGCATTGGCCTATTAATACACTCGAAGATTGATTCGCAAGACAGGTTCCCTTCAAAATATTACAGACGAGATCGTCACTAGGGCAAAACTTATCAACTAACAGTTCAGTAATCGACTCAAGTAGCTCCTCAATAATGAAAAATTTCTCAATATCTTAAAAAAAAAGATAAATTTTCCAAACGTAGAGTTTTAAACCCACGAATAACAGAAACTCGCTAATTTTTATGGCCCAAAAAATTCAGATGGACTACTAGCAGGACTAAAGAGTAAAACTCAATTCAACTTGTAAATAATAAAAACACCCGCATAAAAATTTTAAAATTTAACTATGTTTAGCAAAGTGCAAATTTAAAACAAACCCATTGAAATTTGTTAAATTTTAACCAAAAAGCCCCAATGCTTCTGCATACCCTCCAAGCAAATTTTATAATCAAATTAGTAGTCGTTTAAATGTTTCCACTGCGAAAGAGTCTTTCATACTGTTTGTATGAAGAAAAAGCTTAATTCAGAATTTTGCTGTTTTTGCTTTATAGAAAAAATGGTACCTGTCAAAAAGATAGTTAAGACACTATGTATTGGACTAATGAAGAAAGGTATTAAAAAGCACCAACTCACATTCTTTGTCCCTGAACTATAACCGACTTAGAAAATTCAGATCAGATGCCTTCGTTTGAAGGAAAATTCTCAAAATTTTTGTTTATTTCCTGACTCTGCAGAACTGTCAGTGAACCATCAAAGCTGTAGATAATTTGAACCAATAAATAAGCAATCGTGTTTGAAATATCGAAAAGATTAGCCATTCTGTCTTTTAAAAAATAATTACTATCCTCGGCAGGACAACGTTATGGTCGTTACAGAGTCTATTACTCCAAGCAAATAAAAGGAAGTACGATATGAACCTTAAAATCATATGATTGGAGTTTTCATCATTTAAGATGTTAAAATTGAAGAATTGGTTAAGGAAGCTGAGCTTGATAATACTCTTGGCTTTTCGTAGTCTCAGCAACAACTTCAGAATGGTTTCAAGCTTGGTAAGGGAGATGACTAAATTACCTGTTAACTGATTAAAATTCCTCTCCTTTGTCCCCTCACGACAGTTAGGATATAGATTCCAGTAAGAGGTGTATTCTGCAGTCATTTTCAGTGTTTTGATCTTAAAAACTATCTAGTTTTGACATCATAGTCCCAAAATCCCAGATGGAAATGTCCTCTTTGTTCATGCATGGCTTATGAGCTTGTAGTCGACTCAATTACCAAGGCTATTCTCTAAGAAACCAAAGGTAACGATAAAATAAAATAAATTCTTTTTTATAAATCTGGCGATTATTCAGCCATAATTGATGATACGCCAGTAGAATAGAAGAAAAATATCCGTAGCTTAAACATCCCTTAGAGGAAACGGGAAGGCCCTCCATTAGTTGAAGAACCTCCAAGAAAAAGAAACAACTTCGTTTTACCCGAACACGCTAAAGTCATCGATGTGGATTTAGACTGATTATTAACCATTTATTTTAATTATATGGAAGTCCACAGTCGGATATGGCAGGTTAGATTCAAGGTTGACAATCTTTTTTCAAAATAATTTCCAAGAATATTTCTACCTATATAAGTTACCTAATGAATTTAATAAATTTACAATAAATGAATCTCGATTCAAAAAAAGTAAATTCCTGCTTGCGGGCCTTGTTATCTACTGTTGGCAAGGAAAATGAAGAAATTGTCCGTTCATACTTTTGCAGTTAATTATAGTTATAAAAACTTCGTTAGATATAAAGATTATGAGAAATTAACAGACAGAAACAAATTTGAATTATCAGAGGGGTATATCCAAAAAGAGTTATTAATTGTATGAACCCCTACAAGTTTTTAGAATTGAACCTGTTGGACCGAAGTCAACCAACTCATTCGTTACATTGTAGTATGATGACTATGAGGATACTCCAGACGATAAGCCAAACGATTAACCTGAGGTAATAGCCTTCTCTAGTTAGAAAATCGTTTTTCCTTTGAAATAACCTCCACCTTCTGATCCCTTTCTTCAAAAAGTTCTCTCTAACTCTAAAAATCCTAAAAG
>Ga0302188_10003588_pt1 | contig 10705 bp, 8 predicted proteins | sample II_Bog_E2_1_FD_198783 | JGI IMG/M metagenome (GOLD analysis project Ga0302188, IMG submission 198783) | Peat permafrost microbial communities from Stordalen Mire near Abisko, Sweden - II_Bog_E2_1 | ecosystem: Environmental > Terrestrial > Soil > Wetlands > Peat | place: Sweden: Abisko, Stordalen... | reverse complement strand
CCCCAACCCCAAACCCCCAACCCCTAATGGATTTATTTAATATGCGTATAATATTTACTATTCATGAATCGAGTGCTTTTTCATATCATTTAGGAAAATACAACCATCCAATGGCAGGAACTCAAGACACTGAATGATCCAAAACCAGAGCAAATCGCTTTTTATAGTGAAACATTTCCCCTATTTCCAATGTCCATAAATATGTATCTTTAAAATCCACCCTTTAACAAATTCTCTATTTGCTTTGATAAAAAATTTGCTCCAGCCAAAGTCATATTATTTGGTAGCTAAGATGGAAAGAATTATACAAAATTTTATGAAATTTTAGATATGAACGAACGCGCCGAAGACTTTATAAAGATATTTAAAGAAAAATTATTTTTCCAATACGTAAAGATCGTTTTCCATTAACCTACGAAATCAAAGTAAAATCTCTGCAAACAAATCAAATTAAAGGGAATATAATTCACCCTTGTATCTTTTTTTCAGACGAGATTTGCCTGCTCTCTCCAAGCTAAACTGACCTATCATCCCATCCTCTTTAGACTGTTGGAGGTGCTTGAGTACAAGGCACTCCTTCTTCAGCAAAGTAAAAACAAATTATGCGAAAAATATCAAAAAAGACTGGAATAATTTATCATTCTCATCTAAGGTAAAAAGTTCGACCATGTCCACCCCGAATAAAGTCTCTTGGATAAATTGAATAAATAAATCGCTTATGTTTAAAATTAGCAGGTTTATGTTGATCCTTTTTTTGAGTATCCTGATCCAGTTCAAACTAAGAAGAGCATTTACAATCTGCAAAAGGAATTGCAACAGTTTTAGATTGATCGGCTTAGTAAAATACACCCTCAAATTCAGCACTATTTCTAAAAGTTCGAGAATACATAAATCAGGGAATGCTATTTGAGAGAACTGAGTTCCAATGAAAGTGAAGATCACAACCGAGCTCTTATTGATTTTTGGAGTTAAGTTAAAAAATTATAAACCTTCAATGCTCGAACTGAAGAAGCAATTCTAATGTTTTTCAATTATTTTCTTGAATTCATAGAAGCGCCTTTGCGAGTACCCGCTTTGAAGATTTTGATTCTGTTCAACAAGATCAATCCGAATCCAAAGACAGAACAATTGGGGGCTGTATACTAAAGAATCCTGCATAACATCATAAAGTTCATCCATCAAAAGGAAGATGAATAGCTCTTTAATTTATCTATTCGATATTGCTTTATGATTTACGATCGCATTGATAACTAACTGTTCTTGAAGCAGCTTCTAAATGCATACAAAAGTTATTCCTTAGCGTAGCAAATTCGAAAGATGTAAATCTTATAAAAGATTACTTTTCGGGGAGTGCACATCAGTGATAGAAGATAAATAGTTAATTTTTTAATTGGAATTTTGCTGGTCACTGAAATTACTTTAACGTAAAAAAACAGAGCCTACAATATCGCTGCCTATATGGCTTCAATATTTGGAAAAGAGACTGTCTTGAAAGATTTTTAGCAGCTTAATTCTATGCTCATAATGACTATGTAAAAGAATATTGACAATAAGCTTAACAAAATCCAACGGCAGGTGGACGAGGAGGAAAATTACAGTTGCGACTATTGCGGAATTCATAACCTCAAATTCAAAGATGAAAATTTATTGGACTTACATTTGGCTAAATAGTGTAAATATATCACCAATTGCAACTATTGTCAGCAGAATATTGAAATTCCTGAGCTGTTCAAGCATTACGCAGAGCAGTGCAAAATGAAGCACGAATTTAAACATTGCTAAAATTGTTTTGAAGTCATTCTAATAAAAGATGAGGAGACTCACAATCAGAAATGTCCCAAAAAACTAGTGACTCGCTGCCCCCTGTGCTACTAAAAGATCGACAATAAGTTAAAGCTCAAGGAGCATATATTAATATAGGGATGTCCCAATAATCCTAGATGATTCCTATCTTTAATTTGATCTCAATAGTTATACGAAATATAAAATTATTATATTGATTTTTTTTATTATCACTATTCAATTCAGGATTCAAGCATCGGTGCTGACCTTTTTCTTGAGGATAAATCCATTGATGTTTACGTGACAGTTCATGAATTTGTCTGAGTCCTCGTGATTAGTTAAGGTTAGGAACCCAAACACTTTCTTATCTCCCATATCAGAGTTTCTAATAAATATTTTTACTTTCAGTTCCTCAATGTTCGTCTGAAGTCTGATTTGATTTTCCATCTCTTCTTCTGTAATATCCGAAAAACCATACAAAAAGTATTTATAGGGTTATGCTCCTTTGTTTACAATTTCTCTGTGCTTTTGCGTTTATCTCTTAATGTTTTTATTGTATTTATCATTAGTCAGATAATTTTGCTTTCTCCATTATCGCTTATAATGATGGGCGTGTTCTGAAAAATGTCGTTCATTCTCATGCGAAACTGCATTTTTCATCAAATGCTGGTAATATTGCGCAAGAGAAACAGTGTTTTTGTCATCAAAGAGTTCAATATCAAGACCTAACTCCCTAATAATTTGCTCACATTTAAAGCAGTCTTGATCTTTAATATCAAACTTAATGCAATTAGCTTCTTATGTAATGTTAAATAATTAAATAGTTGGAAATTGTTCTTTCAGATCGGGAGACTAGTTCACACCAATGTTATATTTATAAGAAATGTATCCTTTTTCATCTGTTAAGGCTGATGTTGTCTTCGGAGTCTTTCCTAATCTTTATTTTAGAAGAGATGTAATAGCTGCTTGAGGATTAGTTGATTGTAATATTTACTCAGCGAATCTTTCGTAAACTGTATGTTCCGAGCTACTTTTAGTGGCAATAACTCTATCCACTAATTTAGTTACCTGATTTTTCCAGAGCGTATTGTTAAATGATTTGTTGATGAGTTGAATTTTTAAATGATCTTGTTGTTCAATTTACAATAAGTTTGTAATATTGGTTTAATCGAAAAAAGTAATGGTTATTCCTTACTTTCTGGCTTTTTAGGCACGATGAACATAAATCGCAGAGTTTTCTGGGGGGGAAAGCTGAATTACAAGTTCCACCTCAGGCATATCTAAGGCTTGAACCGCCATGTCCGTAATGAGAATTTTCTTGTTTCCGCTTTTAAATTAATCAAGATTCGTTTGTTTTGTTGCTTGAGGACTATCTCCATGAAGAATTACAAGTTCCTTGTTATCAAAAAATTTGAGAAAATCATTAACTTCTGCTTTAGTTCGAGCAAAGATTATTGTTCTATTTTCAGGACTGTATTTTTAGATGAGCTAAGTAACCGTGTACTGTTTTTCGCCCTGTTTTACTAAGAGAGCAAAATGGTTAACTTTCTGAAGGGTTTTCTCTTAATTATCTTTGATCAAGTTAATTCTTTTAAAGTTTGTGAAATATTCATTGGCAATCTTTATGACCCACGAAGGGAATGATGCTGAAAACATAATGTTTTGGGTTTTGCCTGCAGAGTTCGCGATTTATTTGTAAATTCTATCGATATCCTATTTAAAGGATCTTTCGACCATTGTATCAGCCTCGTCTAAGCACACTATCTCCAACTCGTTAAGCTGAATACTCTTTCGATCAATAAGATGTACTAATCTTTCAGGTGTAGCCACGAGTATAGCTGCTCCTTTTTCGATATTACTGATTTAAGATTAGAGAGATTCTCCTCCGTAAACTGTCACCACTTTATAGCCAGGGTTAAATTTGTTAATTTATGCGGTGATTTGAAGAGCAAGTTCACTAAATTATAAGGATTTTACCGTGTGGGGCAAAGGATTAATAATTTTGGTACTTTTAGATCTTTTGGTGTATATTGTGCTTTTTTGAATTTTTAAAACACTGGTAATGCATAGGCTAACGTTTTTCCAGTGCCCACCTTATCACTGGCTACAACATCTCTTCCGTCAAGAATATAATTAAAAGATTATTCCTGTATTGGAAAGACATGGTGAAGTCCACTGATTTTTAATTTCGATAATACAGTCTCATCCGTAACAAAATGTTAAAAGAGTTTTAGATTAGCCTTACTAATCTCTTCTTTTTTGTTTGAGAATTGGTATTTAATCTTGGAGCAAAAATCATCGTTTTTAAACAAACAGGGAATTAAACATGTATTTAGTAGGCATTTATAGTGTCTTGATTTACGGAAGAGCGTGGTTGATGCCAAAGAAAACTTAGAAAAACAGTGCTGCATTACTAATAGATATTATAATTTAAATTGGATTATGCTACGACGTTAAAATACTTCTTATTTTTTGGAATCTTCCAGAATCTTTAAGTAATTATGATCTTTATTTCCTTTCCATTAATGATGATATTTGATCTCGATAATCACAATTATTATTAATAATAATCACAGATGGATAAACTTGAACCCATTCAATTTTTTATGTCAAGCCTCAGGCAAAAGGGTAGTCGTGCACCCTACTGTTTTGAAAAGTGCATTACAAAGGAGGCTATCGGAAACTAACTCTCTCGTGAACAATAATTGTGTTTAGGTAATCTATGATTAATTGTAGGTAACTGTGCACGTAAATGTGAACAAGCCAGTAAAATATTAGCAACTGTATGATTGTTATATCCGCTATTGATATGATATTTATTGACTAAATACTTGGACAGATAAATTAAATGATAATTTTGAAGAGTTTCAGATAAATAATCAAGAATTGCAAATCACATTAAAAAGCACTAGTTCTCTTCCTTTTGATGAATATTCAGTTGGTACGGATTATTGACATTTATTTTGTTATTCTATCTTTTCCTTTGGCTTAAATTGTTTCGCCTTTCTTCGTAGAGAAGATTGATGTAGTTATTTGCACTGGATTCTTGATTTACTGTTTATTTTTTTAAGGATTTTAGGGATTTATTCGAATTAGACAAAGATATATTTTTGTAACTTTCTTTTTTTCCCAAACATCTCATGTGCTCTCTAATTTAACCGATACGCTTATCTATTGCTTATGAAATGGAAGTAAACTGCATCTTTCCTTAAATTTAACTTTTAATTTCATCGAATACGACCAAAAACTATCTTTTCCCTCTTGAAAGATTAAAAAGAAAGATTGTATTAGTCACATAACCAGTAAAACATCTTTTATATATTTATTAGCTAATTATCTTCTTTTTGCCTAATATTCGAATCTTTTTCACTGTCTACCGAAGCAAACTCAGAGCCTCGTTATGTCTGTATTTAAGTTTGTATACTTGTCAATTTGGGTAAGCAATGCACTTTTAATTGCCATTAGCATCATAGATGGAATTGTATCATCATGCAGAGACAAGCCATGCTAAATAGATTGCAAACAAATCTTATGATCCCTTTTATATGCCAATTGATAGAAAGCATAAACAGCCAAATGCATTTGCTTATGCTCTTAGTAGATACTGAGTTCTGCCAGCAATCTCAAAAAATTGATTTGAATGAAACTCTCTGAGTTGGTCAGTTCCTGAAAGCATCTTTAAAATATTTACACATTCATATTTTATTAATTATTTAAATTTTATAATAATGTTTTAGAAACCGTTTGTTACTAAATGCAAAGGATTATTAAATCGTTCAGCTTATGATAATTATGCTATTTTGCTCATTTCATCTTTTTCATCGTTTTAATCTCACATTTTAATAAATATAATCGAGAAAAATTAATACTCCCGAAACAGTCAATCAAAATGTTTAAATCAAGCTCAATATGAGCAATCATATTAAAATTATCTTTTATTCCTCATAAATTTGATTTTTTCAGTCTCGTCAATGACCTTTAATTACTGAGCATTTAAAACTAGCAGCTCTGACTGTAGAAAAATAAGATGTTGATCTTTCATAATTAAAAGATAAAAAAATTGAAAAGATCATTTCTTTCGTAGGAATTACGGCTATTGCTATGTTTAGATGCATTGGGAATTCTATAACTCTATTGTAATATCTTTAAACTGCTTGTCAGCCTATAAATACGAAGGAATAGACGGTATTCTTCTTTTTGTCACCATACCTAACTTTTTAATATCCTTAATGTATAGCTTAAGTTTCTTTTCTTTACGAATGACTAAGATAAATGCTTTAACCATAGAAATGCTTGAAATAACTTTGATATAATGCGAAAAATTATAAGGAGAGTAAACTATATTTTGATTATAAAGGTAAGAATTCAATCTTTGTTTAGCATATTAAATCTAAAGTGGATTTTAGATAGGTTCATAGCATTCAACTATTTAGGCGAGGATAAACGTGAAACCTTAAACTTTGATTGTTTATATGATTTATCATTTCAATGAGAAAAAACATGAACATTTAAAGCTTATATTTTGAATTATTATTTATAGACAATCATCTATTTCATAAAATACGCCCTTCTCTCTCCACTGTGGAGTTTATTTATAAAATCTGATGGGGATTTAAAGTTTCGGAACATAGAACAAGTAAGCTCTCTGAGCAAAAATGAATGAAAAATTAGAGATGTTTGTTTTAAAGCATAGGAATAAGAAATAGCAATGAATTTATTGAAAGAATTTTTTTAGATAAGGGAATTTATTTGATTTTCTAATAACGGAATAAACAATAATGAAGAGAAGACAACCATAGAAAAAATATCAAGACGATTGTTTTTAATCAAAGACAAATGCCATTTTAAAGTTATTCAGATTTTGGTATGTCTAATTCTTATGTTTTTTATAACTTACGCAATTCGAAGAAATATTGCATATACATTATATTTCTTGACTCGTCCGTAATAATTATTTAGAGATGGATGAAGAAACTGAATCAGAATACCAAAGCACCAGAAACTGAAAAATAATGATTCCAGCTGATCTATACTCACAAAATTAAGAATATATCATCAGCAACATAAATTATAATTCATATTAAACAGATATTCCATTGTTTGTTATAAAACACAAACAATACATTTCTTATCAAATTTATTCCTTTAAATTTTGTTAACTTGAATATTTCTGAGACAACAATAATTTTTATCATTAGAAAATACAGTTATGATCGGACAACAGCAAAAGAAAAAGAAAAAACCAGCAGAATGTTATCATTCGCCGTTTATAAATAATTCAACTCAATCACGGTCAGTAAATATCAAAAGTCTTATTGAGGATATTAAATATCTGCAGACATGCGTAACCACTTTCTAATCAAAACCAACAATGGCAAAATCTATTTCTATGGATAAAAGAAGAACTTCACAGACTCCCAAGAAAAGGCATCCTATTTCTAATTCAAAAGAAAAGAAAGAAAAGTCTGTTAATTCAAGGAAATAATACAAACAGCTGAATTTTAATACAATAGCAAGGAAATAACCAAATAATACTGATTCCCACCATTCTGACAGTAAACAACAGAGATAAAGATTAAACACCATTTAAAAAAACGAAATAGCAATAGGAAAAATATAGAATCCTTCGGAGAGTTTTGTATTATTGCAGATGGAAAATCTCAAATTGGAAAAGCAGAATTTATTCCTGTAAAATCAACTTTTAGACCAACAATTGCAGATGGAAAGACGCCAAAAGTAATTATTAAAAAATCGTTTAAAAAAAATACAAATGAATTTGCTTTGCTCGAAAGATATTGAATTGCCCAAAATTGAAAATAAAAATCAGAAAACCTTGAAGAAAAGTGGAGATTATATGCATCATGAGCCGAATAAGCCTTCTTTAATGAATATTGCTGTTCCATAATTCAACACAGAAGAGGATATCCTAAACTTTAAAGATGATAACGATCACAATAAATTATAATATAGTAATTCGACGGTAGGCGAAAGAAAGTCTATTAAAAAATCTAATGCGACTGAGGAAGATCCTGATTCCTTACTGATAAGCAAGAGCGAGAGTTTTTGCAAACAGAGTTTTAAGGAAAACTAAGACACACTTTAAGATTAGTTTTGGAAACTTTTGGGGCAATGTGATAAAGTATAATCTCATCAAAAATGGTAAATTCGATAAGCAATGGGAAATATTGCTAATAAGTTAAAGACTATCCGTAAGCATTGACGTTTTAATGATATTTCAGTTCGTTTCGATTAATTCTATCGTATATATTCTTTAAAATTATTATACAGATAAATAAATAATGGGCTGCGTGACAACTACTGATGATGATCATAATAATAAAGCAAAGTCAATGTAAGATAACAATAGAACAATACCGACGAGTTAAACGGCCTCAGTATTCGTAACAAAGTCGTCTATTTTAATTAAGAACCCTCATCATAATTAAATTATTAATACTCTCATGTGCAAAATAGCGCAAAGATTAAAAGTAAATTCCATCATAAGCGTAAACCTCATTTTTCGTGCCTCTGATCATAAATTTAAGGCATCAGAATTTAGAAATTGCTGTCACGAGCAAAAAAATACAGTATTGATTGCCTGCACAATTGATAATAAATATTTCGGAGCATTTACTCCATGTGAGTGGAAAAAAGATGAGATTTTAACTTACGAGCATGATGAAAATGGATCCTCCTTTCTATTCAACGTCAGCAAATAAAAAGTAATCTTTTATAAAATAAAATAATAAGAAAAGAAGTTTGCTATTTTAAATGACAGTGATTCCGGGCCTGTTTTTGGTAAAGGTCACGATATTAACATCGTTGATGAGTGTGATAAAAATGTAAGTTGGAGTAATCTCGGTAAAAGTTATGGTAGTGAGTTTAAATATGGATCTTCTAAATCAAATTCATAGCTCTGCGGATGTTAAAAATATAAACTAAGATAGTACTAAATTTGGAAGATCTAAACGAAATAATCAATTCAAAAATGATTCTGGAGTCTTCTTATATATCGTGATCAATGCATTTATTATTTTGCTTTGAGATTTTACACAATTAGGAGAGAATACGAGAATTTAAATATTATATTATATCATCAGATTAAGCTCATTATAAATTATTTGATTAAATGTCAGAATTCGTGGAATCATCCCCTCAGCCTAATACTGCCACTTATCCATCTGATGATGCGGTCTATTTCAATATGGATAACAGTAAATAAAATGAACAACAACCCAGTGGACTAGACTCAAACCTTACTGCCCAAGCTAGGGCAGCTTTCATAGTCAAGGTATACTTCCTACTCATAAGTAACCATAAAGTTATTTAGTGGAACTGATAGTTACGTTCGGAATGTGTCTCCTCTCTCAATACGTTCAGGCTTATCAATAATTTCAGCTTGATTATGCATGGGTGCTAGTTTTTCCTGTGCTCCTCCTAATTGTCATTATGGTATTAGTAATGTGTGTACCAAAAGCCAGATAATATCCTCTGGACATGATCATGCTGCTATTCTTCGTCCTTTCTTATGGATATCTTATTAGCTTTGCCTGCTCAGCAGTACAATAGTAAGTATAAGGACCAGTGGTTGTAATTGCAGTGGCCATAACTCTGATTATTACAATTGCGATAACCCTTTATGCCTTCTTCGTTAAAGCAAACTATCTGGTTCTTTATGGGATCTTGATAGTGGTATCTCTAACAGCTATTCTTGTTTTGATAATTGCACTTGTTTCGATGGCACCAGTAATGATCAGCATCTACTGCGGATTAGCTGTAATTATCTACGGTATTTACTTGGTGGTGATTACTAAAATGATCATTGGTGGTGATAATGACATGGTTGCTTTTCCTTTGGATAACTACATAATTGCCTCTCTGTTCTTATACATTTACATAATGAGAATGTTCTTATTTATACTGAGGATAGTAGCAAATGCCAGAAGATGATGATTATGTAATCTCATATACTTTATCTTAAAAAATAATATTATGAATGCAATGTTTTTTTATATATATTCTCTTTAATCTATTTAAGAAGGGTAAATTAAAATATTTTTATCAATTTTTTTTTTTAAAAAATAAGGTATTTTGATTTGTTAGGATGATTGAAATAATTCTATAATTAAAGTATTAAAAATAGAACATTTGTCAAATGGAAGAGAGATTAAATATACAAGAGAGAAGACATTTCTATTTCAATTTGATATTCGTTCATTCACGTTCCAATCTATTTATTTTTAGGAGTTGACCATTTTTTAATTATCGAATTAATTTTAATTATATTTAGTTTGTTTTATTTAAAATCAATTATGGCTCTACTTTATCATTTGCATTTTACCTTCTATTTACTATGCAATATAATTTTGATTACAAAACAGGCTCTTCAAGGCTGCATTTTTATTTATCTTTACAGTTTTAGCAAGACTTGCAGACTGTTGAAAGTAGATTAAAATATTTCCCTGCATATCGAAAAAAATATTGAAAAAACAACTTATCTTCAACCAAAGATCTCCTAACTATTTGTTATCACAATATCACCATTGCAACTTGGAAAATATTAACTGCTTTCCACTCGATTATTTGTACAAATACTTCATTAACCATAGAATATATCTTTAGATAACAACATTAGAAAGAAATTCGATTTAAATTTATTCATAACAAATGCTATCTATAATATTGTATAAATTTCTATCAAATTCGAGGAATGAAAAAGGAAAAAAATATTTGGTAAGACGACTATTCAAAATGATGATGATTCAGATAAATATCATTTCGTTGAGGTTCAGCCATTAAACAGTCTATTTCAATGATCAGACTCAGCGTTGTCTTAGATATCTGCGTCAGTAACAAGAGCGGAAGAGCTCAGTACAATAAAACCCGGGACTTCTGGGCCGATTCGCTTTTCAATTTTAAAAAC
>Ga0302188_10003585_pt1 | contig 10709 bp, 8 predicted proteins | sample II_Bog_E2_1_FD_198783 | JGI IMG/M metagenome (GOLD analysis project Ga0302188, IMG submission 198783) | Peat permafrost microbial communities from Stordalen Mire near Abisko, Sweden - II_Bog_E2_1 | ecosystem: Environmental > Terrestrial > Soil > Wetlands > Peat | place: Sweden: Abisko, Stordalen... | reverse complement strand
AGCTCCGGAGGCGTCATCCTTGCGCTCTATTTCCGCAAGGGGGGAAGCAGGAAGCGCGCGCCAGCGAACAGCGAGCCTCTGCCCCACTGCGAGCGGTTATGGTTTTGTTGTCGTGGTTCCGGCTGCCCCGCCCCAGGGCAATTCAACGGAAGGCAAACAACTCGCGCCTTCCGCTGTCACCTTCAGGACTCCCTGTGTATGGTTCGGCACATGCGGAAAGCCGGCAAGTACAGCGCGGCCGTCCTCGTCCGCAACCAGCACGGGGGTTACGGCTCCATTCGCCGATTGCAGCACCACAGGAATCTTCGCCTTTGGCTTAAACCCTTCTATAAAAATCAACACTGCGGCCGCATCCGGCTGCGCGATGCGCACCTCAAGCCGGCATCCCTCATCTTCCGCCTCGACAGGGTGAGGAACCAACGTGCCCACGATCTCCAATTCCTCGTCCAGACTGTCCAGCATGTAGCGTATCGGCTCTCCGCTCGCGGCCACGGGCGTCACCTCCAGCTCGTCGGCGAGTCTCGAACTCCGCGCCTCTTCCGGCTTTGGCTTGTGATACATCAGCAGGCCTCGGGCGTTCACATACACATCGCGAGACCCCGACACACCGGCATTCGCATAGATATAGTTGGAATCGTGCACAATGTCTTTTGACACCAGCCAGGAACCGAAGGAAAACACCTTGTTTTCCGGCGCGCCATCAGCAAACACGCGATAACGCGGCGCGGAGGCGGCGCTGGCAGCATCGTCAATCTTCACAAACCGCAAATGCATTCCCAGCGGATTTGTGGGTTCCGGCGTCGCCCGGTCCCAGGCCACCTGGCTCTGCAGCAGGTCCAGCATTCCCTGCGAAGGGGGCGCACCCGCGCCGAATACGGCGTAGGTGATGACGTCCTGTTTCTTTTGAAAGTAGTCCTGGATTCTCGGCTGCCTCGAGCTCTGCCCGCGAGAAAGGATAGACGCATATGAGAGAACAAAAATGAATACGAGAAGAAAACGAAAAATCGACCGGGCCATTTCTACAGTCTCCGCCATATCCTTTTAAAAACGCAACTGCTTCTATAGGAAATCCGAACCGCATTCGCCAACACGACCTTCGACAAGACGATCGGTCGTATTCTTTGTTACCTACTTCCGACTTCTTGAACACTCACGGGCCACTTTACTCCGGTCAGCTCTTCTGAAATCTCCCACAGCCTCCGCGCCATTGCGGCGTCCCGCGCCCTCTCCCCAATCTCCACGGGCCCAGGTGGCCCCACCATCTCAAACCCGCCTGTCGCCCCGTAATACCCGCCCGGCAGCGCATCCGGCGAAGTGGCCGCATACAGCGCCGGCAGCGCCCCCTCCGCGGCCGATTGGCTCAGCAACGGCAGGAGCATGAACCCCATCTTCGCGATCCGATACCGAGCCGACCGCGCATACGCCGTCGATCCTGTCCGCAGGTATCCCGGATGCGCAGCCGTGCTCAGCAACCGCCATCCACCCGCATCGCTGCGCCTCTGCAGTTCCATTGCGAACATCAGCATGGACAGCTTCGACTGGCAGTAAGCCTTCCACGGCGAATATTTCCGCACCAGCTGAAAGTCCTCGAAATCAATCGAGCCCTGCCGCTGCGCAAGACTGCTGACCTGCACCAGCCGCGGCTTTCGGCTGCGCTGCAGCAGCGGCAACAGCCGCCCGGTCAATGCAAAGTGGCCCAGGTAATTGGTGCCCATTTGCATCTCAAAGCCATCCACCGTAACCCGGCGCGCGCCCTCTGCCATTATCCCTGCATTGTTTATCAGCAGGTCAAGAGGGTACTTCTGCGCGGTCATTCTTTTTGCAAAATCGGAAACCGATCCCAGGTCCGCCAGGTCCAGCTTTTCGAAGCGCACCACCGCTGCCGGAGCCAGCGAACGTATCTTCGAGAGCGCAGATCTGGCCTTGGCCCCGTCGCGCCCCGCAAGAATTACGTCCGTACCTGCGCGGGCCAGTCCCAAGGCAATTTCATAGCCCAAACCGCTGCTACCGCCAGTCACAATCGCTTGCCGGCCGGCCTGCGGCGGAATATCCGCACACGTCCACTCTCTCATTCCTCTATGTCGTTGAATGTTTATTTTCGTGACTCCCTAACTAATGTTTCTATTTATCGAATGACCTCTCACTCATCTAAACAGAACGGTTTTTACTTCCCCGTCAAACCCATCCATACCATCCTGAATCCCACTTCCCGGCAAATCTCCGCGGACTCCGGGTTGGCCTGGATGAAATCAATCGCCATTTCCGCCTGTGATCGCAGCATCAGCACCAGCAACTCGGGTGGAGCGGACTCGAGTTCGGTCCCCAGTACCGCTTCGTGCGTCGCTTTCAAGACAGCAACAAACGCAAACGCAGGGGTTTCGTTCTCCTTGAAAAGCTTGCCTGAGGCCCGGAGTTGAGCCAGTACCTTCAGGTGGTCTGGGTGTTCCGCGCCAAGATCAAGATACTTATCCCATATGTACCGCAACCGCGTTTTCGCATCTGCCTCGTGCGGGAAATCCTCGAGGTTTCTGCTGAACTCCTGCCGTAGTTCCCGGTAGAGCTCGCCCATCAAATCATCTTTGGTCTCGAAATATGTAAAAAGCGACCCCTCGGCAACCCTTGCGGCCTTTGAAATCGCCCAAGTCGGCGAGTTTGCAATCCCACGCTCTGCAAAAACTTGCAATGCGGCATCCAGGATTGCTCGCCTTTTTGATTCGCTTCGGGGTCGTGACATACACTATGTCCTTTTATGAGCGCTTACTCACTCATCAAATAATACCCGAAGATAGTTGTGATCTGTAAACTATTTTTGAGTCCTTTTCAGACCAAAACCGGCGTCCCTGCCACTCCCGCCATTCCAAAAATCCGGCGGTACCTCTCCACTTCACCGGCCGGTCCCATGGCCTTCCCGTAATTGTCTGAGAGCTTTACAGCAGGTCTGCCCTCTACTTCCGTCAGCTTGCAAACCAGGCTTACCGGGTCGAACGCCTCGCCCCCCAGCGGATTGCAATTGCGAAAGTCGTTGGTCAGATACGTCCCCCAGCCTGAACTGAACCGGATCCGCCGTTCGGGAATCCACTTCCGTTCATCCTCAAAATCCCTGGCGCTATGAAAATCCGCCGGCGTGGCTCCGTTCCGCATTCTTCCGCCAAAATATGCGTGCAGCCCAAGAATCTGGCCCACATCCAGCGCATCTGACGCGATCAGCCGCTTCTGCCGCGCATCGCGTCCATGCTTCTCAAGCCACGCAATGTATTCGTCGCCCGCTGCATATGGATCCTTGCTGTCGATGCGCTGCCCTGTCCAATTTGCGACCCACTCCGGCGCATGCTCCAGAAACTGCGTGGTCCCAAACGTATCCGGCAGCAGGATCAGCAACTCGCCCTGGTATGTCTGCTGCCACAACTCCAGCAGCCGGTACTGCGCCGTGCGCAACTCTTCCTCGCTATCCGCCAGCGCCGCCATTGCCATCGGCAACTCGTGCGCATTGGTGCCGATCGCCTCCAGGTCATGCTTGTAGGCAAGATAGGTATTCGAGCTGCCTGCAAAGCTCGCGCCGAGTACGTCGCTCATAGCCTTCACCACGTACTCGTGCCACAGAAAACTGTGCCGCCGGCGCGTTCCAAAGTCGCTCACATTCAATCGTGGGACTCCGCGCAACCGCTCCATCTTTTCCCACAGTCGCGTCTTGGCTCGTGCGTAAAGAATGTCCAGCTCAAACTCACTCAACCGCTTGAGACTGGCGCGCGTCTTCAGCTCGTCGATCACGGACAACGCATAGATCTCCCACATCGTCGTCTCGGTCCACAACCCCGAAAATTTCAACGATAGCTGCCCGTCCCGTTCCGATAATTCGTACTCCGATAGCCGGAAATCCTGATCCAGCCATTCCAGAAATGCCGGCTCAAAGATTCCTCGCTTCCCATAAAACGTATTGCCCGCCAGCCAGATCAGCTCGGACTTGTGAAATCTCAGCTTCCGCGTCGCTTCCAGTTGCTCGTTCAACTCATCCACCCCGATCATGTCGCCGAGGCGCACCGAAGTGGTGCGATTCGTCAGCGTGAACGTCGCATGGGTTCTCTTGAAATGTTTCCAAATGAACTGCAGCATCAGCAGCTTGTAGAAATCTGTATCCAGCAGCGATCGCGTAATCGGATCAAGCTCCCAGTTATGGTCGTGCGCGCGCCTGGCAATATTGATAATCACAATGCTTTACTTTATCGCAGCACAGCCGGATCGCTCGCTGCTTTCTCCAGCTTGGCTCCCCGTTCTCCAACTGCTGTTCTTATTCGCTGAAATTCGGCCTCTTGCAGTGCTTCCGTCATTCCTCCCGGAATTTGCATCGCCTGCCCGGGATTCCATAGGAAGACTGTCCCCGAAGGATACATGCCGAACCTCGTCATCAATTGATCCTCGGTAAGGTTGCTGGCTTGTTGCGTTGAAAAGGTCACATCGCCATTGGAATACCACATGGGCTCGATTGTGATGGGCCGGTCGGCCAATGACTTCTGCATGTACGCTACCTGTTGCTTCTCACTCGCGGACATCGCAAGACCATCAAGCCGCGCCAGCTCCCCTGTTGTGCAAAGCCATCCGTTTCCCCTTCCAATCGCGCCAACCAGGTTCTGTTCAAGACTCTTCGCATCGGAGCCAGGACCACTGAGTTCGAACGCCGTTCGCAACTCATCCACCCTCCCCGACCACTCTCGATGCAATCGCTCCAGCCGGGCGAACAGCGCGTCCTTGGCGGCCGGCGTACCCCACTGCCCCAGCGCCAACGCCGCATCCAACTGGACCTCGGGAACATCGTCATCCAATGCTTCAATCGCTACTTGCTGCGCCTGCGGGATTTGATCTCCAATACCCTGTAGCAACTGGCGATAACACCACCTGTCCTTTCGAGCACTAAAAGCCATCCTCACCTGCTGCACGCCGTAATCAGGCGCAACTCGCAGAAAGTAGCGCAGCATCTTTGTCTGCTGTTCGCAGGCCGGATGCTCGAAATTCGCTTCGAATGCAGTCTGAATCGTCGCTAACATTTCCGGTCCGGCATAGCGATCCAACAATTCGAAATCCACTTGCCGGCCCGCGTTATGGCCAATTCGCTCCACTGCCTGCGGAACACTGCTCGCAATCTCTTCGGGTCCAAGTAAACGGATGTTCGCAAAACTCGGCCTCGAGAGCGGATCCTGAAGTTCACGTGCAATGAGTGACCGCCCTTCGTTCGGATCCAACTCATAGATATGTCTCAATGCCGCATCTCGCATTTGTGCTGTAATCGTGTGCGATGAGTTTGGAGACTGCGCAAGAATGCTGCGCAGTATTGGCAGCATCTCCGGTCCCCCAATCGACTTCCACCGATAGGAGAGCAGGTCCTCTTGAGCAGATGAGGGCAGATCTTTCCACGAAGCAACCAACAACGGTTTCAGATTTTGGATCAGTGAAGGATCGTTGCCCCCACTCGTCAACACGGTGTTCAATGTCACCGCACGAGCAAGTCCGGTCTTCCCCGGCAGCGCCGCTACCACCTCGTCGATTGCAGCTTTGGTGAACGAATTGCGTCTGTCAAATTGCTGTTTCCAAAAGCTCTGCAAGGCATCAGATCGCGCTCCATCGCCTTGCGAAGCAGGCTCAGCATGCTCCCCATCCTCTTCGAGTTCGATCAGTGTTTCCAGCAACTGTCCATTGACCGCCTGTCCGGATGCGGCAATCTCTTTATGTATCGATTCAAGCGCAATCTGTGGATACGACGATTCGTAGAGCCCGCTGCTCAGTTCGTCCCCGGTAAAGGAGTTCTCGCTGGGAGCTGCAAGCGCCTTTGCCAATTCCCGAACTGATTCCCTCGTATCGAGGAACCGCAAAATTTCGGCAGCGTGCTTTGCATCGTCTGGCTTCGGCGTGCCGCTGAGAACCTCAACCGCGCCGAGTGCCTGTTCGTGCTGCCATGAAGTGGTTGCAGGCCTCACTTCAAACTCTATTGTGTTCGAACGAATTCTCTCATGAACGTGACCATCGTCAGTTTGATTGGCGCCACTGGGCTCGCCGGGGCCAGCGGGATGCCATACGTCCGAATTCACCGCGTACAGCTTATAGTGCCCCACGCCAAGTCTGTGCCTATTGTTGAGAGTGGCCTCTGCATTCGTTGGCTTTTCGCTAAGTTGCGGCCAGCTGAATATTCCTCCGCCGGAGATGACTCTATAGTTGAAATGCGCTTCAAGAGGGTCGGGAACCTCTGGTTCCAGGCAGTACTCTGCCCCAATGCTGGAATGAATCCAATATCGATTCGGCGTCGAAGAGACAAACGACAGAGCGAGTGGGATGACCTCGCCTTCCTGAAAACTAGCGCGACCGTCCTTCACACCCAAAACAAACTGAACATCGGAAGCTGTCGACGTGGCGGCGCAAAGATCAGGCTCCTCAGCCCATAGCGTTCCTGCCAGAAACAGAAGCGCAAATGTGGCAAGCCTGATTCGAATCATAAGCGGGTACTCAATCCCTTTGACGAGAGAGTACCTTGTTAGGCGCGGCCGCTTTAGAAAATCTTTAAGCGATTATTTCAGCAGCCACGCCACTCCCTGTTTCCTGTGCCACTAATAGCTAATCTCCAGCACATTGATGGAATAAGCCGCAAAGCTCCGCTCGAACTTCGGCCCATCCAGCGTGATCCCCTGCTCCACCGGGACCACCGCCTCCGGCTCGCGAATGTTATTGGTCGCGTTCGGCGACTTCCCGCTCAGCGTCGTCAGCTTCGCCGCGTGATCCACCTTCTCCACGCCGGTCAGAGCGATGCTCACTTTGCGCGCATCCGATGTCCCATTCACCACCTTCACAATCAGCTTGTGCCGCGCCTCATCCCGTGTTGCCGACGCAAACAGCCGCGGGCCGCCGTTATCGAGCGTCACCGGCACAACCTCCGTGCCGATGTGGCTGCCAAACATTACCTGCGCCCAGTAACTCGGGGAGCCATAACTCGTCAGCGCGTCGTAGCCAATCAGATCCGTCGCCCATTGCATGCCGCCCGGATTCACATTCACAAATAGCGGCGCATAACTCGCCATCACCACCAGGTCGCTGTTCCGTTCCAGGCCCATCATCCACGCCGCATCCGCAAGCGCCGCTTCAAGATTCGGCGTCGGAGTTCCTTCCCGCGTGGCCCATTCGCCCACAAATATCTTTGGCCCGCCGCGATCATATTTGTCGTAGTGCTGCGCGCCGGCAAACGACTCCTCGGCGGGCATGTAAAAGTGCTCATCCAGCACATCCGGCCTCACGCTCTTTACTGGAGCGGTCGCAATCAACTGCAAGTCCGGATACCGCAATTTGATCTCCTTGTAAAACTGCGCGTACCGTCCGTCGTACGACCCCGAATGGTCGAACCCATCTTCGTTACCGATCTCCACGTAGTGCAGCGGAAACGCCGCCGGATGCCCGTCCTTCACCCGCTCGGCGCCCCACTTTGTCTCAGGGCCGCCGGTCACATATTCAATCTCATCCAGCGCGTCCTGCACATAAGGCTCCAGCGCCGGACCGGGATCCACATGCTCCTGCGCAAGCGAGTAGCCGGCGTACACCGCAAGCAGCGGCTCAATCTTCAGATCCTCCGTCCACTCCAGAAACTCAAGCAGACCCATTCCGTCTGAAGACCGATAATTCCACGGGCTGGGATGCGTCGGACGGTCCACCCACGGCCCAATCGTTTTCTTCCACTGGAACCGGTCCGCAATGTGGTCGCCTTCAAGGTAGTTGCCGCCCGGCAGCCGCAAGAAATGTGGATGCATCGCAGCCATCTTCTCCATCAAGTCAATCCGGTTTCCTTCCGGCCGATCATGATACGTCGGCGGAAACAGAGATATCAGCGTGAACCACACCGTTGCCGGCTGCGGAATCGTCAACACCAGGTGATTGTTTGCCACCGCTTCGGTGTGCCCGGTCTTCAGCGTAAACGTGTACTGCTTCCAGTCCCCGCCCACACCCGTCACCGTCGCTGACCCTGCAACCGCGCCCGTCTGATCGTTCACCAGGCTCACCGTCACCGGCAGCCCGGCTGCGTCGCTCTTTGCGTAGAACGATCCGGAATACGTCGACTCCGGCCGCACCGCCATGCCCCAATAACCATCGTTCTGCAATCCCGCCGGAGCAGACTCCGATGCCTTCGTCACACTGAGTTTTATACTGCGCGGCACAGCGGCACTCGGCCCCGTCTTGGTATCGACTTCAATCTTCGCTTCAGAGTCGCCGAGCGCCACCAGCGCCCAATGTTCCAGCGAACCCCAACCCGCGCGCACCGTCCGGTCCCGCACCAGTTCCCCATACAGCCCGCCGTCGTAGGAGTAGTTAATCTCCTCCGTCATCAGCCCATAGAGCATCGGGCTAACCTTGGCGGTCGGATGATCCACCTGAATCGAAAGCGAGGCAGTCTGCGCAGGCAGGGTCAAAGTTGCCGTAGCGGCAACCAGTAGAAAGGAGGCAAAATATCGTTTACGCATACGCACGCAAGCCTAGGTCACTGCCCGCAATGCTGGCAAGTGGAAAACGTTTACCCATCCTCTCCATGCCTGCCTGAATTGATCCGCCCCTCCCTCATCGCGCCTTTGCCTTACCCGGAGGGAGCAGGAGCCTTCAGGCTCCTGAATACAGCCCTCAACCACCGGCCTTCAGGCCCGGGCCCCCTGTATGGCAAAGTGTGCGCGACGGAGCTACTGCTGGCCGTATTTCGCGTCCATAAATGATTTGTACTCTGCATCGCGCTTTGACTGCGCCGCCGCCAAGCGGATCCAAGCTTCGGCTTGGTCTGTCAGCAATTCCTGACCGTACTTTCGAAGGACGTCCGAAACGAAACTGAACCACGATTCCACGTCCTCCTCGGTCCTTAAATCAAGCGAGATCGGAACTACCCTGTACCGGCCATCGCCATACAGAAATAGCAAGTCCTCTAGCCAAAAATGCCTTGCCCCGTCGCGTGTCAATGCAAATGAGAGGCTTGATTGCGTGGCCCACTTAAGTTCCAAAGAGACTTGCCCGGCGGTTAGATTTACGCCAGTTGGCTCCTCGTCGTTGATCGTATATCCGAATTGTTCCGCAAGCCATCCGAAGTGCTTTCGAATTGTTTTGAGAACGCCGAGATGTCCATTTGGAGCGAGTGGAGTTTCTGCAATTTGTTGGATCATCTCGTGCATTGTATTCAGCAGAGGTTGGTATCGTTCCAACGCTTGCTGATCTTTCGCGACCCAAAATTCGTGCAGCTTTTTAAATTGCAAATTCTCACTATGCGCCCGGGCGGGAAAGTTCACTCTTGTATCGTTTTCGATTGCACGTCGGCCGAGTTGGCAACAATCGGCAATGGCCTCGTAGATATCGTTCTCCAAAGGCCCCGCGTTCCTGCGGTCCTCCAATTCAGGGAGACGAGATTCAAGAATTGCTAGGTTCTCATCGAGCGTCATTTGTCTATCTGCCAATCCCTTAAGAAACGTAATTACTTCGCCCAAGATTTCACGTCTTCGCGATGCCTCGCCCCTACCCCTCCACCCCGTCCAGCCTCCCCAAATACGCCCCGCACGACCGTCTCACCACCAGCTTTGTCGGCACCGTCACATCCCGCACCGGCAGCTCTGGATGCTCCAGCCGCTCCAGCATCGTGGCCATCGCCACCACCCCAATCCCCGCGCAGTCCTGGTGAATCGTCGTCAGCGGCACCGGCAGCAGGCTGGCGTATTTCACATCGTCCATACCCACAATCCGCACCTCTTCGGGTATCCGCACGCCCAGGCCCATCAGCGTCTGCATCAGCCGCGCCGCTGTCAGATCGTTGCCGCACACAATCGCTTCCGGCCGCAATTCATCCAGCATCCGCCGCACAAAAGCCGCATCCAGCGGGCTCCCGCGCCAGGCCGGCTCCTGCTCCGGTCGAACCCCGTGCCGGCGCAGCGCTTCGTGAAATCCCGCAATGCGCCCATCCACAGTCCCAGCCGAATTCACTTCCCCCAGAAACGCCAACCGCCGCACGCCCAGTCCCAGCAGGTGCGCCGCCGCCTTGTACCCGGCGCGCCGATTGTCCACGCCCACCAGGTCATGCGCGGACCGCTCCGGATAGGGCATGTAGCACCGGTCCAAAAGCACCAAAGGAATCTGTGCACGCTCCAGCAACCGCACAATCCGCCGGTTCGCCGCGTCCTTCTCCCCAATCAGCTCCAGCGGCGCAAAAAACACACCGGCCACGCTCTGCTTGATAAACGAGTCGGCCATCTGTTCGGCTTCCTTTGCGCTCTCGCCCACGGAGGCGGATGTCCTGCCCCAAAGCAGCGCATCCGGCCGCGCAAATGGAGAGCGCATCATGCCATGGCAAATCGGCTCAAAAATCTCTGTCAGCCCCAGTTCCGGAATCAGCAGGCCAAATGTGCGTCCGGTAGGGTGGTCCTGCGCGAGCACATGCGTGCCCGCGCCAGGCCGCCTGGTCACCAGCCCCAGGCGCTGCAGATCAAGTACCGCCTTGGCAACCGTGATCCGCGACGCTTCGAACAGCTTGCCCAATTCGGCTTCGCTGGGCAACCTGTCGCCCGCCTTCAACGCCCCAGACTGGATGGCTGAATTCAGATAATCGAACACGCGCTTGTGCTTCGCCGTCGTGTCTCCGGGACTCGCTTCCGGCGGCGCCAACTTGATCGCTGATTTGCGCCCTCGTACCATTCATGTCCCCTTCCAAAGTGAACCGC
>Ga0302188_10003581_pt1 | contig 10725 bp, 11 predicted proteins | sample II_Bog_E2_1_FD_198783 | JGI IMG/M metagenome (GOLD analysis project Ga0302188, IMG submission 198783) | Peat permafrost microbial communities from Stordalen Mire near Abisko, Sweden - II_Bog_E2_1 | ecosystem: Environmental > Terrestrial > Soil > Wetlands > Peat | place: Sweden: Abisko... | reverse complement strand
TTTCCTTTTATGAAAGCCCTCATTATAGAGATACTGAACTTCAACAAAAAGTTATTGAGGATTATTTTCAATTTATATACGAGCCTTTTGATTATACCCATAAGGACAACATTTATAAAACTGATGATAATCACTTATATGTTCCAACACCATTAGGCTATGTAGACAATCCAAATAATATATCCTCTATAATCAATGGATTTAATGAAGATAATCCTGAGATACTTCATAGTTTTTTCTATCATCCATCTATAGAAGTAGATTATATAAACTTTAATACTAATGGGAATAAGTTAAATATAACTTATGATGAAAATTCACCATTACAACAAATAGTTAAAACTCTTAAATCTGATGAATATACAACAGTTCATATTGATGAACTTGTAAATAAATAATAAAGCTATATTTATAATAAGTATTTACAATTATTTGACAGCAGCTGTATTTTTTATTTATATAGATTTTCTTAACTTTTTAGTTAAAATCAGAAGTTTTGATATAATAAAAAAAATAAGAAGTATCTCTTTAGATACTTCTTATCATACGAATTTTAACTATTACAATATTCTAATATATCACTTAAATTAATATAATCTAACTTATTTCATAGTTCTAAATTCATATCCTTGTGCTTTTAAATATTCTATCACTTGTGGTAAAGCTTTTACTGTCTCTTCTTTCTCATAAGTATCATGCATAAGAATTATTGCTTTTTGTCTTCCTTTAGTTGTTTCTTTAACTTGTTCCAATAATTCATCGGCATTTTTTGTTTTTCCTTCTGCATCTCTAGACAGTACATTCCAATCAATATAATGATAATCTTTTGATTTAAGCCAATCATCTAAAGGTTGCATTCCTTTCCATGACATATGTCCACCTGGAATTTTAATTGCTCTTGTTGAGAAATCACTTCCTAAAACATTTTTTAATGATTGATTAGTTTTTTCAATATCACTTGTAAAATTATTTATATTTACTGTACTACCAGGGAACAAATATTTATAATCATTTGAATACGTGTGATTTCCTATTGCATTTCCTTCATTAGCTTCCCGCTTTACTAAATTCTTATTAGCATCATTGAATCTAAAGCATGCCCAACTATAAAAAATATTGCTAAAATCATCCTTTTAACTTTTTTAACATTATAGCTTGCATTCTTGTTGTGCTTTAAATTATTTTTCATTTCCTCATTTCGTATATAACTATTTATAATATCTATAACATTGTACCATCATTTTCTTCTTCAACTTCTCTTTTTATTAAATTTTTATTAGTATTATTTTCATCTACTGCTTTTCCAACAACAAGAAAAGTTGCATGTACATTTTCAGCCTTAAGGGCATCCAATATTAGCATAGTTACAGTTTTTGATGGTCCATCATCAAAAGTTAAATAAACAACTTTTTTACCATCTGCTCCATCTGGATTTGGTTCTCCTTATCTAATTCTAAATATTTCTCCTAGTAATAAATGTGGTTACAATTATTGCACTATGTCTATTTACCTCATAAAGCAAAAAATCCCCGACCACTACATTAGTATTGTCGAGAATATGCTTGGTGGAGGCGAAGCACGACCTTTAAAACCCACTTAGATTTGTATATAAAATAAACTTAAGTATTAGATTATTGTAAATGCTTTATTTAATCTTCTTTTATAGTTTTAAAATGTATTATTTATAGAAAGATTACTTTCTAATGCTACGAATTTTAAGTTTTAAATAACTTATAAATTTATGCTGAGTAAAAGCTTTATAGTTTAAGTTTTTCATTATATTCCCTTATAATATCAATAGATTTTTTTAGCTCCACCATTTCATTATCAGCTAAATGATATTCAACTAGCTCTTTTACCCCCTCACTATTTAAAACTGCGGGTACTCCTGCATATATACCTTTTTCACTATATTCCCCATTAAGCATTGCAGATACAGGAATGACTTTGTTTTCATCACGTAATACTGCTTTAATAATTTGAACTGTAGTTGCAGCAATTCCAAAAGTAGTTGCACCTTTCGCATTAACAATACGATACGCTATCATCTTTATATCTTCTGCAACAGAATTAATATCGAATTCTTCCAATCGTACTTTATTATCCCTAATTATATCTAAAAATTTCTTACCGCCTACTGTAATTTGACTCCATGGAATTATTTGAGAATCTCCATGTTCTCCCATACATAAGGCATGAACACTTTGAGGATCAACATTCATAACATCTGCCAAATGATATTTCAAACGTGCTGAATCTAAAGCTGTACCTGTACCAATAACCTTTTTAGCTGGTAAACCAGATAGTTTATGTACATAATATGACATAACATCTACAGGATTTGTTATTACAACCATAATTCCTGAAAAACCACTTGCCATAATAGGTGGTACAATACTTTCCATTATACCAGCCGCTTTTTCAATCATATCCAGTCTAGTCTGTCCTGTAATATATGGTAATGCTGCTGCAATTACAACTAAATCAGCATCTGTGCAATCTGCATATTCACCATCTTTTACTTTCATCTTGCTTCCACTATACCCAAGAGAATGCTGAAGGTCTGTTGCTTCAGCCCATGATTTTTCCTTATTTATATCAATTAATATTAAATCATCACAAACATGATTCATAACTATATCAAATGCTACTGCAGCTCCAACAGCTCCCGTACCAACAACTACTACTTTACTTCTACCAATTGCCATATATATCACCCTTTACTAATTTGATTATAAACTTTATATTTTATGAAAATACTTTCCCAAACTCATCTTGAAAAGTCGAGTAATTAAATTCAAATCCAAGAAATTATTGTACTTGTTATTTCATATTCACTCTATTAACTCTACATCCCTACAATACATTGGATGTTTAACAGATATAGGTTTAGAGATAAGTGAATTTGATATTCTCCCTTTAAAATAATTAATAATACTTGCTGTTGTAGCAATTGATAAGACCGATAATATACCTTTAGATATACCTATAGAATTAAAGCTTAAAACAACTACAAGGAAATCAAATATAAAATTCATTATACCTGGATTTAGGTTATACCTTTTTTGTAAAAAAATAGCTACCATATTAGTTCCACCAAGTGATGCACCATTAATAGCTATAATTGATAAACCAAATCCAATAATTAATCCACCAAAGACAGCACCTATCAATATAGGAATTGAGAATAAAGGTAGCCACTTATCTATGCCTGTCATTAAAGATAAAATAGTCACTGCAGCAACTGTAGATAAAGTAAATTTCCATCCTATCTTTACAAAAGAAAAAATGTAAAATGGAATATTAATAGCAAAAAATATACTAGAAAATTGAATATTGAGAAAATAAGAAATCATCAGTGATAGCCCCGCTACTCCCCCCGTTACTACGTGCGAATGTCTAAGAATGATTACACCAATACTTGTTACTAGACACCCGCAAAAAAGTTTAATTAATTTGTCCATAATACTTATGCCCCTTTTAAATAAAAATTAAAATTTTGTTTAATTAATGATATAATATCCTTAATGCATTTTATATGAAAAAATGAAGGACTTATAATGATTTATATTTCATTTTGAATAAATATAGGTTTAAATAACTTCATTTTGAAGGAGGTGGTCATATGGATAAATTAGATATTATTTTACTTAAATTATTGCAGGAAAATTCCCGTATAACTATTAGTGAATTATCTAAGCAATTAGCTCTTAGTCGACCAAGTATTTCAGAACGCATACTTCGTCTACAAGAAAAAGGTATTATTGAAGAATTTAGTGCAAGGGTGTCATTAAATGCTATAGGTCGGAATACAATTTTGTTTATTCAGTTAAGTTCTCTTAAGGTGTCTCCTAATGTAATAGAAGAAATGATTGCAGAAGATGAGGATATTATAGAATGTCATCGTGTAACTGGGCATATTGATTATTTTATAAAGGCAGCTGTAGATGGCATGGAAAGTATGAGATTACTTATAGACCGATTAATGCCATATGGAGTGGTGAATACATCGGTAGCGATAAAATCTCCAGTTCCATATCGTCATATTTCGCCTAAAATAAAGAATTTAGAGTAACTCTATTTAATTGATTATCAATTGAATACATATAAATTCACTCCTTGCATAATTCGCAAAGAAACTCTGAAATTTTTTCTCAATTCTATTGAAATTCCAATAATTATATTCTATACTATTAGTCATATAAATCCCTTCTTTCAATATATTTTTAGTCTTAATTATATTGTACTAAGGATTTATATACTTTGGAAGATATTCTTGTACTATATGGAATATCTTCCTTTATTCTTGCCCACAGAAATTTTACGTACACTAATTAGGAAAGGAGATATAAAAATGCGAATATTAGAAAAAATAAATAAAATACCAGCTGGAACAATGATTGTACCATTATTTGTATCAGCTATTTTAAATACAATTTGTCCTTCAATTTTGAGAATAGGTAGTTATAGTCAAGCTTTAATTTCTGATGATGGATTAAAAGTGATGATGGTATTAACTTTATTATTTACAGGGACACAGATGAGCATTAGTGATATACCAGAAGCTTTAAAACGAGGTGGAAGTCACGTACTGTTTAAATATTTAGCTGGTGCTGGTGTCTATATTCTTATCTTTCACTATTTTGGAAATAACGGAATACTAGGAACATGCAGCTTAGCAGTTTTATGTGCTTTAACAAACAATAATGGTAGTTTATATATGGGGCTCGTACAAAGTTATGGTGATCATGCTGATCTTGTTGCAAGACCAATGTTCAATTTGAATTCAGGGCCTATGCTCTCTCTACTTACTATCGGAATTGCAGGAAATAATGCAATAAGTTGGCAGGAATATGCAACCATTTTATTGCCTATATGTATTGGAATTTTATTATGCACCATTGATGATCAGATTAAAATAGCAGCAAAAAATGGAACTGCATTAGTGCTACCCATAATGGGTTTTATTTTAGGAGCAAATATTGATCTTTGGAAAATTGCAGAAGCAGGCTTTAGTGGAATTTTTCTTTTTATTATTGTAATGGTTGTAACTGGACCTGTTGCCTTTATTGTTGACAGAGTTTTATTAAAAAGACCTGGTTATGGTGGCATGGCAACTGTATCTGTTGCTGGTAACACAATTGCAGTGCCAGCAATGATTGGACAAATAGTTCCGAGCTTTTCTTCTTATGTGAAATTAGCAACTGTGCAAATATCTTGTGCTGCTGTTTTATCTGCAATTTTATGTCCATTTATTGTACAATGGTTTGCAAAACGTTTTGGTTGTCCAAAATATGAAGAAAACTTTGGTAATTAAGGTTTTTATATTAAATTTATATATGATGATACTAGATTTTATTATCCTAATCAACGTAATGCTAAAAAAGAATTTAAGATTTATATTAATCCTAACCTTAAATGAGCAATAAAATAAAGTGTCAATGCAATAAAGCTGTATTAATATTACAAAGTAATATTAATACAGCTTTATTGCATATTGATTCTTTCTGAACTTGAACTTCTTTCCATTCTGTAAGTTTAATATTATATCCATTAATCATTTCTTCAACGTGTGTTTGTTGTTTTAATACCCAGTCAATCACATTTGTTAGGTTATTGCCATTTGTAGCTTTTATATACTCCAAATGACTTTGACTAATCTTCTCTAAGAAGTCTTTATCTAATCTATCATAAAATACAAATTCAACATTTAATTTCTTTTACCTTCTGAGCCTTTAATCTAATACGCACATAATCTGCATACCATATTCCATCCTCATATAGAATTGGTTTTAAGTTTTGTACAGCTTCTGTAATAATTTTATCCGCTAATGTCTTATCTAAGTTTTGAAAAGGCTGTGTAACAAACATTTCTATCCAATTCCTCATCCCATCTTCACCCGTAAGTACAGTTTTACGATCGAATAAGATGGCATATACTACTTTTAATCCATGTCTCTCAATAATAGGTGTATACTCTCCAATCGTCGGGAAATAGAAAGTACGTTTATAGCTTAATCCATTCTTTTCAAATACCTTCTGCAAAGCCGAATGAATTGTTTCTGCGCAACCATATCCACCAAATTCACATACTAAGTGTCCATTCATCTTTAATCCATTGGAAATACTCTCTAATAATTCATCCTGATTATCAATCCAATGAAAAACTGCATTAGAAAATACAGCATCTACTGGTTCATTTAGAGCAAATCCTACTGCGTCGTCCTGTATAAACGTCAGCTCTGGATAGTTCCTTTTCGCCACTTCTAGCATATCCTTTGAGGCATCCATGCCAATCATATCCGCCCCTACGTCTGCCATTTTTTTTGTTAATGCACCATTACCACACCCAAGATCAAGTATCTTCATACCTTTCTCAATCTTCAGTAAATTCAAGACATCCTCCCCATATTGGTGCACAAATTGGAAGTCTTTTGTATACCCCTGAGCATTCCACTTAATATTCATAAACATTCCTCCATCTAAATGATATCTAACTTTAGAAATACTATATCAAAATGCTTATTATAATTCAAATACATATTATTTATAACTTATATAACTACACATTATATAAATTTGTGGAGTAAATGATGATTAGATTAAAATAGCAGCAAAAAATGGAACTGCATTAGTGTTACCTATAATGGGCTTTATTTTAGGAGCAAATATTGATCTTTGGAAAATTTTTGAGGCAGGCTTTAGCGGAGCTTTTCTTTTTATTATTGTAATAGTTGTAACTGGGCCTGTTGCTCTTATTGTTGACAGATTTTTGTTAAAAAAACCTGGTTATGGTGGTATGGCAACTGTATCTGTTGCTGGTAACACAATTGCAGTGCCAGCGATGATTGGACAAATAGTTCCTAATCTTTCTCCTTATGTGAAATTAGCAACTGTACAAATATCTTGTGCTGCTGTTTTATCAGCAATTTTATGTCCATTTATTGTACAATGGTTTGCAAAACATTTTGGTTGCCCAAAATATGAAGAAAATTTTAGTGAAAAATAAAGCAAAAGCACTCTATCCCAAGAAATAGTTGTGCTTTGTTAATGAGTATTATTTACTTTATTGTTTTTTATTATTTGTTGCCTATCTACATTTTCATCATATGGATAATTAAGCTCAACTCCTAACCTCATAACTTTTATAAAAAGCATGCATAAATCTATCTAAATAATATTTTTTAATATAAGGCTATGTTTTAAATCAATGTTGAAAATGGATATTTATTAAGAAAATAGATTATAATAGAGAGAAAGAACCAAAATACCTTAAAACTTACAATTATATAATTATTATATTGAATATATATCAGAAAATTCAATGTTTATCATTTCAATTTTACTGTTCATAGACTTGCTTTTGGTCGTAACCTTTGGATTTTCTATAGTCCTTGCAGGAAGCTCTATTTTAAATATACTTCCTTCATCTGGTTTGCTTTCTGTACTTATTTTTCCGCCATGAAGCTTAACTATTGATTGTACTAAGGATAATCCAATACCACTTCCTTCAGCATTACGTGAAAGAGACTTGTCTACTTGATGAAATCTTTTGAAAATATTATCCAGGTGCTTCTTGTCCATTCCTATCCCAGTATCCGTTACTGATATTTCAACAGTATCACCTTTATCAAGTATGTTTACAAATATACTGCCACTTGCATCTGTAAACTTAACTGCGTTAGAAATAAGGTTTAGAATAATTCTCTCAATCTTATCAGGGTCACAGGCTATAATCTTTTCCTCTGTATTTGTATCAAAAATAATATTTAATTCTCTTATCTTAATGTAGTCTGATACTGATTGGACAATATTTTCAGTAATACTAACTATATTTTCATTGGATAGATTTAATTTTAAAAATCCATATTCTATTTTCGATATATCTATTATATTGTTTACAAGCTTTGTGAACCTGTAGCAATTTTGTTTAATGATATTAATACCATTGGAAACCTTTTTATTATTATCTTCAAGTGAATCATTTTTTAAATAAAATTCCATTAATTGATTTGTGCTGAAAATTACATTCAAAGGAGTTTTAAGTTCATGTGATATATTTGAGAATATTTCATCCTGCACTTTAAGTGTCTCTTCCATTTTGTTTTTGGCTTTTACTTCATTAGTTACATCTATTGAAATAACAATGATTTCAGAAATTTGATTATTTAATCCAAACACAGGTTGGAACATAAATTTATAAAACCTTTTTTTCCCTTGTATATTAAGTTTTCTATAATCTAAATACGCTTTGCCCTTTTTCTCTATTAAATTTTGAACAACTTTATTCCATTTATTTTTTTTATCATCATAAAAAATATCAAAGTAATTCTTCCCTTTAACAGATGACAGAGACTCTAATTTAGGATTAAGTTGCTTTAAATCAATATAAGCCTTCTTGTTCATATCTATAATTTCAAAATTTGTATATGAATATCTTACAAAGCCTACATCAAGATTTTCTATAATACTACTTAATAAATCATATTGCCTTTTTATCAATAAGCTTTCTTCATTTTTTAATCTGTCACTTATATCAAGACAGACTAATACACCAGCTATAAAATTCCCATTATTATCATATATGGGAGTACCACTTATCTCTTTGTGAACTATACCTTTATTATTTTTAATATCCACTCTATACCCTGAAAACTTTTCACCCTTTGCTACTCTTGCTGAGGGTAAGTTTTCAAGTGATATTAAATTCCCATCTATATCGAGATGTTGAACTTTTTTAAAGGCATCTTCTACTTTTATTAATTCTTTAACATTAAATAAATAATTGTTCCTATATGCTTTGTTAAGCATGGTATATTGTCCATTCTTATCGCAAATAACTAATTCATCAGACATATTTTCTATGATGGCTTCAAACTTCTGCTTCTCCTCTCTTATCAATTCATCCTTATTCACCTGCTCTGTAATATCACGAAAGCAAGCAAGAACCTTTTCTATATTCCCATTTTGATCGTATATAGGGCTTTGACTCAAACTGAAGTGGAATATTCCATCAGGTCTATGACATGTAAATCTAAAGTCTTGTATTCTTTCACCTTTTAATAAAGTTCTCCAAATTGGAAAATCTTTCCATAGTATTGAATGACCTTCAGAATTATAATATTTTGCTTGACTTAATGTGTCACCAACTTTTCCAAGTGAATTAGGATAATATAAAAAGTCTCTTGCTCTACTATTCAACTGAATAACTTTATTATCTTTCTCTACAATAAAAACCCCATCTGACATATTTTCTATAATAGCTTCTAATTCCTTTTTCTGTTCTTTAATAATTTTTTCTTTATTATATAAATCCGTAATATTATTATAAAATACTGCTCCCATAGTAATATTACCGTTTGCATCAAAAATAGGAGTAGCATTAACTTCAATAATTTGTTCTTTACTAAATGATTTTACTAATATTTTTTCATTCTTTACTTTTTCTCCATTTAGTGCACGTGATATAGGCATATTTTCAACAGCAATTTCATTGCCTAACATATCAAAATAGTTATTAATTTTATGACTGTCTCCTAAACAGTTCAGACTATCATCAGAATAGATATTTCTTACTTTAGAATTTACTTTTATATATTTTCCTTCTTTATCTGAAATAAAAACACCATCAGATACATTTTCAATGACTGCTTCTAACTGCTCTTTTTGCTCTTCAATAATTTTGACTCGCTCATGTAAAAGCTTTCTATTTAAAACTCTTTCTGTTACATCCAATGTCTTATTAATTATATATTTTAATTTTCCTTCTATAAATATTGGCACAATGGATGAATTCCAGTAAGTAACTCCTCTCTTAAAATAATTATGTTGAAATTCCTCAACATAATATGGCTTACCTGTAGTTATAACAGAATTCCAAATTTCTTCTGCCTTATTACCTTCATATCCAGGTATTATTTCTTTATGTTTTTTACCTATACTGTTATCCATTTTATTATAAGGTTCGCCAAGATAATTCAGATAATTCTCATTTGCTTTAAGTAAAATTAAATCAGGAACACTAATGATTGAAAATCCAGTTTTGCTGTCTGTATAAAGTTGTTTAACGAAATCGAACTTTTCTTTAACTCTTGAGCTTGCATTCTCTTTAATAAAGTAAGCCTTTTCATTTTCACAGTTTAAACTCTCGCAAGAAATTGTAACCTCTATTGGTTCATATTTCTTAGTGAACATATAACAGCTATATTCATTCTCAATATTTTCAAGATATATTTGAGAATCAATTTTCAGCATAGTACTTATTTCAGTAAGTGATTTTCCTATTAATTCGTTATTAGAATAGCCAGTAAGATTCGTAAACTCGTTATTAATTTCAGCAACAATATTATTTTTACTATATAAAAATGGTTTTTCAACCTTCTTTTTTAAGATGTATTTCATATCATAACTCCTCTTTTATCAATATATGTCATAATCGAACTCTCTCATCTAATTTTACCGTATTTTATTCTATATGTTAACCTTTTTACATAATCTATTTTACTAATCGTATTGTATTTTTCTACAATTTATTTTAAAAATATTATTCTAATGACGATATTTAAAATTATTGTTTTAAAACTATAATTTTAAATATAAACCCGGATTATTCATGACACATTAAAAAGCCATGCGTTGCATGGCTAAAATACTAAATTCTATAAATATTAAACTTTCACCTAAAAAGTGATAAAAAAATATAGAAAATGAGACTCAAATTTGTTA
>Ga0302188_10003579_pt1 | contig 10727 bp, 12 predicted proteins | sample II_Bog_E2_1_FD_198783 | JGI IMG/M metagenome (GOLD analysis project Ga0302188, IMG submission 198783) | Peat permafrost microbial communities from Stordalen Mire near Abisko, Sweden - II_Bog_E2_1 | ecosystem: Environmental > Terrestrial > Soil > Wetlands > Peat | place: Sweden: Abisko... | reverse complement strand
TTCAGCATATAAACGCAAATACCTGTCGTTTGCTGTTGATAGCTCTTCCTTTAAAAGTTCAGCAGCAGTTGGCAAGTTTTCAATTTCTTCAGTCTCAGGAATGACAGCCTGTCCGTTTTCATTATTTGCGTCATTAAACCCTTCGGGATTTTCTATATCTTCTTTCTTTTTTTTCTTCAGCATATCATTAATATTCATAGCGCATAGTGCCAATCAAGTATCCTGCCATTACTGTAAAGCCGACATCGTGTCAGTACTATTGATTTTCAATGGTAGATATTGACACTTTTCGGGGCCATTTGGTCATTGAGTCATAAGGAAGTGCCGCACCGGAGCCGTCGCTGATGTCCAACCGAAATTGAAAATCCGGATTTCGAAATCAAACGATCTTGGCATCTTCCAGCACTTTCCCGTTTTCGCATTTAATCATGCGCGACGGGAAGGTGCGGATGATATGATAATCATGCGTAGCGACAATAACAGCCGTGTCCGACTGGCTGATTTGTTTCAGCAACAATACAATTTCTTCAGAAGTATCAGGATCAAGGTTGCCGGTAGGCTCATCAGCCAGGATGATCTCCGGGTCATTAAGCAATGCCCGTGCAATAACCACGCGCTGCTGTTCGCCCCCTGAAAGTTCATGCGGCATTTTTTTTAGTTTGGAGCGCAGGCCAACTTTTTCAAGAACGTCAAGGGCTTTGGCGGCGATTAGTTTTTTATCGGTCCAGCCGGTGGCCCGCATTACAAACTGCAGGTTTTCTTCCACGGAACGATCCGTCAGTAATTGGAAATCCTGGAAAACAATCCCCAGTTTGCGGCGTAAGTAGGGTATATCTTTTGATTTGATATGATTAAGGTCGTACCCGCAGGCAAATCCATCCCCGGTTGAAATACCCAGGTCGCCGTAGATCACTTTTAATAAACTACTTTTTCCCGAGCCTGTTTGCCCGATCAGCCACACAAAATCACCTTTGTCGATCTGAAGATTGACATTATTAAGCACCAGGTTTTTTTGCTGGTAAATATCTATACCCCTAAGCTTTATAATAGTGTTTGTGCTCATCTTTTTTGGTCATTGGTCATTGGTCATTCGTCATTTTTGCCAGTCACCAAATTTTTTTTAAAAAATGACAAATGACAAATGACCAATGACTAAATCAAAGTTCTAATTTAAGGATCTGCCCGAAAGGCAGGTCCTTAATAATATTCATAATATATGCTGTATGATCATGCAAGCCCACTTTATCCAGTGATTTTTCAGGCCTGTCCACCCTGAAATAGGCCAGCAGCGTGAATTTATCATCCCGCAACTGTACATAATCAGGTATTTTGGCAACGCCTTTTACTTTTATGATATACATTTTTTTGTTATTGGTCATTGGTCATTGGTCATTGGTCATTGGATAATATAATCAAGCCGCCCAATGACTAATGACACAATGACTAATGACGTTTTCTACAGCGCCAAAACTTCTTTCACCTGTGCGGCAGCTTCCTTCAGCAAAATAGCCGAGTAAACTTTTAAACCCGAGTTATCGATCAGTTGTTTTGCTTCTACAGCATTTGTTCCCTGTAAACGAACGATAATGGGTACCGGGATATTGCCTATTTCCTGGTAAGCATCAATTACACCCTGCGCCACACGGTCGCAACGAACGATACCGCCGAAAATATTGATCAGGATCGCTTTTACATGCGGATCTTTTAAAATAATGTTAAAAGCCGCTTTAACCGTTTGTGCATTGGCCGTTCCGCCAACATCTAAAAAGTTGGCAGGTTCGCCGCCGGCTATTTTGATGATGTCCATCGTGGCCATGGCCAAACCAGCGCCATTAACCATACAGCCTACGTTGCCGTCAAGCTTTACATAGTTTAGGTTTGATTTTCCGGCTTCCACTTCCATCGGGTCTTCTTCGTCTGTATCGCGCAAAGCCGCATAATCCGGGTGGCGGAACAAGGCATTGTCATCCAGGTTTACTTTAGCGTCAACGGCTAATATTTTATTGTCAGATGTTTTTAAAACAGGGTTGATCTCAAATTGCGATGAATCGGTTGCATCATATGCTTTATACAAAGCAGTGATGAATTTCACCATATCCTTAAAGGCATTGCCTGAAAGGCCAAGGTTAAAGGCAATCTTACGCGCCTGGAAGCCCTGCAAGCCCACTTTAGGATCAATTTCTTCTTTGTGGATCAGCTCGGGTGTTAAGTGCGCAACTTCTTCAATATCCATTCCGCCTTCGGTTGAATACATGATGATGTTGCGGCCTTTTGCCCTGTCGAGCAACACGCTGATATAAAATTCTTTTGTGGGGCTTTCACCAGGATAATAAACATCCTGGGCCACCAAAACTTTTCTCACTAATTTACCTTCAGGGCCGGTTTGGGGGGTAACCAGTTGCATGCCCAATATAGCGCCTGCGCGCTCTTTAACTTCCTCCAGGTTTTTGGCTAATTTAACGCCTCCGCCTTTACCGCGACCACCGGCATGGATCTGGGCTTTGATCACCACCCAGTCTGAACCGTAATCTTCTTTCATTTTTTTTGCAGCTTCAGTAGCCTGTTCAACAGTATCGGCAACAATGCCTTCCTGAACCCTTACGCCAAAGCTTTTTAATATGGCCTTACCCTGATATTCGTGAATGTTCATGTCTTTTGAAGAATTTGCCGTAAAGCTAATAAATTAGTCCGAAAGTCCGGAAGCACGGAAGTCGGGAAGAAAAATTATTGTTGGAATTTTTACATTGCGCAATCAAACCATTTTGCTGATTTTTAGACATTTTTTTTCCTAATCTTCAATCTCTAATCTCTATTCTCTACATTTGCCCATGCTCAAAGCTAAAAACATCCATAAAGCATACGGACAACTCGAAATATTAAAAGGCGTTGACCTTGAGGTAAAAAAAGGCGAGATCGTTACAATAGTCGGGGCATCCGGCGCCGGGAAAAGTACGCTGCTTAATATTTTAGGTACTTTAGACAGGCCCGACCAGGGTAAGCTTTTTATTGATGAGATAGAAGTAAGCGGGCTAAACAACAAAAATTTAAGCGCGTTCCGTAACCAGCGCATTGGCTTTATCTTCCAGTTTCACCATTTGCTGGAGGAATTTGATGCGGTTGAGAATGTGTGTATTCCTGCTTTTATCGCGGGTTTATCAAAGGTTGATGCCGAAAAAAGGGCAACTGAGCTCCTCAAATTACTTGGGCTGGGTGATAGATTAAATCATAAACCCAATGAATTGTCGGGCGGCGAACAGCAAAGAGTAGCAGTTGCCCGGGCGCTGATCAATAAGCCTGCCATCATTTTTGCTGACGAACCCTCCGGGAACCTCGATTCGGCCAATTCGCTGGAACTGCATGAGTTGTTTATCAAACTCAGGAATAACTTTAACCAGACATTTGTTATCGTTACCCACAACCAGGATCTGGCCGATCTGTCGGACCGTACGGTGATGATGAAGGATGGATTGATCGTAAGTTAATACGCCTCTGAATGTATACTTTAATTACCGCAGCAACATCGGCACAGGCTTATAAACTAAAAAGCAGTTTAACGCCGGAAAATATCATCCTTGGCGATTATTTGGAATTGCCTGCGATCTTGCTGAAAAATGCCGGCATGATCAAACTGCCAAACCCGCAATCGGCATCTTATGCGCATGAGATGTTAACTTTATGCCTTGATAAAAACATTACAACAATTTACGCATTAAATGAGTTGGAGGAGGCCAATTTAAAGCCTTCGGAAACGTTGTTTGCTGAATATGGAATTGAAATTATTCATGGTTGATTTCATGGCTGATAGCAGTAAAATTATAAGTTTGCGCAATGACTTTTTTACCATGAACCCTCAACTATGAACTAATGAAGCTGCACACTATTGATACCGGTTTTTTTAAATTAGATGGCGGGGCCATGTTTGGCGTCGTCCCAAAAACGATATGGAGCCGGACTAACCCGGCCGATGAAAACAACCTCTGTACCTGGGCCATGCGCTGTTTGCTGGTGGAGGATGAAGGCAGACTGATCCTGATTGATACAGGTATCGGCAATAAACAGGACGAAAAGTTTTTCAGTCATTATTATTTGCATGGCGACGCCAGTTTGGACAGTTCGCTGAAAAAATCAGGTTTTCATCGTGATGATATAACGGATGTATTTTTAACCCACCTCCATTTTGACCATGTTGGCGGAGCGGTGATCAGGGAAGGCGAAAAATTAATCCCGGCCTTTAAAAATGCTACTTATTGGAGCAATGAGCAGCATTGGGGATGGGCCGTTAATCCCAATGAAAGGGAAAAAGCATCGTTTTTGAAAGAAAATATTCTACCCATACAGGAGAGCGGGCAATTAAAGTTTATACCTGCTGAAGACGGCATTAAATTTACCGAAAATATACAGGTGCGGTTTGCCTATGGACATACCGATGCGATGATGCTGCCATTGATCAACTACAAAGGACATTCTGTTTTATATATGGCAGATCTGCTGCCATCTGCAGGGCATATTCCGCTGCCTTATGTGATGGCTTATGATATGTTTCCCTTAAAAACTTTGCTCGAAAAAAAAGTTTTTTTAACCGAATCTATTGACAAACAATTTATTTTGTATCTTGAACACGATCCGGTGAATGAGTGCTGTACATTGCAAAAAACCGAAAAAGGAATTAGATTAAAGGAAACTTTTAACCTGAACGAAATTTAAATGGGGTTAACTTTTGCCACAAAAACCGTGCAATAACACGCATACAATCAGTAAAATGTAAATATTTTTTTATGCAGGAATTTTGAAAAAATCTTGCAACAATTTCCTACCTTTGCACGTTCATTTTTAAAATAAAAAGCGAGGCTAATAAAATAAATGAGACAACTCAAAATAACCCAATCAATTACCAATCGTGAGTCACAATCTCTTGATAAGTATTTACACGAAATTGGTAAAGTTGACCTGATAACAGCCGAAGAAGAAGTAATATTAGCGCAGAAAATCAGGGAAGGTGACCAGGCCGCGTTAGAACGTTTGACCAAAACCAACCTTCGTTTTGTCGTTTCTGTAGCTAAACAATATCAAAACCAGGGCTTAACCCTTGGCGACTTAATAAACGAGGGTAACCTTGGGTTAATAAAAGCTGCAAAGCGTTTTGACGAAACAAAGGGCTTCAAATTCATTTCATACGCAGTATGGTGGATTCGTCAGTCGATACTACAGGCTATCGCCGAACAATCGCGTATCGTACGCTTACCATTGAACCAGGTGGGCTCGTTAAGCAAAATCAGTAAGGCATTTTCGAAATTAGAACAGGAATATGAGCGCGAACCTTCGCCTGAAGAGTTGGCGGATATGCTGGAAACTACCGTAGATAAAATTTCGGATACGTTAAGCAATTCAGGCCGTCACGTTTCGATGGATGCGCCGTTTGTTCAGGGCGAAGAAAATACCCTGCTCGACGTATTAGAGAATCAGGAACCAAATACCGACTCAATACTGATCAATGAATCATTGTCTGAAGAGATCAAACGTTCCCTTTCAACGCTAACCGAACGTGAACGCGAAATTATTGTGTTGTTCTTCGGTTTAGGGACCAATCACCCGCTTTCACTCGAAGAGATCGGCGAGAAATTTAACCTTACCCGCGAGCGTGTAAGGCAGATAAAAGACAAAGCCTTGCAAAGGCTTCGCCATACTTCAAGAAGCAAGATCCTGAAATCTTATTTAGGATAGTTAACAGCATCTCAGGAATTTCCGGACACTATACGATTTGACAACTTTTTAAAAGTTGTCAAATCTTTGTTATAAGTAGTTTTTCCAAACATCTGTAACACTCATCTGCAAAACATGGTCTATTAAGCAAATACTACCCATGTGATGCGCTATCTGGTTTTTTTATTGCTTTTTATGATATGCTGCAACAGCGTATTGGGCAATAAAAGGGCCGTTGTCGGGAACATCACCTTTAAAAGTGTTACAGACGGGCCCGACCCTCCGCCTTATGCTGATTTTAAAACACTTGTAGTCCCCATAAAAAGAGCAGGCAATCTGATTATTGTTGAAGCAACGGTTGATTCACTTGAAGGTAATTTCGTGCTGGATACCGGTGCCCCTTACCTGGTATTAAATGAAACCTACTTCAGAGACTCGCCCAAAATAGATGAGCTGGATGCAGAGGGTATCAACGGACCGGCGGATGGGGGGTTTAAAACAGTGGTTCACAACTTTCATATTCTCGACCTTCAGTTCAGCAGGCTTACCGCCGACGTTACCGACCTGTCCTCGATAGAAAATGGCAGGAACATTAAAATATTGGGCCTTTTAGGAACACGCCTGTTTTCGAAATTTGCCGTTACCGTCGATCTTTTCAGGAACGTTCTTTATATTCAAAAACTGGACAAGGACGGTAATATCCCCGAAACGGAAAGAATCTATCGCGACAGGTTTATGGTAAGCCCCTTTAAATACACTGGCGATATTATTTATATGAAAGGAAGTGTAAATAACAAGACCCTCTGCTTTGTTTTTGATAGCGGCGCCGAAACAAACCTGCTGGATTATGACAAGGTAAAAAAAATAATACCGGACATGGAAGTGATAAACAGGTCTACGGTCACCGGCATTGGCGGCTCAAGTTTCGAAGTGCTTTATGCCCGATTTGATCAGTTAATTGTAGGCGACCGGACCTATATGCAAAACCGGGTATTATTAACAAATCTTGATAAAATGGGAAAGGCTTATGGTCATTCGGTTGATGGGATCCTGGGATATGATTTTTTTGTAAGGGGGATATTCACGATCAATTTCGTTAAAAAGGAATTTGAAATGTACATTTACACCAACCAGTAATGAGCAGGCAAATCGGGAATATATTGGTCATATGGGTATTGCTTTTGGGCGGTATGAATGTTGCCTGTGCCCAAAAAAGAAACGTGTTAATTATAGCGGAGGATCATCTTGTTTTACAGATCGACCTGAAATCCCCGCAAAAAGAGCTGGATAGTATTTTCAGGATCGCCGGAATAAGCAAAGGAATGGCTGGTAAGGTTTTAAAGGGCGATTTTGGTGCATTGGACGCTGATGGATGGAACATGACATCGCGTGAAGGCAGTGTGGTGAGGTTTAACAGATCATTAAGTGATTTGAATGCCAACCCGCAAACTAAGCCCTATTTGATCACCACCAGGATACCGCAAATTGACGGCGCGCCCGGCTATCCCGAAGGCGTAAATTATGGCGTTAATAAGTTTGCAAATGTAGCGGTGTATTTACTGTCCTCGGGCCTTACCCGGTTTATTCTGCCGGGGCACGAACGGGCAAAACGTGTATTTTTATCAGGTAGTTTTAATAACTGGAGCACCTTAAAAGGTTTAATGCAAAAAACGGACGGCGGTTGGATGCTTGATGTCAGACTCGATGCCGGCGCTTATGAATACAAGTATATTATTGATGGCAGATGGACAACCGATCCCAATAATCTGCAACAGGTTGATGACGGGGCCGGAAACGTAAATTCCGTTTTTTATAAATATAATCATACCTTCAGGTTACATGGAAATGTATCGGCTCAAAGGGTAACAGTAACCGGCGATTTTAATAAATGGGATGGAAATGAACTGATTATGCAGAAAGCGGGGGATAACTGGCTGCTGGCAATGTATTTGATAGATGGAAAGCATCTTTATCGTTTTTTAATTGACGGAAAACCGATAACAGACCCTGCAAATCCGGTTAAAGAAAAGGATGCTGATGGTAACCTCTGTTCTGTTATCAACCTGGGTGAAACAGTAAATTTTAAACTTGCCGGATACCCAAACGCAAAAAGGGTAATGCTGGCAGGTAATTTTAATCATTGGAATCCGAATGACATAGCGTTGAAAAAGGTCGGGGATGAATGGCTGCTATCGCAGCCATTAACACTTAGCCCGGGTAACTATAATTATAAGTTTATTGTCGACGGTAATTGGACAACAGATCCGCTTGATCCTTTCTATGCTGTTGAAGACGGAGTAACTAATTCGTTTGTGCCTGTTAGGCCCAATCACATTTTTAAAGTAAAAGGCATTGGCGATGCAAAAAGCGTAAAATTGCTCGGTACTTTTAGTATGTGGGAAAAGGGAGAGTACACGTTGTCTCGTAGGGGTGACGAATGGATCATTGCGTTATTTTTAAAGAAGGGGAAATATCTCTATCAATTCAGTATTGACGGCCAAAGGATTATCGATCCTGAGAATAAACTTTGGGAGCCCGGCGAGGGCAATAGCCGTAATTCGGTTTTATGGATAGAATAGGGTTGATAAGCCATTTTTCCAAGGAGAATATAACGGTCATTTTCTATCTTAATCTTTTCGATTTAAAAAAAACATTTTATCTTTCAACTTTTAGTATTGACCGCTAAAAAATCTATTTTATGACAATTCCAATATACCAGGCTGATGCCTTTACCGATCAACTTTTTGGCGGCAATCCTGCGGCTATTTGCCCCTTGAATGAATGGCTGCCTGACGAAACTATGCAAAAGATCGCCATCGAAAATAACCTGGCCGAAACAGCATTCTTTGTAAAAAACGACACAGGTTATAAGCTCAGGTGGTTTACCCCTGAATATGAGATCGACCTTTGCGGGCACGCAACACTAGCATCAGCTCATATACTGTTTACAGAATTAGGGTTCAAAGGGAGCGATATCCATTTCGAAACAGTGAAGGCAGGGTCGTTAATTGTAAAAAAGGACGGTGATAAATATACCATGGATTTTCCATCACGGCCGCCCATCCATATTGATCCGCCTATCGGCCTGGTTGATGCATTGGGCGAAAAACAACCCCTGGAAGTTTTGAGATCGAGGGATTATTTTTTGGTTTATGAATCAGAAGATGACATCAAAGATATTTCGCCCGACTTTTTCGCCCTTTCAAAAATGGATACCGTGGGGGTAATTGTAACGGCAAAAGGGCATAAAGCAGACTTTGTTTCCCGTTTTTTCGCGCCGGGCGCAGGTATTCCTGAAGATCCGGTAACAGGGTCAGCACATTGCAACCTGATTCCCTATTGGGCCGAAAAATTGGGCAAGGATAAGTTACACGCCTACCAGTTATCGTCCCGCAAAGGCGAACTATGGTGCGAATTGAAAGGCGACAGGGTGCTCATCGGCGGTAAAGCGGTTACCTATTTGAAAGGGGAAATATTTTTGAGGTGAAAGGTGAAAGGCGAAAGCTCAAAGGTTTTTAATTTGTCGGTAATTACGTATAGCCAATTTTGCCTTTCGCCTTTTACCTTTCGCCCTTAACCTCTACTAATACCCTACGGTAAACCGTTCCCTCACGTGCTTTGGGGTTTCAAGTTCATCAATAACGGCTACGGCAAAATCTTCCATGGAGATCCAACTATGCCCGTCGGCGCCGGTGATCAGCTGATCTTTGCCGCTGCGGAATTTGCCGGTACGTTCACCTGCTACAATTTCGGCCGCGGGGCTTAAATAGGTCCATTCAATATTTTTTTCCTGCTGGTATATTTTTAACGCTTCGCGGTGTGCCAATGCCGCTGGTTTGTAAGCAGGTGGAAAATCCGGCGTATCAACCAATTGAACACCCGGCGATACCTCAAGGCTGCCTGCGCCGCCAACGATCAGTAATCGTTTTACCCCTGCCTGCTTTAAACCATTAAGTAATGGCGTTGTAATTTCGGTGAAGGTAGATGGCTGCGCTCCTTTCGTAAAGTTATAAGCACACACTACGGCATCCTGGTTAAATACAGCCGACTCTACAGATTGTGAATCAAACAAGTCGCCCCGGGTAACCCTGAGGTGTGGTTTTTCTAAAGTATAATCTTCAGGGTGACGCGCAATGGCGGTTACATCATGCCCCCGGTTCAGGGCTTCGGTTACGATGCGGCTTCCAATGCGGCCGCTTGCTCCAAATATTGCTATTTTCATATCTTAAAGGGTGAAAGGACAAAGATAAAAGGCGAAAGGCCCGGCATTTGTTTTAATTAACTTTTACACAAAAAAAACCTTTTGCCTTTTTTTAAACTTTCACCTCGACCTGAAAATATTGTTAAGAAATGGAGAATTTTATCAGGTATTTTTGGCTCTGCAACCTTTTGTATGGGACAAGTGTAAACTTAAAGCAGGATTAATCAGTAAAAAGTAACAATCCTTATTTGTTAAACACTTGATATTCAGTTAATTGCAACCTTTTTGTCAAAAGATGCAAAATGGCATCGCTGATTATCAGTCTCTTACATAATTTGTTGAAATTTAAACTATTGATTATCAATGTGTTTCATAGCGTTCCGCCTGTTTCGTTTGGAAAAGTGGGACGCTTGAGATCGAAATAACCAATGAAAACTTTTGAATGCCGGTACGATCCGTTGCAGAACCGGTATTTGAGTAAAAAACTAATTTCTAGTCTCCAATCACTAACCTCTAAAAAAATCATTTTTAATGATTTTTTTTTGATTACTTTGAAGGTTCGGAATTTTTAAGATCAGTACGAGATAAATGCAGCTTACCCGGTTAGAAATCAAAGGTTTCAAAAGCTTTGGCGATAAAATTACCATCAACTTTAATGAAGGTATTACCGCTATTGTGGGGCCGAACGGCTGCGGTAAATCAAATGTGGTGGATGCGATCCGCTGGGTGCTGGGTGAGCAGAGTACCCGGACGCTCCGTTCCGAAAAAATGGACAACGTTATATTTAATGGTACTAAAAGCCGCAAGGCCGCCAATCTTGCCGAAG
>Ga0302188_10003569_pt1 | contig 10741 bp, 9 predicted proteins | sample II_Bog_E2_1_FD_198783 | JGI IMG/M metagenome (GOLD analysis project Ga0302188, IMG submission 198783) | Peat permafrost microbial communities from Stordalen Mire near Abisko, Sweden - II_Bog_E2_1 | ecosystem: Environmental > Terrestrial > Soil > Wetlands > Peat | place: Sweden: Abisko, Stordalen... | reverse complement strand
TTGGAAAACGAGGGGTTGTGGGCTTTTTTATCGGTTGCCAGTTTAGTAGAATGGGAGAACCTTGAATGTCTGTGGTAATTGCAGCCGCCAATACGGATCGCGCAGGGCAGGTCGAGACAAGTCTTCTGAAGCGATCCAGGTCCACCCCAACGGGCTCCAAAGAGGACTGAAATCATGCAAGATAAACATTCCCCTGATCGGAAAACCTTCGGTTTGCTCCCCGAGCCAGAGCGTTCATTAGGCTCGTTTATCGGCAGCATCGTAGTCAACGGGCTGATCCTTGCCGTGCTGCTCTACATCGGCGCGACGGCAAAACAGGTGATCGAGGCGCACAAATACGAGATGACGGAGTTGGTCGTCCCCACGACTCCCAAGCCGCCCGAGAAAGTAAAACTACCTCCGCCGCCCAAGGTCAAGCTGCCTGAGCCGCCCAAGCTCGACGTCAAGCTGGATGCTCCCAAAATTAAAATGCCCAAGCTGGAGCCCAAGCCGGAACTGAAGCCCATCCCGATTGAAACCAAGGTAGCGCTGCCCACCATCAAGGCCGCCAAGCCTTCCGTGATCCTGGCCCCGCAACCCCACGCCGCCCTCACGGCGGCAATGCCGGCGCAAGATAACAAGGTAAAGCCCTCCACGGCCCCGGTGCATTTCGGCCAGACCTTCGGCGTCACACCCAATCCCAACGCCTCGCGGCCGGCTACGATTGCCGCCATCGGCAATCCCTACGGTGGAAATCAAGGTCCCGCAGTCGCGCCCCACGGAATCGTAGGCTCGACGGGCATCGGCAACAGCACCACGCGAGTCGGTTCGAATTCCGGTGTGGTTGGCAAAGTGGCCTCCGCAGGCATTCCCGGCGCCACGGGTACTGCGCCAACCAGCTATTCGGGCGTCAAGGTAGCTTCCGCCGGCATTCCCGTCGCAGTCACCGCAGCCCCAGTCCAGAGAGCCGTCGAAACACCGGTTACAACCAATCTCGAAGTTCTCTCCAAACCCGATCCGCAATACACCAGCGAAGCGCGCCAGTTAAAGGTACAAGGCGATGTCGTTCTCCGCGTCACCTTTACTTCCGGCGGCCGGGTGGTGGTGCAAAGCGTCGTGCATGGATTGGGCCACGGCCTGGATGAAGAAGCAAGGCGCGCGGCGCAGCAGATTCACTTCCGGCCAGCCACGCGTAACGGGCAAGCGGTCGATTTGACCACCAACATCACCATTACGTTCCAGTTGGCGTAGCATTTACACAGCACTTGGAAACATAGGACGCTACTCGGCCGCGCGATGCCAAATCGGCACTTGCGGCCTGAGGAAGAATTGGAAGAACTCAGACTAGGAGCTTGACATGACGTTTCGGAGGATCTCCCTCACCTTCCTGATCATTACCCTGGGTACGGCCTGCGCGTACGCGAAGAAGGTACCGAAGTACGAGCAGACTCACCCTCTCACTCCCGAACAGGCGGCACTGGTCGAAAAGGCCATCGGACGCGAGAAGGTGCTGATCAAGAATATCCAGCAGCGCACGCCCCTGGTGGAGACCTACATTCAGAATACATTGCCCGACATCAAGCTCTATCAAGTGCCGGTCGGAGACCAGTACATCCTCAGCCGCGTCGATTTCGGCAAGGGCTTCTTCGACAAGACCTATAGCCCGCGCCCTGATGACAAGCGCAAGCACAACTTTTTCAAGGGTTCGTTTGCAGCCATCTCCGGCCTCAGCAAGGCGCTGGGCCTCGAGCGGTTTACCTATCAGCCCAACGGCTTCATGCAGATGATGTTCCTCGACCCCACGGGCTTTGACAACCAGCACTACGTCTTCAGCTTTGTGCGGCGCGAGTTTCTCGGCTCGGTTCGCACCGTAGTCTTCGACGTTCACCCCAAGGTATCCGGCATGGGCCGTTTCTGGGGCCGCATCTGGATTGAGGATGAAGATGGCAACGTCGTTCGCTTCAACGGCACCTACACCGGTCCCACATCGGAGGACTCCTCCAAGTACTACTTCCACTTCGACAGTTGGCGCATGAACGTGCAGCCCGGTATCTGGCTGCCGGTTGCCATCTACGTTGAAGAAACAAACCGCATCGCAGGCGAGAAGAGCGTTGGGCTCAAGGCTCAAACTCACTTCTGGGGCTACTCTCTCAAGCTGCCCACCAGGGATAGTGAAAGTGTCAGCGTGAAGGTGGACGACGCCGTGGACAACAGCCAGGACTCTCAGGATGTGGGCCCTCTGCAAGCCACGCGCAACTGGGTTACAGAAGCTGAAAACAACGTGATCGACCGCCTGGTGGAAGCGGGCCTGGTGGCGCCGCTCGATCCGGGCGGCTATGAAAACAAGGTTCTGGACCAGATTGTTGTTAACCTGGTCGTGCCCAACAACCTGGCCTTTACCGACCAGTTGCATACACGCGTTCTGCTCTCGACCACCATCGAGACAACAACAGTCGGCAACACCATCCTTATCAGCAAGGGGCTCATCGACAGCCTGCCCAACGAGGAATCGATCGCCTCGGTGATCGCCATGGAACTGGCCCACATCGCACTGGGCCACCATATCGACACGCGCTACGCCTTCAACGACCGCCTCATGTTCCCCGATGAGTCGACCTTCCAGCGCATCAACATGTACCACTCCGACCACGACAATGCGGAAGCTGCCAAGAAAGCCATAGAGTATTTGCAGAATTCCATGTACAAGGACCGGTTGCCCTCGGCGGGCCTCTTCTATGCGCAGTTGGTTGAACGGGAAAAGGTGCTCAAGGACCTCAACACTCCCAAGCTCGGCGACTCGCTGCTCAAAGTTGACGGAACCCCGTGGATGGCCGACTTGCAGAAGATGGCGCCTAAGATCAACTGGGACGACCTGACCCAGACCGCGGCCTTGCCCTTGGGTAGCTGGATCAAGACCGATCCCTGGGACGACAAGGTGCATATGCTCAACGCCAAACGCTATGCGCCTATGAACGCCCGCGACAAGATGCCGTTTGAAGTGACGCCCGTCTTCTTCAGGTTGCAGCGCTACGATGTGGCTCATACGGAAGCCCCGGCAGCGCCCGGCGCGGCCGCCCCTGGGGCTCCGCCCGCGGCTGCGGCCGATCCTGCCGCACAACCCAGCGCGCCTCCGCAGACCGCTCCTGGAACTCCGCCTGCCGCCACGCCCGATGCTGCCGCGCCTCCGGCTGCAACTCCGGATGCAGCGCCCCAAGCGCCGCCGCCCGCAGCGCAACCTGCCGCGGGCGATGCGGCCCAGCAGCAGCCCGCGCAAGCTGCGCCGAACCCACAGTAGAAGAGCATTAGGGCCCCCCTGCGGCTTAGGAGCCACACAACTTATTCCGACCTAGGGGGTCTAAGCGTAAGTCAGATTGAAGTTCGCAACGGAAACTCAAATTCACCCGGACTGGAAGTGCTTTGTGCCCACGGTTTCTGTGATGATGAAACGATCGCTCGTTGCTCTGTTCTCCATCCTGTCTGCTGCGGGAGCCGTATCGGCCCGCGCACAAGTCGTCCCCTCCGCCACCCGAGGCCAGATTTCGATCACGGTCGGCGGTATGGCCTCGATGTTTCAGCCCGACTACGCCGGGAATGGCGTCCGGGAAGTCGCCCCCAACCGCCTCTACGGCGTGGGCACCTATGTGGACGTGAGGTTCACCCGCTGGATTCAGCTCGAGGCCGAGGGCCGCTGGCTGCGCTTCAACCAGTTTGAAAACATCTATCAGGACAACTACCTGATAGGCGAGCGGCTCCCCATCCACCGTTACAAGTTCATGAACGCAACCCCCTACGTCAAGGCGCTGGGCGGCTTCTCGCAAATGAACTTCGAGAACAATGTCGCGTGGGGACGCTTCACTGACTTTGCCTTCGGCGGCGGCGTGGATTTTCAAGTCACAAAGAAGATCAGCGTGCGCGGCGACTTCGAGTCCCAGACCTGGCCCAGCTGGTTGAGCAGCTCGCTCTATCCTTACGGCGGCAGCGTCGGCGTCGGCTACAAGCTTTTCTAGGGCGCTATCGTTCTTGGATTCGATTGTCGGGGCGCGCTTGAAGCCGCATCCCGCGCTGCAATCAAAGATTGCGGTCACTGTTTTTTTGCAGTGATGCCTGGAGTTCGAGCACCTGCAACTGGACCTGCTTGACTTCCTTCAACAGGTCCACCTTGCTCCGGTTGAAGTAGTACCTTAGGCTCGTAGACCCGGCTCCGAGGAACATGAGTCCCGTCAAAATGTAAAAGGCAACAGATGCTCTATGGTCGAGCCCTTGGCCCCAGTCGGTAAGACACATAAACACAAGGGCGAATGCAGAGTATATAAGTATCTGGGAAGACCACTTCTCCCAGAAGAGCGCTTTCTCGTGTCTCTCCAGCAATGAAGCCGTCTCTTGCCGATAGGCCGCAAGATTCTCCGGCTGCGGCAAACGTGCCAGCAACCTTTCGCGCACACTGCTATTTCCCTGTTCCATAACCCCTCCCACTTAAAGTCTTCTTGATTGCCAGTTTTGCGTAATGGATGCGCGATTTCACTGTGCCTTCCGAACATCCCACCACTTCTGCGATCTCCGCCATCGATAGATCCTCAAGAAAATGCAGCACCAGCACCTCGCGATGTTTGACTCCAATTTCACCCAATGCCTGATGAATCGCCTCCGCATCGTCTTCTGCAAAGGTCGGTTCTTCGGCCTCCTGAAAGTCTTCGAGTTGAACCTCCTCGGCCCGCTCTCTCGAAATGTTTTTGCGGATGCGATCCACCACAATTCCATGCGTGATCGAGTACAGCCACGACCGCAGGGAACCGGGGTCTTTCAGCTTGCGCATGCCGCGAAACACCTTGATCCATACCTCTTGCAGCACGTCGAGTCCGCTGTCCGGATCGCCGGTGAGGCTAGCCGCATAGTAGAGCAACGGCCGCTCCATCACCGCAATCAGATCCTCGAAGGCCCCCGCCTCGCCGGTCTGGCAACGCAGCGCCAGCCACTCGTACTGCGTTCGAGTTTCGCTTTGCGTCTGCATTCCGTTCTCGATCTTCATTTGCTTTCGTAATATATGTCGAAGGAAACGCTCTGAAGGTTCAATTGACTCGAATAAGTTTTCTCAGCACAATGAAAAATGGCCGTTCCATCGGAGCGGCCATTTCATATCACATCGGGCTCAGCAAACCGCGCCTTGATTTGGATTTGGAAAGGTGTCTTCGTTGTCCGCTTCTGTGCCGTCCAAACAGGCGAAATCCTTCTCCACCATCACCGCCAGGATTTCCTCTCCGACGCGGCAATCGCAATACAACCCGACTTGATCGCCTTCCGACCATCCTCGCGCTTCTTCTTGAGGGAGAAGGACAGCAACCTCCTGAGGCCGCCAGCGCACGGTCATCGCTTCGTAGCCAACAGATTGCTCCAAGGCATAGGTCAGCGTCGCATCCTTCTCTGGAGCGAAGCGAATGGTCTCCTCGATGCGCCCAATCTGCATGAGGCGCGTCAGCTCAGAGCGGGATACGCGCAGGCGCAGCGAATTTCCTTTGATGCGTAGTTTCATCGTGATTCCTCGGGCGCGCATTCACAGCCGCATGAGAAGGAAGGAGCATCTCACGCGTCGAAGTGAACAAGCCTGCCTGCGGGCGAACAGCCAGACGAGCCCGAGACCGGTCAATACACGTCGCGATGGTAGCGATGTTCTTCCTGCAGGGTATGCACATATTCCTCGGCCGCCAGCGCTGACATGCCCCCCTGTTTCTCTATGATCGCATGAAGCGTGGCGTGTACATCTTTGGCCATGCGGGATGCATCGCCGCACACATACACGCTGGCGCCCTCCTGCAGCCAACTCCAGAACATGGGCGCTTGCTCCAGCATCTTGTCTTGTACGTAGACTTTGTTCTCCTGGTCGCGCGAGAAGGCGGTGTCGAGGCGCGTCAGGTGGCCGTCGGCACGCATCGCCTCAAGTTCGTCGCGATAGAGGTAATCCGTGGCGGCGCTGCGCTCGCCAAAGAAGAGCCAGTTACGCCCTTTGGCTGCGAGCACGCGGCGCTCATGCAGGAATCCTCGAAATGGAGCAACGCCTGTGCCTGGGCCGATCATGATCATGGGCGCATCGGAATTCTGCGGCAGCTTGAACTTCTTGTTGGGTTGAATGTAAATCGGAAGCCTGTCGGAGAGTGAGGCACGATCGGCAAACAGCGTGGAGCAAACGCCGCCGCGCTTGCGATTGTGTGAGCTGTAGCGCACCACAGCGACGGTCGTATGGATTTGACCGGCGTGAGCCGCGGGGCTTGAGGAGATGGAATAGAGCCGCGGCGTGAGCTTTGGAAGCATGAGTACGAGTTCCGCGGGATCTTCGACGACGCCGGGAAATTCGACGAGCAGATCGATGAGACCGCGGTCGTAGATGTAGCGGTCAAGTTGCGCCTGCTGCTCGGGAATCAACAGATCGAGCAGCCCCGTGCATTTGCCGCGCGACGCATAGTCCTTCACGGTCTTGCGCGTGAGGCGCGTAACCTGTAGATGATGCGCCAGCGCGTCATGGAGCGTTGTGGCGCCACTCTTGCCGCACTGCACCTGTTCATTGCCGTTGAACCGCAGGGTTTGCAGAATCTCGGCAACCAGATTGAGATCGTTTTGTGGAATCACTCCGCAGGCATCGCCGGCCTCGTAACTCAGGCCTGTGCCCTCAATGGAAAACGCGAGATGGAGCGTCGATTTGCTTGATTCGCTGTGTGTCAAATCTCTCTTATCGACCAACGGCGCAAGCAACGGATTCTCGCGCGAAAAACTTGCGCCAGGCGCGGGTCTGGCCGGTGAAGCGGCTGTTGTTTCATGAGCGAAGCGCGCGAGATGAACCGGAATCGCCTCATTCGGACTGGATGCGGAAGCGGGCGCGTTCGACTTCTGCGCGACTGCTTTCTCGTTCAGGCATGAGATGAGCTGCGACTTCCACCGCTCGAACGGTTCGTCCACATCCACGTCGCAATCGACCCGGTTGCAGAGGCGGTTCGCGCCAAGCGCTGCCAGCTTGGCGTCGAGTTCGCCGCCGAACTTGCAGAATTGTTCATAGTGCCGATCGCCAAGCGCCAGCACCGCGTAGGAGAGATTTTCAAAGCGCGGAAAATGCTCCAGGCAAAGTTCCTCATAGAAGGGCTGCACGCCATCCGGAGCATCCCCATCTCCGTATGTGCTGGCGATGATCAGCGCGTTTTTCTCAGCGGCCAGCGCTGCCGGAGTATAGCCCACCAACGTTGACACCGCGGGCACATGGCCTTGAGCCTTCAACTCTTTGGCCACCTTGCGCGCCAGTCCTTCCGCTGTGCCTGATTGCGACGCATACAGCACGGCAACGCGATGCGATGGCTTGACCTCAACGGCTGCTGTCATCGCAGTTGTCGAAAAGATTCCTGCCAGCAATCCATTGAGCCACGCTCTTTGTTCAGGCGTGAATGGAGCATTTTCCGGGATGAAGGGAATGCTTGCGGTCATGGCTATACCTGCTCCTTTGCTGCGCAGAACGATTGCAATTCTGCAATGCCGTGACGGCGGCTGAAGTCGAGAAACGATTCATAGGCATTGCGCCGCTCGGTGAATGCGCTGAAAAGCCGCTCCATCACAGGGGGCAATTCGCTGAAGGGAATCGCCGGGATTAGTTCGCGCGCCAGACCCTGGTCCTGATCTGAGCCGCCACCGATGACAACCTGATAACCCTCCACGCCTGCGACCTTTGTGCCCAGCAGCCCAATGTCGCCGATGTAGTGCTGCGCGCAGGAGTGCGGGCAACCCGTCACATGCAGATTGACGGGCTGCTCGATGTTGAAACGCGCGTCCAGCAGATTGGCGAGCGCAACCGCATGGGCCTTGGTATCGGTAGAGGCATAGCGGCAGCCGCGATTGCCTGTGCAGGCCACCGTGCCACGCAGCACCGTGCCAGCAGCGCAGTCCAGACCAGCGGCGCGAATCGCAGCAAGCGCCGCATCGAGCCTTGCGGTGGGGATATTGGGAATCAACAGATTTTGCCAGACGGTGAGCCGCAGTTCGCCGCTGCCAAACTGGCTGGCTACATCGGCCAGCGCAAGCATTTGATTGACAGGAAGGCGGCCAACCGGGACCGAGACACCTATATAGTGCAAGCCCTGCTGGCTTTGCGGATGGATGCCAATGTGGCCGGCGCGGTCGATGGGATTGCGTGGGTCGCAATCTTCGGCAGCGAAACGAATCAGCGGGAACGCCAACAGCTTTTCTGTTTCGGCTAGGAACCGCTTCATGCCCCAGCGATCAAGAAGGTATTTGAGCCGCGCCTTCTTGCGATCCGTACGGTCGCCATTCTCACAGAAGACGCGAATCATGGCAGCGGCAACGGCTACGGTCTGTTCCGGGCGCAACAGCAAACCACAGTCGGCCGCGAACTGTTTGTGCCCCGTGATGCCGCAGAGCAGAACGCGAAAATACACGCCAGCGGGAACATCGCGCCCCTCGCCGACACGAGTTGCAATGAACCCGATGTCATTGGTATCCGCAACCACGCTGATTGCGCCTCCGCTGTCGAAAGCGACGTTGAACTTGCGCGGCAGCCCATACATGTCTCGTGAGTTGAGGATGTAGTTGTGGAGCGCGTCGGCTAGCGGAGCCACGTCATAGAGTTCGCTCGGATCGATGCCTGTTGTGGGCGAGGCCGTAATGTTGCGTATGTTATCGGCACCCGAGCCGCGTGAAGTCATGCCGAGCGATTGCACTTTGTTGAGTACGCGGACAATGTCTTTGGGCTGAAATTCGCGAATCTGGAGGTTGGCGCGCGTGGTGATTTCCGTGCGCCCCGAGCCCCAATCGGCCGCCATCGCCGCAAGGCCGCGCAGTTGGTGCGCGCTCATGATTCCACCGGGAACGCGAAGGCGCAGCATAAAGGAATCCTGGGCCGGCGCAACATAAAACAATCCGTGGAATTTGAATCGAAAGAGATCGTCCGCGGCGGGAGCGCGGTTTTCATCGGCATGAGCGATCAGCCGGTCCCAGATATCGAGCGGATTCTGCTCATGCTTCCAGAGTTCTTCTCTGCAAAGATCGGAGACCGGCGTACCGTGGAATGTTTCTTCTGCCTCTGCCAGGTTGACCGCGGCAGATGTGGCATCGCTGGTGATGAGGCCAGCGGCTGTGTGCCCAACAAACGGTTGCGCCCCACGATTGAGGGCGCCCGCAAAGAAGCCCAACAAGTATTCCTTCTGTTCTGAGGAGAAGGCTGCCGAATTAGGAGGTGCAAGAGTTTCCATGTCGAATGTCCTTCGATGAAGCTCAAAGCCGCTGTGCTGCGGCTGTAGCGCTCAGTTGGCGCGCCTATGTGCACGGAGCGCAAATCGGCGTCACGACCAGATTGAATACCGCTGAAACTGCGGAGAATTCAAGGCTCATCACGGAGCATCGACGTACAGGATTTTTACGAACGGAAAGCCCTTGCACGGCATGGTGCGGGGCTGAAGAGGGTAGAGGAGACAGCGTAGTCTCACTCGTGGACTTATGCTACCGCAATTTGCCCTGGACCACAAGAGCGATTTTCATCCTTGCAGATTTCGGCGAACGCGCTCACAGGCCCGCGGGATCGGTGGAGCTGCTGGCAGCGTGCGGCAACGTCTCGCTGGCTGTTGGCTTGCCCATCTCGCCCAGGCGGCTCTTGCGCAGGTCTTCATTGAGGATGATGGCCTCGGCGATTTCACGCATGGACTTGCGGCGCTGGCGGCTCTCGCGCTGCATGGCCTTGTAGGCGGACTCTTCATCCAGTCCGAAATCGCGCTGCAACACTCCCTTGGCGCGCTCGATATGCTTGCGCGATTCAAGCCGATCAGAGAGCTGCAAGTTCTCCGTTTCAAGGCGCGCGCGCTCCAGTTCCGCGCCGACAAGATGGCCGATGGCGGTGAGCAAACGAAGCTCGTTTTCCGTGTGGTGATAGGGCTTGCGGTGCTGCATGTTGATCACGCCGACCAGTTTGCTGCGGCACAGGATGGGCACGGAAAGAAAGGCTTCGAAGGTGTCTTCGGGCAAATCCTTGAAGCGCTTGAAGCGCGGATCTTTCAAGGCTTTGGCGGGAATAGCAACAGGTTCACGATGCCAGCCTACCCACCCGGTGATTCCCTGACCAAGCCAGATGCCGAGATGATCTACGAGATCGGAATGCGGGTTCTTCGACGCGCGGAGCACCAGCTTATCGTCTTCGAGAACATACACAAAACAGGAGTCGCAACTGATGACGGAGCATGAGAAATCCACGATACGATCGAGCACCGTGTGCAGAGGATCTGATGCTGCCATGCGGCTGCCAATTTCATGCAGAAAATCGACTGCTGACTGCGTTGTCTTTGCGGCTAGTGCAGCGGATTGACCTCCGCTCAGCAGCGGACTGACGGGCGGATGCGGTGAACTGGAAACATGAAGCGCGGCCGCCGACCGTTTTTGCTTCAACAAATCACCGGCATTCTGCGCGAGCTCATTGATCAGGAATCCCATTTTCGATTGGGTAGGCTCGTAGTCCGGCTGCAATCCGTAGAGGGAAAGCCCTTCTGTTGTACTGGGGCCGATGGAACCGATGACGGTGGAGCGGAAGCCTTCATGGAGCGCTTCGGTATAGCCCATGCGCTCCGCCATGAGAAACAAATGGCTCACCTGGCCGGCATTCATAAACAGCACGACATCCACATGCCCGTGAGCAAGGGCAAGCACAGCCTCGCGCAAGGGTTGAATATCCTCTGGCAGCGCCCACTGATAAACGAGAAGACGGGTAATCGAAATGCTCTTTTCGGCG
>Ga0302188_10003568_pt1 | contig 10742 bp, 12 predicted proteins | sample II_Bog_E2_1_FD_198783 | JGI IMG/M metagenome (GOLD analysis project Ga0302188, IMG submission 198783) | Peat permafrost microbial communities from Stordalen Mire near Abisko, Sweden - II_Bog_E2_1 | ecosystem: Environmental > Terrestrial > Soil > Wetlands > Peat | place: Sweden: Abisko... | reverse complement strand
TCCAGAGCCCGGAGCCCCTGCCATGGCAACGCATCTGGCGGTGGATCGCACTCACCAATGCTTCGAGCGCAGTTGTGCCTTTGCTTGTGCTGTGGAACGCCGACGGAACCATCGGCCTGCTTGTACCACTGGAACTGGTAAGGGAAATCTACGTACTCAACATGACATTCCAGGGGAATATTGGGGCTGAGGCGCCCTGCATCACGCAAAACGGCAACGGCGTTTCAGAGACCGTGACGGTTGGATCCATCAGGATGGGCCCGCCTTTCCGCCGTATTGGAGTGATCCTGCCGGTTCCCGATCGCCCCGTGCTCGATCTCGCGCCTCGCCTGCGCGCGATGCTCAGGCAGTGAGAGAGTCCTGGAGCCATTGTCGTGTTGATGCAGCTTACCGCGTGGACCGGGAGGTCCACGCGACAGCCGGCCAGAAGGCTGGCGTTGGTCTCAATAGTCCCAGTCACAGGGCACCGGGTGTCGCCGATGATGAAGCGGAACACCTGCAAGCGGCCTTTACTCTCCGGTCGGCAGGACTTCTTCGATCCCTTCCCAGGGCCCGCCTTGAAGCACGAGGTACTTCAGATAAAGTTCTGCGCCCATGCGATCTGCGGATGCGAGCAAGCTGCGTGCAGCCTCCTGGACGCGCTCATTGGTCAGGGTGGCGAAGTCAAAGCTCTCCTCGATCATGCCCTCGGAATGGGGGATTTGGAGCATTTCAAGAAAGCTGATAATCACGGCGCGATGCTCGTGGAGAAGGTACTTCTTCAGCAAGTCCTCCACGATTGGGTCAGGCAAGGTCAAGTCTGCCGCCGTCCAGTTGACCAGCCGCTCAATGGGGGATTTGCGGACAAATACCTCACGCAGTTTTCTCGCTTTTGCGAGAGTGGCAAAGAGGAGCTGTTTCGATGCGCCGGATGACTCAGCCCAAAAAAGCTTGCAGGCGGCGACTCGCGTCACATCGGGCAGTTGTCGCCAAACACGATTTACAGAAACTGACATCAGCGATCCTCTCCTACGTTGAATCTGAAGTATTGGGAACGAGCCCCTGCCCCGCGCCGACCTGGAGGCGCTTGAACAGATGCTGGTTCAGGCTGGACAGGTTTTCCGAAAACTTACAGTGACTGGTGTAGACTTGCGGAAAAAGTGTTCCAGATTTGCGAAAATACCGTCCAACTACGCTCTGATTCTAAATGTTGTGGTTCGCCAAAATGGGGATCTGGGTTCGAATCAAGCAGATGACGTGTGCATTCACGCGGCTTGCCTCCATGTAGAATCGGTCGTATGCTGCGCCTGCTGAAACTCCTGTTCGTTCAGGCTCTTCGATCCTGTTGTTCTCGCCGCGATCTGCTCCTCGAAAATCTTGCTCGGCGGCAACAGCTCGCCGTTTTGAAACAAAGGCACCCTCAGCCGAGATGTTCTGCTTCCGACAAGTTGTTTTGGGTAGCATTGCAGCGGCTCTGGCCAGGATGGAAAAAGGCGTTGATCCTCGTCCAGCCGGAGACTGTTGTTCGCTGGCATCGCTCAGGATTCAAGCTGTATTGGACTTGGCTTTCGCGGCATCGGACCCGTGTCGGAAGAAAATGCATTACCAAGGAATTGCGCGAGTTGATCATTCGCATGGTTGCCGAGAATCCTACCTGGGGTGCGCCACGGATTCACGGAGAGTTGAAGATGCTTGGCTTCGATGTTTCGGAACGATCTGTGCTGCGCTGGATGAGGAAAGCGCCCAGGAGTCCCGAGCCTGCAAAGCGATGGTCGGCATTTTTGAGCAACCATTGTGAAGCCATCGCGGCAATGGATTTCTTCACCGTGCCTACGCTGACCTTCGGTGTTCTCTACTGCTTCTTCGTCATCGCGCATGCCCGGCGGCGTATCCTTCACTGCAATGTGACCAGACATCCGAGCAGCGCCTGGGTCATCCAGCAGTTGCGCGATGCCTTTCCCTACGACTTGGCGCCTGACTACCTGATCTTCGATCGTGGCACGCATTTCAACGAAGAAGTGATCGACACAATGAAGCGCTTCGGCATCCATCCCACGCGAACCAGCTTCCGAAGTCCGTGGCAGAACGGTGTCGCCGAGCGCTGGGTCGGTGGCTGCCGCTGCGATCTGCTTGACCATGTGATTGTTCTCAATGAACGGCATTTGAAACGCCTGATGAAAGGTGAGCGCTATCTGAACCCCATGCTCTGTTCTGTATGCAGTGCGGGATTCTGCAGGGTGGCCATGCGCGCGTAGTGAAGGGTCTTCCACTGGTCGGGCAGCCACTGGGGCAGCTGGCTGATGGGCAAGGTAGGCAGGTTGATCAGCAACTGCGTGAGATAGAGTTGCGGATTAACATCATGTCGGCGGCAGGTGCTGGTCAGGCTGGACAGGATGGCGGCTGTTCTTCCGCCGCGAGGGTTGCCCACGAAAAGCGAGTTCTTGCGATTGAGAACAACGCGCTTCATCTCGCGCTCGGATACGTTATTGTCGATGGACACCGCGCCATCCGTCGAGAAGACGTTAAGTTCCTGCCACTGGCCCAGGGCATAGTTGATCGCTTCGGCCATGGGATGCTTGGGCAGCAGCTGTTGCTTCCACTGAAGAAGCCGGTCATGCAACTTGGCCAGTAGCGGCGTTGACTGCTCGCGACGCATCCTCAAGCGCTCTGCGATCGAAGCATCCTTGCACTGACGCTCGACAGCATAGAGCGCCCGCACCCGTTCGACCGCCTCTTTGGCGATCTCCGGTGCGGACTTCTCCGCATCGACGATTTTTCTTTTCATGTGCGCCCAACAACCAGCGCGTGTGATCGCGTTGCCGACGACTACACCGTTGTAACCGGCATAGCCATCCGCCAACAGAACCTGCGCATAATCTCTCAGGAAACGCTTGGGACCATCGCGGCCGCGATCCATCGTGAAGTCGAAGACGTTATACGGTTGCGCCTCGTCGCCGACGTAAACCCACATGCGCGCATTCGCCGTCATGTCTTTGCTCTGCATGGGCATGATGGTGTCGTCGGTAGCCACCACATGTGAGGCGCGCACCCGATCCGCCATCAACTGATAAAGTGGCTCAACGAAGTCCGCCACATCGCCGCACCACACCGACTGCGTGGCCCGCGAGATCTCGAAGCCCTGCCGCGCGAAGATGTCTTCAAGCCTGTACAGGGGGAGGTAATCCCTAAATTTGCTGGTTACGATGTAACTTAGCAGGCCAGGTCCGGCAAGCCCTTTGTCGATCGCCGTCTCTGGCTTCTTGGCCGTATGGATACTGGGGTTATCGCCGTTCGTCTCGCAGCTTGCGCAGGCATACTTCTTGCGCACATGATGCAGGCGCTCGAAGTGGCCGGGCAGATATTCCACTTGCCAGCTTTCATCGGCACCGATCTCCTTGCGTGTCAGGCCACAGCATGGGCATGCCCGTTCTGCTGCGCTCAACTCGTAGACATGCGTGGTAACAGGAAGATTCTCGAAGTTGGCAAGATTGCGCCGTCCCTTGCGGCGCTTCACACGTCGCAACTCTTCGGCAGGCTCGGCTGCAGTTGGAAGATCTTCTGCGGGAACAGGCTTGCAGTCCAGCGCCTCGGCGAAGTTCAGCAACATCTGTGCGACATCTTTATCGGATTGCAACCGGTCCGCGCGTGGACCGTAATACCACTTCTTGTAGCGCTCCAACTCCAACTGCAGACGAAGTAGCTCAACCTGCAACTCGGCGGCCTGCTTGCCGTACGCTTCGGCGCGTTGCTGCTGTGCTTCAGCAAGTATCTTCTGCTCTTCTGCCTGCCGCTTTTGCTGATCTCGTTCTTGCTGCAACGCAAGCACCATCAACTGCAGCGTTTCCTTGTCGCTGGGCAGTTCTGTCGAGTTATATGAGGAGGGAGCCACTTAGTAAGTTAGACGCAAGACATGCACCGCAGGTCGCGTCAGGCAACTACCTTATCTGTACTTTTTACCCCGCTTTGCGCTGGCCGTTCATAGCGAGGAACACGCTTCAGTTTCGCCATGTCGATGCCATCCAACAGCATCGCCAACTCACTGGCGCGCAGCTCAACCGAACCTGCGTCAGGCGCAATATGAGGGAGCTTGAACACTCCGGTCTCAAGCCGCTTGTACCACAGAACATAACCGTCGCGGTCCCAGGTCAGGATCTTCAACCGGTTGCCACGGCGTGAGCGGAAAAGGAATAGATGACCACTGAGCGGATCCTCGCCAATTACCGACTGCACGCGCTCCGCAAGACGATCAAAGCCGCAACGCATGTCGGCAACTTCTGACGCAAGCCAGATCCGCGGACCCGGCGCGCCATCCAGCGCACGCAAACTCGGCAGGCCGATCACGACTCCATCTCCAGAACAGAAAGCAGACGGCGCAGGTGAACCACATCAAACCCAGGCTCCACGATCAAGCTCCAGCCGCGGCGATGCCGTATCTCGATCCCCGGCATCTGCACCGCGTATGGTGCTGGCTGCACAGGTACTTCCGCTCTGGAAACTTCAACCGTAACAAACGCCGCAGTGTCGGGCTTGCGCAACCGCTTCTTCCACTCGTAGAACCATACTGCTCGGCAATCCGCGGCCAATAATCAATTAGCACTCCCCTGAGGGGATCCGCGCCAAGCTTGATCTTGGCGTGGCGCACCGTATTCATGTCGACAACAGTGTTGAGATCGCCGAGATAAAAGCTTAAAAATCGTGTTTGTGCGTTGTGGGTGCACTGAGCGCTTTGGCAAACAGCGTGTGCTTAACACCGTCGAGGTTACGCTCAAGAACGGCATTGGCCTTCGATTCAATCCACGAAGTCACTCTCGAATCCGTCGGTCCTCCGTGCGGAGGGTCGTATGTAAAGCCCTCTTCATCGGGAGTATTGTGAGGCGGCGTTATTACGATACCGTCGGCAAGTCCTGACTTTCGTGCTTGGTTGAGCCGCAAAATCGCTTGTGAAACGGCTGGGGTAGGAGTGTATGACGTGCCTTCTGAGATCATCACATCGATGTCATTTGCCGCAAGCCCTTCCATCGCGCTAGCAAATGCGGGTTCGGACAAAGCATGGGTATCCATCCCAAGAAACAGCGGACTATCAATGTTCTGGAGTTTGCGGTAATCGCGAATCGTCTGAGTGATGGCCAGGATGTGCCGCTCGTTGAACGCCACGTCCATCGCAGATCCGCGATGGCCGAACGTATCGAAGACAACGCGATGTCTGGGATCACTCGGATCGGGCTGCAACTCGTAATAGGTAGTGACGAGCTTCGGGATGTTAACAAGAACAGACGGGTCAGCCGGCTTCCCGGTAGCAGGATTAATTGTTACGCAGCACGTCACCGTCGTCCGTCAGAAGAATTGCACTTGATCGAGGTTCGAGCCGAAAACCGATTTGTCCCTTCATGGAAAGCTCTTTCCCAGGGTCGAAGAGATCGTCAGGGGCGGGCCGGAAAGTATCGACCGCCAAACGCCAGATCTTGCCGCTGGGCAAGGCGGGAATGGAAAAATCAACCGGAATGGTGTCGGCGTTAAACAGGATAAACAGATCGGGTTCTGACTGTCCCCGAATCAGACACGCGAAGGATTTCTGCCGCTGGTCCGCCCAGTCGGGTGTGTCACCGATTGGCGCGAACCACTTTATTTCTTCATCCGTGTAAAAATCTTCTCTGCGCAAAACAGCATGGGCCCGACGAAAGGCGATCATTCCCCGAGTGAAGCGGTGGATATCTTTGTGCTTTTCGAGCAGGCTCCAGTCAACCCAACTCATCTCATTATCCTGGCAGTAGGCATTGTTATTGCCGCGCTGGGTTCGGCGAAACTCATCGCCACCGAGCAACATGGGAACCCCTCGAGAAATCAACAAGGTTAACAGCAGATTCTTGATCAAGCGGTTACGCATGCCCTCGATACCGGGATCCTGGCTCGGCCCTTCCACGCCGCAATTGTCGCTGTAGTTGGCATCGGTTCCATCACGGCCGAACTCGCCATTTTCGTCATTGTGCTTTTGCATGTAGCTCACCAAATCGTTCAGCGTGAAGCCGTCATGACAAGTAACGAAGTTGAGGCTGCTTGCCGGGCCCTTGCCAGAACGTTGGTACAAATCCGAGCTTCCACAGATTCGGCTTGCGAACGATCCGATCATGCCCGCATCGCCAACCCAGAAGCGGCGCACATCGTCACGGAAACGGCCGTTCCATTCCGTCCAACGCGTGGTGGAAAAACATCCCACTTGATATGCACCGCCTGCGTCCCAAGCCTCCGCGATAATCTTCACGTCACGCAGAATGGGATCCTCCGCAATACCCTCGAGAAGCGGAGCGTTGCGGAGAATGTTCCCATGTTCATCTCGCCCAAGAACCGAAGCCAGGTCAAAACGAAAACCATCCACATGCATGTGCATGACCCAGTAACGAAGCACATTTCTAACAAATTCCCGCACGACGGGATGATTCGCGTTAAGTGTATTGCCAACGCCGGAATAGTTCTTGTAGTATCGGCGCCCGTTCTCTTGCAGCATATAGAAGATCGAGTTCTCAATGCCGCGCAGAGAAATCGTGGGTCCCAGTTCATTTCCCTCGGCCGAGTGGTTCAAAACGACATCCAAGATCACTTCAATGCCTGCGCGGTGAAAAGCCTTGACCATCTCTCGAAATTCCTGTATCTGCTGGCCGTGCAGTCCTCCAATGCAGTAGGACTGTTTCGGAGCGAAAAAGGCGACGGGATCGTAGCCCCAGTAGTTCTTGAGTCTCTCTCCTGTGATTGGATTGAGGAATTGCGACTCATTTTCGTTAAACTCGAGAACAGGCATCAGTTCAATGGCGGTCACTCCCAGGTCTTGAAGATAAGGGATCTTTTCGATCAAGCCGGCGAACGTTCCGGGGTGCTCAGCTTTCGAACTGGAATGGATTGTGAAACCGCGAACGTGTGTCTCGTAGATGACGGTATCAGAGGCGGAATGCTTTGGAGGCGAATCCAGTTCCCAGTCGAAATGGTCGCGGGTGAAGATGCATTTTGGTGTGGTGCCGGCGTTATCAACGGTCGAAATACTTAAGTCGGTCAGGCTGCTGGAAGAATCGTAGCCACGTGCGGCTAGAAAATCCCAATTCTTGACCCCGGCAATTGCTCTTGCATACGGATCCAGCAGCAGCTTATGTGGGTTGAAGCGATGGCCATCTTCGGGTCGATACGGCCCCTGGACACGATAGCCGTAGAGTTGACCCGCGGGAATTCCTCGCACCCATACATGCCAGACATCGCCCGTCCGATGGCGCACCGGGTCTAAGTCAATGATTCTGGCCGGAGTAGAGTCGTCAGGATCTTGGTAAAATTCCAAACGGACACTGGTTGCGTGACGGCTGAATAAAACAAAATTGACTCCCACTCCTTGCTCGTGGGCGCCTCCAATCGGGAGTGGATTTCCCGTCTGAACATCGCCCACCTCAGACGGCACCGGAAAATCATTCGCATGATTCCGCCCTGTCGCTGGTTCAGTCATTTATATAAGTCTCCGCTCTACCATTTCAGTTCCCTGAGTCTCGATAAGTCGGACTCCGGAACGTGTGCTAGCCTGATACTTCACTTTTCCGAGAACGGTGTCAATCAAGAATCAGCGCGGTCCTGCGGCTAACAACTTCTGGCAACGACCATCAAGCTCTCGTTTAGCAACAAGCTTTTTCGTCGATCGATCACCGAAGCAACTTGCCAGCGATCCAGTAATCGATGCTGAACTTTCCCGGACCAAAGCAGATCATAAAAATAAAGAAGAGCACGTACAGAACCTCCGGGAGGTAGAGGAAATCGTCGAGCCAGTCAAGAGGCGAAAGTCCTTTAGGCATGGCCCGAAGTTCGGTGGTCATGATGGCGACAAGCATATCGACTAATAACGCCACGCAGGTCAAGCTCGAAAGAAACCCCACGGTCAGCAAGGATCCGCCGACGAACTCGACACCCGACACGAAATAAGTCATCGCGCGAGGAAACGGGACTTTAGCCTCAATGAGCGTTACGTACATAGTTTGCTTTCTCCCTGCGACAAACAATTTGTTTGCCCCGGAGATGGCGAAGAACAGCCCAAGCGAAACGCGTACCAGCAGGATGGCACAATGTTCCAAATCACTGCTACCCAGTAGCACAAACTGGACCAACCATTTCCAATCCACCTCTTGTCCCTCCATCGGAGAATGTGCTGCAACAATCCCCCACATCATCCGTCGCCATCTGGGAGGATGGACGGCTTTACAGCATGTTCCTGTGATGCCGCGGGCTCGCAAAAGACTTAAGAATTTCGACTTCCTGGCGCTTTGGTTGTTGCACCGAATGCGAAGATGTCGGCCGATACCTTTGTCTAATAGATCTATCACCCCACTTCTGCCTTAAGAACAAATGATGCGAACATGGGCAAGGGCTTCGGCCTTCGAACTCACGGGTGAATCGGGGCGTGTGCGATGTTTCTTAAGGTCCCCGAAGAGAGAGCGAACGTAGTCCTTGGTCGTCGCAGGAAAAGCAGTCGAAATGCCTCCGCGCAACCATTCCCGGTTTTTCTTCGTCCAACTGTTGATTAGTCCTTGTTTGTCCAACTTGGAGGCAAAATTATGAAAGCAATCGTTGTCCACGAATATGGCGGTCCTGAAGTACTCAAGTTCGAAGAGTATCCTGACCCGGATCCCGGTCGAGGCGAAGTGCTGGTGCGTGTCGCCGCCGCAAGCGTGAATCCGATTGACTATAAAAGGCGTGCTGGATTAACGAAGGATTTTTATCCCATCAAGTTTCCGGGCCTCATGGGAGTCGATATGGCGGGGACCGTGGTGAAGGTTGGACCGGGAGTTGAAGCCTTCACTGCCGGCAACCAGGTGTTCGCAATGGCGGACAACACTTACGCTGAGCTCTGCGTGGTGAAAGCGGGAGTTCTTGCGGATATTCCCGAGGGCCTTGATTTGATCCAGGCCGCGGCGCTGCCGCTGGTGACGACGACCGGCAACCAACTCCTTGCAGCTACGGGAATCAAAGCGGGCCAGACAGTTATGGTCGTAGGTGCTGTAGGAAATGTCGGGCGTTCGGCCGTATTCACCGCGAAAGAACGCGGGGCGACCGTGATCGCGGGGGTTTTGAAGCGTCAGGTGGATGAGGCGAAGACTGTCGGCGCGGATCAGGTGATCGCAACCGATGACGACACCGCGATTGCGAATCTTCCGCCGCTGGATGCAGTGGCGGATGCGGTGGGCGGGAGAACCGCTGAGAAGCTAATCGCCAAGGTCAAGCCGGGAGGAGTGTTTGCTACAGTTCTCGAAGCACCGCAGAACGCAGCTAAGTACCCATCTGTAAAGGTGGCGCCAGTCTACTCGAAGTCCGACAGGGAAACGCTCCAGTTCATGGCCGAAGCGGTGCGGGATGGCAAACTGGTGATCCCGATTAGCAAGAAACTTCCACTCAGTGAAGCGGCCGAGGCTCACGCCGCGGCGGAAAAGGGTGGGATCGGGAAGATCTTGCTCGTGGCTTGAACTCGTTGCTGTACATTCGATCTCGAAACGGAAAATCGAGATGAAGAAGAATCAGCATGGAATTCATCCCGCGTCGAAGCCGAGTGGCGATGGGTGTGTGTAGCGCCTGACGTCTCCGGAAGGTTGGTGGTTTCATCTTTGCCGTTGTGCTGAGTGTGGACACATCGGATGCTGTGACAGTTCACCGGGTCAGCACGCATCCAAACATGCGGCAGCGACAGGGCACCCGATTATTGCCAGCTTCGAGCCGGGTAAGGATTGGTTTTTCGATTACGTGACGCAGGGAATGATCTAGGGTGTGGAGTTGCATCCGCCGCATTCGCATCCAGGAGATCAACTCGTACTTGGCCCCGCAGGAAGGGTGCCAGCCAACTGGCAATCGCTCCTAAAGTCGCTGCCGGTTATGTAGTAAACGGCAGATAAAACGCTCCCATTGGACCGCAGGCGTTTCTATCCGGATCCCAATTCATCGATAACAGGAGGCACCGCATGAATCTTCCTGACGCGCCGATTGCACAAAAAGGCTTTTTCGCAGCTCACTTCTTTACCGTGAGCGACCAGGAAAAATCGAGGGACTTCTATGTACGAATCCTAGGCGGGAAATTGATCAAGCCAGAGAATCCCTGCTACATCAAGCTCGAAAATACGTGGATTATTCTCAATTCCGGCGGTGGCCCGACTCCCGACAAGCCAGAGGTTTTTCTTGAAGCACCAACGAATCTGAACAGAGTAAGTAGCTTCCTCAATTTGCGTGTCGCCGACGTCTGGGCCTGCTACAAAGAGTGGGGTGAGAAAGGAGCATTGTTTCTTACCGAGCCATGGGCTAACGATGACGGCTGGGAATGGCGCTGCTACATGCGTGATCCCGACGGCTACATCATCGAAGTCGGCCAATACACCCAATTCGCCATCGACAGTTTCAACAACGATACCAACTAAGTTGTCAAGCGACTTCAACCCTAAAGACGCGAGTACACAGTCTGCAACCTGGATTGTCTGGATGGCTGTGCACATTTATTTCCTGATCGGATTCACGAATCGTTTCTTCGTCATACTGCAATGGGGAATTGCGTTCTTGACCAGGCGGCGCCAGGTGCGCGTGTTCCCCGGGGAAGAGAAATCCGCAAAAGAGGCCCAGGTCCCCTCATGGCAGCGGAAGGTCGCTGAACTGAATCCGAGACAGCGGGCAGCCAATTAGCCCGGATATCTCACAGGCCGATTGTCGATTTGGGTGAGTCGGGGCCCGAGAAAAGTGTGGAAAGGCCGTCTTTTCTGTGTCAT
>Ga0302188_10003566_pt1 | contig 10743 bp, 10 predicted proteins | sample II_Bog_E2_1_FD_198783 | JGI IMG/M metagenome (GOLD analysis project Ga0302188, IMG submission 198783) | Peat permafrost microbial communities from Stordalen Mire near Abisko, Sweden - II_Bog_E2_1 | ecosystem: Environmental > Terrestrial > Soil > Wetlands > Peat | place: Sweden: Abisko... | reverse complement strand
TGCGATTATATGAAGTAAAGGAAAACGGTATCACTTATAATATCAATATCGCCGAAGGCCAAAAATCCGGCTTTTACTGCGACCAGCGCGATAACCGCAAAATACTGGCGGCACATGCCAAAGACAAAAAAGTGCTTGACTGCTTTAGCTATACCGGCGGATTTACCTTGAATTGCCTGCAACACGGCGCCGCTTCGGTTACCACGGTGGATAGTTCTGCACTTGCCGTTGAAACCTTAAAGGAAAACATCATCCTGAATAAATTTGATGAAACAATAGTTACCCCGATCATTTCCGATGTAAACAAACAATTGCGTAAATTCAGGGATGAGGGCGAAACATTTGATATCGTAGTGCTCGATCCGCCAAAATATGCACCTTCACGTTCAGCGTTGGATAAGGCGTCGCGCGCATATAAAGATCTCAACCGCATGGGCATGCTCCTGCTGAATCCCGGCGGTTTACTGGCCACGTTCTCTTGCTCCGGCGCAATGGATATGGAAACGTTTAAACAGGTGCTGGCCTGGGCAGCTTTGGATGCCGGCAAACAGGTACAATTTATTTATCAATTTTGCCAGCCCGAAGACCACCCGGTGAGGTCGTCGTTCCCGGAAGGGGAGTATTTGAAGGGGCTATTGTGCAGGGTGGTTTAACAAAGCTGTCCAGCTACTTTTGCCGGGAAACCGGCGCGCGCTCTATATACGCCTGTTTCATTTCGTACAAGGCTTCAATCACATAACTTTTATAAGAACTATTGGCGTTTTTATTATAATCCTCAAGTACTTTTATAATGATGGGCAAGTAAATAAATTTCCTGGTTTCCACGTATTCTTTCAATAGATTTTCCGCCTCAGGCAGATATCCGGTATTTCTCGCAATAATTATTTCACCGGCTCTTACAAAATGCTCATATAAACAAATTTTCCATTCAGCATATCCCTGTTCCGACATCACATTTTTAATACTGTCAAATAATGGTTTTGATTCCTCTATTAACCTTTGCGGAAGGCTATCTATTACCCGATTTACGAAGGAATGACCAAATTCATGCGTGCTTAATTCCCTTATCCGTCTTTTGTCGCTAAATCCTAAATCCGGATTATTAATTTCCTCCAAATGCTGAAACCATAAAGGCCCGAAAACATTACTCACCACCACTTCATTGTTCTGTTCATATGACACACCAAAGCCCATTGACGTTGGAATAGTAAGAGAGGGAATAAGATGGTAACTTCCAAATTGCCGTTTATAAAATGATTCCATCGCAGGCAGGAACTTACTGCCAGGCAAACCCTGATTAATCTGCTTGAGAACAATGTGGTAATATGGCTCATATTTTGTGAGATAGTCATTAAACTTCACTTCCTGATAAAGATGGTTTAATGCGTCGATAAATATTTTAACATTAACCCGCGCCTCCTGTTCATTGCCTTTTTCAGAAAATCTGATATAATATTTCTCAGCAATGTTATCTGGTAGCTTTGCATTTGGAAAATTATCCAGTTGAATGAGCAGATTGATCAGGTAATCAAGCCATATTTTACCGGCAACTCCTGCCGCAATTTGCAGATTTTTGTTTTTTTCAAATGGCTTATATTCGTTATACAGGCGCCAGCCAAACGCGAACCACTCTTTTCCGTTTGTTTTATGATGATTTATTTCGAAAGACTGATCATGAAGGGCTATTTCATTACCCTGGTATCCCAAAAAGTAAACAAAACCTAATAACTCAACATTGGGGCTAATTTCAACTACTATACTTTTCCGAATCTCCGTATCCTTCTTAACCTGGGCCCTTGACGTTGCCATTAGGCCAGCAACAGCCCAAACAGCAAATAGCATACGCTTCATAAATATTTTTTCATCAAAGAAACATTTAGAAATGGGCTATGTCGCCTGATATCATGATTCCGGACGTCCGGAATCCGGAAGCCGGACACATTTATTGCTTATGAAGGAATTCAGACGGTGATTTCCCGGTGTGTTGCTTGAACGCCTGGTTAAAAGTTGATTTGGAATTAAACCCTGCATCCATTGCAATCCCCAAAAGGTTTTTATTCCTTTCAGTGGGTATTCTTTTTAAAACGTCTTTCACCCGGTATGCATTTACAAAATCATTAAAGTTTGAACACGAGTAGGTGTTGATTAAATAGGAAACATATTTTGGCGATAATTTTAGCTCGTCCGATAGTTCTTTAAGCGTTAATTTTGACCGGCTAAACAGATTACCTTCCTCAAAAAGCTGCCGTACCCTCAAAAAATTGCTTTCATCATCCTGATTTTGAAAAGCGCCGCTTTCTGAAGTCTTAGCATAAAGCAGTTTCGGCAGTTCAAAGAACGCCGGCCTTAAATAGGCGGTATATCCCATTATGAAGAGCGTTATTGTGCAAGCAATTTCAATTAAATGAAACAGCTGAATGTTAAATAATATCAAAGCAGCCCACATTAAAACCAATGTGCAAAAAAGCACAAAAATGAAATAAATTTTGAATGAATGTATGCGGAGTGCAGGGTTAGACAGGCCATTAAATTGTTTTCTCAACTTTATAATTTTCTTTGAATAAACGACCAGAACAAATATGGTGGCAAATAATGGCAATTCCTCAGTTGAAAAGTTCCATACTTTTGTGCGTACCATAGTATTTAAAAAGGAATAAATCCCCGCTGACGTTGTGTATCTGTAAAAAAAGTTCACCAGAACCTCAACTGCCGCCGGGCAAAAAAACCATAAATGCGCAAGTTTAAATTTAAAATTGCCGTCTGAATTGTGTTTTAAGAAAAACCATAGTGAAGGTGGAATAATTAAATCTGATAAAAATATCCAATATGGAAAAACATCGATTTGATTATTGAGACCTGTTTGTCCGCCCCATGAAAAAAATAACTGGAGTGAAATAAGTATTAAAATCAAACTCAGGTATATATTAGATGCACGGTTCTTTGCCTTTTTTACAATTAATGCTATCGACAAAAAAACACCCTGCATCGATGCTAAAATAAGGAGTGCAGATATCATCGTCAGACTCTTAAGAAATTGTGCTTTGTAAATATAATTAAATTTCAATTTTTAAATCGATCAATAAAATGAATTCATTTGACCTGCTATTTGAAAAAATAAAATAATTTGCAATTTATGTCCCATAACGAATTTCCCGGTCGTCATTAGGGCAAAAACAATTAAACTTTAAGAAAATGAAAGAATTTATCATGGTTTTCAGAAACGCAGCAATGGGAGATTTTAAACCTACTGCGGAACAGATCCAGGCAGTTGAAAAACAATGGGGCGACTGGTTCGGCAGCATTGCCGCACAGGGAAAATATGTTGGCGGCACCCGGCCGGCAGATGAAGGTAAAACAATTTCGCCTGGCAATGTAGTTACTGATGGGCCTTATGCCGAGATAAAAGAAATTTTGATGGGCGTTATTAACGTAAAGGCCGATACCATTGAAGAAGCGGTTGAAATGGCGAAAGGCTGCCCGATTTTACAGGCGGGTGGCACTGTTGAGGTAAGGCCTGTGGTCGTAATGAACATGTAAATGGTTTTGTTATGAAAGAATTTGTAATGCTTTTTAGAAATGCACCAACCGGCGACGCCAGGCCATCGCCTGAAATGATGCAGGAGTTTGCCAAAAAATGGGATATATGGCTGGCGGGGATTTCAGCAAAAAATAAATTTATCAGCGGCAGCAGGTTAAGCCACGACGGCAGGATATTAAAGCCGGACAATGTTATTACAGATGGCCCTTATGCCGAGGTAAAGGAAATCCTGGGTGGCTTTATCAACGTAAAGGCAGAATCCCTTGATGATGCTTTTTCCATGGCGCACGGCTGTCCTATCCTGCTGCTGGGGGGGTACGTTGAGGTTAGGCCGGTAATTACAAATAATGAATAATATGGATTGAAGTCTCATCACTTAGATTTATCTTTATGGTGAGACTTCCTTATGCCACACGTAAATGAACTCATTCCCCATTTATTCAGAACAGAATACAGCAAAATAACGGCTGTATTAACCAAACTGTTCGGTTTTGAGCATATTGAAATTGCAGAAGACATTGCCAGCGACACGTTTTTACTGGCTGCCGAAACCTGGGGAATAAAAGGATTGCCAGACAACCCTGTGGCATGGCTTTATGCCGTAGCCAAAAACCGGGCAAAAGATTATTTAAAGCACCATAAAATCTTTTCGGACAAAGTAACCCCCGGCTTGCAAAACGAGTATAGTGGCTTTTATGAAATAGAAGTCGATTTGTCGCCCAAAAACATCAACGACAGTCAGTTGCAAATGGTGTTTGCAATTTGCCATCCCGCTATCCCTGCTGAAGCACAAATCGGCTTATCGCTCCGCATCCTTTGCGGGTTTGGCATTGAAGAAATTGCCGACGCTTTTTTGAGTAACAAAGAAACCATCAACAAACGCCTTTTCAGAGCAAAAGAAAAATTACGGGCCGAGAAAGTAAAACTTGAATTCCCGGCGCCCGGTGAAATCGACAAAAGGCTGGAGACTGTTTTAACTACCCTTTACCTGCTTTTTAACGAGGGTTATTATTCGATATCCCAAAACACCACCCTGCGGAAAGACCTTTGCCTGGAAGCCATGCGGCTCAACTTTTTACTGCTTGAAAATGCCAGCACCAGTAAACCCAAAGTGAATGCCCTTTTAGCGCTGATGTGTTTTCATGCCTCACGTTTTGAAGCGAGAACAAGCCCCGACGGTGAGTTGATCCAGTATGACGATCAGGACACAACGCTTTGGGATGATGAACTGATAGGACGGGGGGAATTTTATCTTAACCTGGCTGCCGAAGGAACCGAAGTAAGCAAATACCACCTCGAAGCCGCCATCGCGCATTGGCATACCATTAAGGCCGATACCCCCGAAAAATGGCGAAATATCCTGCAATTATATAACCGGCTGCTTTTGATAGCATACTCTCCCGCTGCTGCGTTAAACCGCACTTATGCCCTTGCCAAAGCTGATGGCAAAGCCGTTGCTATTCCTGAAGCTGAAAAATTAAAGCTTGAAAAGAACCACCTGTATCATTCGCTGATGGGTTATTTATATACCGATTTAGATAATAAAAAGGCTGTCACCTATTTAAAAATCGCTTTGAAACTGGCGAAATCAGCCTCGGATAAGGCAATAATACAAAAAAGCATTTTCAAGATACTGAAGTAGCATAGAAGTAACCGCAAATTCGTGTTATTTAAAATTCACGCTCCCGTAACTGGTATGAATATTGATTTGTGCTTCAGATCCCCCTTTTCCAAAATGGCCCTTGTAATTTTTAGTCGAACTTTCGTGATGGCTGCCATCGGCCGGGGTTTTACTGGTGATCGCTACCTTTTCATCGTCATAACTAAAGCCGCCGTACGATGTGGTGATATCAAAATTAAAGTTATTGCTATCAGGCACGCCGAGCGCTACACTTGAGTAGGAGGCATCAATATTCAGTTTATTAAAGGAATTGGAGATCTCATCAATCTTAAATCCCCCTACATATGACAGGTCGAACGTTGCATTGCCGTTTAACTTGCCCAATTTAAAGGAGCCATAACTCAAATCAGCTTTCAGGTTATTGCATTCTTCGATTTCTGCGCTGCCGTATGAAAAATCAAGATGCACCCCATTTACAGTACCCACTTTAACACTACCATAGCTGCCATCAATTTCGTTAGCCGGGTTGCTCAGGTTTTGGGCCAGTACACTTCCGTAGGAAGAACTTATTTTTACTTTTCCGGAAAGATCAGGGAGTTGTATGGCGCCATAGCTGTTTTCTACATTCAGGTCGGTTTTGGCAGGCATATACACTGTATAATTGATCTCCACTTTATGCTTGCCATTATTTCCGCCCCAGTTCCATATTTTCCATGATCCACCATTATTGCGCTCGATCTGGGTTTTAAACGACACCAGGTCACCTTCTTTACTATCAATGATCTGTACACCATCCAAAAGCTTTTGGGCTTCATCATCGCTTTGGGCCTGCGCTTTGATCTGTACATCCACCTTTATTTCGTGCCTGTCCCAGGTATTCACCATTATTTTGCCGTATTGGTTGCTCAACCTTATCTGGTCGTTGCCGTCAATCGGGTAGCTTTTACTATAGGTTTTTGACTTTTCGTTTACCGGGTTATTATTGTCATCATTTGAATAATTGTTGGTTCTGACATCGCCATTCACTTCCACCTGGATATTGGAGGCCATATTGGTTACCTCCGACACAATCTTTGGTGCAATATTGTTGATCGTTTCAGTAATATCGGCGGTTAAATTATCCAGGTTCAGCTCAAGGTCGTTATTCAGCTTATCCATTTTAGCCTTGAGTTTTTTAGTTTTAACTTTTGCATTAACGGCTACTTCCGATGATGAAGACGTATTGACGGACACGGAAATATCCTGTGCTGAACCGGCGGTATTGATGGCTAACAATGCCATAACCGGCAGCAGGGATAGCTTATATATTTTTACTCTCATTTTTTTGTTCTTTTTTGATCTGATTGAATTGCTCAATCACCTGTAATTGCCTGTTTAGTACTTGTGTTTGGATTTCCAGGTTCCGGATCATGGCTAATAAAACCTGCTCCTGGTTGGGGCTGTTGGGCAATTCGCTATTTAATTGTTTGTAGGTAGAATCCATTTTCGCTATTTCGGAGTTGAATTCCTTATACAAGGCCGGGTCTGTTTTTTCAATGGATTTTAATTCCGTACGCTTGGTTTCTATTAGGGAAGTATAATGGATCTGCTGCTGGGCGTATTCCGGATTGATCGCAGCCAGGTTGACGCCTGCCTTGCTATTATGCAGGTACAAGGCGAACGATATGCCCATGACAATGATCACAGCTGCCGCAACGCGCAGCACAAAACCCAGTGAAAATGTTTTTGTTTCGCGTTTCTTTTGTTCGTTAAATTGCGGTGGCAAATGCTTTTCAATCCTCCCCCACAGATCTGCAGATGGCTCCAGGTCGTCAAACTCGTCCCGGTTCACCTTTATTAAATCTTCCAATCCTTTGCTCATGATGGTATTCCCTTCTTATTTAAAATCTCTATCAGCTTTCTTTTTGCCCTCAAAAACTGCGTTCTCGAGGTGTTTTCTGATATATTTAGTATTTGTCCTATTTCCTCATGGTCATAACCCTCCAGCAGGTACAGTGATATTACTAACCTGTAGCCTTCGGGCAATTCTTTTATGGCGGCTTTAACCTGTTCCGCTTTATATTTTACTTCTTCGTCGTCTTCAGCAACCTCATCCGCTATATTTTCAATTTGCTCGCCGTCCAGTTCAATCAGATCCAGTTTACGTTTCCGCAACAGGTTGATCGAGCGGTTGACCACAATTTGTTTAAGCCATAAACCAAAGGTGGTGTCCTGCCTGAAATCCTTTACCTTGCCGAAAGCGTCCAAAAAGGCCTCCTGCAAAACATCTTCTGCTTCGGCAATATTGCCCACGATCCTAAAGGCGACGTTTAACATCGCTTTCGAGTATAGGCGGTAAAGTTCATAACAGGCTTTTTTACTGCCTTGTTTGCACTCCACCACCAGTTGATAATGCTTGTCTATATATACGGCTTCCAAATTCTGATCAGCTTGCATGTTATATGACGCAGCGCTTTTTACAACGTTGCATGGGATGTCGGATTTCGGATGTTCAATTTCGGATTTATAAATGATTTTTTATTAACTACCTTTTTTAAGTCTCCCCAACAGGGGGAGATTTAGAGGGGGCTAATAAACGCTTCTATCGCTTCCACCGCATTGTCGTACCGCTCCGGCCCTGTTCCCGATATCACTTTATAATTGGCACCCAATTCATTCAACTCTTTGTACCAAACCTCCATAAAATGCTCACGCATATGTGGAAAATCGCGCAGCGGATCTTCTTCCCAGGGCAGATCAATATCTAAAAGCAAGTAAAGATCGTACGTGCGTTTGGGCAACTCGTCCAAAACTTCCTGCGGCGATTTGCCGAAGGTATAATCGCTCCATATTTTTACGGTGATGAATGTCGTATCACAAATCAGCAATTGGTTTGCCTGCGGTAACAGTTCTTCTTCCAGCGCAAGCTGACCGTAGAACATATTAACTTCATCCTGCCAGGTGGGCGGTTCGGTTAATTTTTCACAATATGCACGGGCAAATTCAGGCACCCAAACCGTATGATAATATTTTGCAATGTAGGCCGACATGGTTGATTTCCCTGTCGATTCAGGTCCTACAATAGCGATCTTTTTGATTTCAGCAGCGGGGTTTTCCATTTAAAAACTAATAGTTCAATAACCGTTCCATCGTTTCTTCGAGCCTTGCTTTGGCCAAAAACTGATCTTCCAAAGCTTTATTCATCGGGATAGCAGTATCCAGACTGGCACAGCGCATTACCGGGGCATCCAGGTGTTTAAAGCAATATTCAGCAATATGGGCGGCTATTTCCCCGCCAAAACCGTTGGTTAAGGTGTCTTCGTGTAAGACTAAAACCCGGCCGGTTTTTCTGGCGCTTTGCTCCACCGCTTCTTTGTCCCAGGGCTGCAGGCTGCGCAGGTCGATAATCTCGATGGAGAGATGGGGATGTTTGGCGGCATATTCCATGGCCCAATGTACGCCCAATCCAAAAGTAATAATACTGGCGGTGCTGCCTTCCTGTATAATTTTCGCTTTGCCTATTTCTACATAATAATCACCCTCGGGCACTTCGCCGGTATTGCTGCGGTAAAGGTATTTATGTTCAAAATACATCACCGGGTTAGGGTCGTCGATGGCGGCCATCAGCAGGCCCTTGGCATCATCCGGAAAAGCCGGGTAAACGACTTTTAAACCCGGCGTTTTAGTGAACCAGGCTTCGTTGCTTTGCGAGTGGAACGGACCGGCGCCGGTGCCCGCCCCTGCCGGCATCCTGATCACTACATCCACCGCCTGTGCCCAGCGGTAATGCGTTTTGGCCAGGTTATTTACCACCTGGTTAAAGCCGCTGCTCACAAAATCGGCAAACTGCATCTCCATAACCGCTTTGTATCCATTTAAGGCAAGTCCCATCGCAGCCCCCACAATACCCGACTCGCAAATAGGGGTGTTGCGCACCCTGTCTTTGCCAAACTCCTCCACAAAACCCTGCGTAATTTTAAAGGCGCCCCCGTATTCGGCGATGTCCTGCCCCATGATCACCAGGTGATCAAATTTTTGCATGCTTTGTCGCAGGCCGTCGCTGATGGCGTCGATATAACGTTTTTTGGTTGTGGTGTTGGAAGGTTGGAATGTTGGAAAGTTGAAAGGTTTGTACATATCACGCACTTCCGTTTCCACATCTGGAATAATATCAGGTTCGCTGAATGCCTTTTCAATTTCGGCATCTATCAGCGCCGAAAATTCAGCGCGCATTTGCGGCAGCCATTCGGGGCGTAAAATTTTTTCGTCAAGTAAATATTTCTCAAAATTGATCAGCGGATCTTTTTCTTTCCAAAAATCAAATAAATATTGGGGAACATATTTAGTCCCCGATGCTTCCTCGTGGCCGCGCATCCTGAAGGTCATGCACTCTACCAGCACCGGGCGTGGTTTGGTACGCATACCGGTGGCCAGTTCACTGATGGTATGGTAAACCTCCAGGATATTATTGCCGTCGATGCGGCGGCCTTCCATCCCATACCCGATTGCTTTATCAACCAAATTCCTTGCTTTATATTGTTCGCTAACAGGCGTGCTTAGCCCGTAGCCGTTGTTTTCTATTAAAAATATCACCGGCAGGTTCCAAACCGCAGCAATGTTTAACGCCTCGTGGAAATCGCCCTCGCTGGTAGCGCCTTCACCGGTAAAAACCAGGGTGGCACGGCTGCGTTTGCTTAACACATCGGCCAAAGCAATACCATCGGCCAGGGCCATTTGCGGACCAAGGTGTGAGATCATCCCAATGATCTTATATTCCTGCGTACCGAAATGAAACGACCGGTCGCGACCTTTGGTAAAGCCCGACGCTTTGCCCTGCCATTGCGCCATCAGGCGTGACAGCGGGATCTCACGCGCGGTAAACACGCCCAGGTTGCGGTGCATCGGCAGGATGTATTCATCATTATTCATGGCGAGGGTGCTGCCGATGGCGATAGCCTCCTGCCCTATTCCCGAAAACCATTTACCAATGCGGCCCTGCCTTAACAGGATCAGCATTTTTTCCTCGATCATCCGGGGCCAAAGCAGTTTCGAATAAAAATCAATCAGTTGGTTATTGCTCAGGTTTTTCCTGTCGAAAATCATGGGGCAAAACTACGGAATTTGTTTATTGGTTCATTAGTTTGGTAGTTCATTTGTTAATGGTTCATTGGTATATAGGTAACGTTTTATACAGATGGTTCAAAAGTAAATTGTTTGTCACATGCTTCATTGCTATGAAACAAAATGATAAATTGCGAAGAAAAATAGTTCATTGCGCTAACCGATTAATCCGCTATCCCAAATGAACTAATCATCCTTGAACGAATGAACAAAAGAAAGATACCCCTGATCCTACTGATCCTTGCAGCGGCTATTGGCCTTGCAGCAACTACCCATGATTATTTCCTGCTGCCCGAGAACTTTTTTTTGCATAAAGGCGATAAACTCAATCTACATTTGGTTGAGGGCGATTTGTTTATCAAACAGAATGAAGTCGGCCCCCAAACCGCAAAGATCATTTCGTTTGTACTTTATACCGGCAAAAAGAAAACCGACCTGACCAGTTTGGCAAAAGACACTTCCATCCTGTTAAAAGATTACGCTA
>Ga0302188_10003565_pt1 | contig 10743 bp, 11 predicted proteins | sample II_Bog_E2_1_FD_198783 | JGI IMG/M metagenome (GOLD analysis project Ga0302188, IMG submission 198783) | Peat permafrost microbial communities from Stordalen Mire near Abisko, Sweden - II_Bog_E2_1 | ecosystem: Environmental > Terrestrial > Soil > Wetlands > Peat | place: Sweden: Abisko... | reverse complement strand
CTAGAAGTAAGCTTTATTATCTTACTGGATATAATCCTACCGACTCTATTCGTAGTCTTGAGGCGGCGGTCCAAAACGCTCGCAGCCCCCACCATCGCGGAGGAACAGAATTTCAAGCAGAGATTGCAAAGATGTATAAAGCAACAAAAACTAATACTCCAAAAGAGTTATGTACGTACTTTATTAACAAATGGACTAAAATTCGTAACGATAGTCAAACAAGATAATTGGTTGATGTAAGCTCGTCATAAAACAATACTAACTCAGTATTGTTAATAAAAGGATGTTTGGTTGGTTCCATTAATATTCTATCAATAGGTTTTATTCCCATATGTTCATTAACACTCGTAATCTTACACACTGCCCCCTTCTTGCTCCACACCAATTCATATTCCATAAATGTAAATTCTTCTGATAGAGTTATATTATTACACACAAACCTTATAGAGGCAGGATGAAATTCTTCTGGATTGGTTGGACGGTAAGTTATTAACGATGAAAATAACTTACCGTATTCGTCAATTTTCATTTGCTTTAAGTCAAGGTAAAAGTCCTTAAAAAGTAATTCGATATTGTCAAGTGGTAAGCTATTATCTTTTGCGCGGAACATCCTAGCGGTAAAATGGATAGTTTCTGTATGTATAGGTGGTATCGGATCGTCAAAATTAGCTCCCCATGGTGGCATAGGTATCTGCTTTAAATATCGTATAGATGATGATATTGTATAACTACCATCATCCCGGTGATTATACCATTTTTTATCAATATATTTTCTTATCAATATATTTTCTTATCTCGTGGAATATGGCTTCCCAAATCCTTTTGTTAAAAGCTTTGGTTATCCAATTATCATCATAATTGCGGAATCGACATCTCCAATTATATGAATATTTGTCCTGAAATACATACATGATTTACCTACCGTATGTGAATAATGGAAGCACTGCATATGCATTATAAAATCTGAGCACCGAGTTAAAAGTATTCGGATCAACAACTACCCCACCAGATGATGCAAATACATGTGGGATAAGTGTATACCCTTCCCCGGCAAGTCTTATTTTTTCTCGCATTAATTCTGCGCCGAGGGAGTGAACAACTTCCAGCTTCTGTTGTTCTGTGAATGCATCTTCGGTGACTATTATACTTCCACATGTGTGTTGATTACATACACGAACCGTTCTACGCTCATCGTCAACATCTTGCATTATAAGATTTGTGGTATAACCATACTCTAACAAATCTCGGTATATTACTGACATTAGGTGATTGATTTCAAGTATGGTTGATGCAATACTATACGTTGCAGTACTATCACATTGATTAGCCGCCGCGACATGGATTAAAAACTTATGTGATTGGTCAGCATTATACTCGGTCCAGCCGCTATATTTCGTGAAATCTGTTTTCATTATATTCCCTTACCAATCAAGTATCATAAAATAAGTTCACGTCAATAGTAAGTTGGTAAATAATTAGATGGAAAATCTAATCTTTAATGAAGATGCTTATACTGGGGAACATGAATCGCCCGATCCTGATAATGGGTCGCCGTTATATAATCTCATCGGAATGTATCCGGCAGACATTTATGGTCCTATGGGATGTCCTTATTATGCGGGTGACGCTAGAGAAGCATTTTACCTCGCAATGGGATATAAAGGGCGTCCAAATCGAACGATCACCGTTTATCGCTCAGTACCAAAAAGTTTAATTCGCCCCAAAATAAATCCCGGAGATTGGGTGACTACCGTTCGCTCATATGCCAAGGAACATGGCGAGTCCAATCTTAATAACGATTTTAAAATAATAAAAAAAACTGTTTATGCTCGTGACTTATACACAGAAGGAAATTCATTAGAAGAGTGGGGATATTATCCCCAACCATATATTCCGTTCGACAAGGAAGAAGAGATACGAACGTCTCTTGGGATGAGAACTAAAACTGAGATTAGGGCGGAAAGGGCTGCATTAAAGCCACCAGAACCCACAACAGAATCGATCAATATTGATTTATTTTTAGAAGGCATCGATCAAAAACATACTGGTTACAAAGTCATGACCTACGACGAGACTAAAAACCTTGCGGTATCTACTGCTAATAATAACTATTCCTTTCCCTTACAGATAGGAAAAATCATATCCATGCCGGGGGCTGGAATTTATATGTCAACAGATAAGAATTTTGTTCTGACATATTATTCCGGGTTAGCTGATAGTGAAGTATTAGTTGTTTTTGATTTTAATTCCAAGGACATTCTTAAAGGAAATGTAAACGATAAAGAAAATGAGATAACGGTGCGTAAGGCAACCATTACCTCTTTTAAAGTTCTTTAATTCTTTAACGCAGAAAATGATTCAACCACACTATCAAAATAATCGGCTTGCATAACTGAAAATACATTAAATGCAAATACCCATTTTGCGTTCTCCGTACCGGTTACTGAAAATGAAATCGGTGGAATTTGGCTTGCCGGTGGGGACTTAACCATAATCGCCCATTCGTCTATAAGCTCCCCTTCATTATTTTGAAGCCGCGCCACTGCAACCATTTGGTCATCAGAAAATGCTAAGGTTTTGGATAATAAACCATCAGTGTCATTTTTTACCCAATTTATATTGATCGGTATTTCGTGTTTGATGTTCGGAAGCGTTAAATTGAAAATTTCAGTCGATTCTATTTCTGGCTGTTCAGACATGTTATCCTCTAGTTGATATAACTAGCGTCTGATTTTTCAGAATCAATGGTTGAAAAAATATTATTTGGAAACTATATAAAAGACAAATGACTGATTTAAATAAGATTTTTAAAAATAAGGCTTTGAAAGTACACAATGAATTTTATTCATATGATAAAATTGATTATCTAAACGTTAAAACAAAAATTATTATAACATGTCCAAAACATGGAGATTTTTTACAGAACCCAAGTACACATTTACGGGGAAGTTTATGTCCAAAATGTGCAAAAGAAAAGTTTGTCAAAACAATATCGAAGACCACTGAATGGTTTATCAAGAAATCAATGAAAATTCATAACAGTTTTTACATATATGATAAAACACTATATGTAAAAACAAGTGGTAAGGTAATCATTACTTGTCCAGAGCATGGTGATTTTACACAAGTTGCTCAAAGTCATCTTAATGGGCGCGGGTGTCCTGAATGCGGTAGATTAAAACATACTACTGATATGAAAATCTTTATTATTAATGCTATGGAATTGCACGGGGATAGATACAATTATGATAAAAGTACATATTATAATTGTAAAACAGATATGATAATAACATGTTCGGCACATGGGGATTTCAACCAAAAACCATCTAAACATTTATCTGGACAGGGGTGCCCAAAATGTGGACTTAGTAAACGTGCGGCATCAAGAACTAAGGACATCTACACATTTACCACACAGGCGAATCAAATTCACGATAACCGATACAGTTATACAAAGACTGAGTATGTAAATAACCACGAAAAGATCATTATAGATTGCCCGGTACACGGAGAATTCAAACAAAGACCTATTGAACATCTTTATCACAAACAAGGATGTCCTGATTGTGGGAGAGAGCGTTCTGGTATGAGTCGGAGACTAACTTTTACAGCATTTGAAACCAAAGCTAATATAATACATAATAGCAAATATAAATATTTTGAATATATCAATTATGATACTAAAGTAAAAATAGAGTGTCCCTCACATGGTATCTTTTATCAGACACCAGATGATCATCTTGCAGGAAAAGGATGTGCAAAATGTGCATATGTTAATGGAACCTCGAAAGCACAAAGAGACATATTTGAATTTATTGAAAGCTTAGGTATACACGTTGATGATAATATTAACGGAATTATTGGACGTAAGCATCTAGACATTGTTATTTCATCACATAAATTGGCTATAGAATATAATGGTTTGTATTGGCATAATGACCAAATGCCTAATAGGACATCCCCAGATTATCATTATGATAAACATTTAAAAGCAGTAAAAGCGGGTTATGATTTAATCATGATTAATGAGGATGAGTGGTCAAAAAAATCAGAAATAGTCAAAAAGATAATCAAACGCCGGTTGAATGTGTATGACTTACCAATTAATGAGCAATTTAATGTAGAAAATATTAGTACTGAGCGAGCCAATGATTTTTTAATTAATGAAGATATTAATGATATATTGGCTGAGTATACAGTATCTTATGGAATATTTTGTGATGGTGTGCTTATTGCAGTAACAACTTTTAATAAAACCCTGTTAGATGATAATTGGGAAATGGTACGCAGTGTTGATGTGACGGAAACATCATATAGTCATTTATCGAAAATATTAGAAATATTTATCACAACATATGAACCTAATGAAATATCAGTTATTACAGATAACCGTTGGAGTAATGGCACTGAATACGAGATGGTCGGATTCAAATTTGTTAAAGATATTCCAATCGACTTTGATTATATTAGGGCATCCAATCGTTTCAATCAAAACTCATTTGTCGGAAAAACATTAGAAGAAATACAGAACGAGGGGTATTTAAGAATGTGGGACTGTGGTAAAAAAGAGTGGGTGTTATCAAATTCTCAGTATTGATATATGTTATATACGACCTAAATGGTGATGAAAGGATAATACATGATAACCGAGCTTATTAACCAATTCGCTAATAATCAGTTTTTGACCGCAGGGGTTGGAACAACCATTGCTGCCTCGTTGTTATATGTAATAAAAAGCCTTCCAATGCAATTGTTTAATCAAATTAAAAATATGATCACAAGCGAGCTTCGCGTAGTGTCATACCGACATGATTATGAAAGTATTAATGCTTTCTTATTAACTATACGCAATGATATGTTTTCCAGAAATTATTCCATTGGTAATGATAATACCAAATTGATCAGTGGTTATGGTAGGAGTGTTGCCTTTTTTAAAGGGAAATTAATTATCTACGAAAAAAGCCGTATTGATTCACAGGGCGTGTCGATGGATAATTTGGTACTGCGGTTCTATACTCGTAAGAAAGAAGTCATTCAGGATTTCCTGATTGCCGCTGAAAACAATGTCGATAAAGACAAAATCAAAATTTTCAGAAACCATCATGGCGGGTGGAACGAGCTAACCAATTCTCTTCGCTCACGAGACATTAGTACTGTGTTCGTTAACAACCATATCAAAGAAGAGTTGGTCAGTTCTATTGAAAAATTTATTGATTCTGAATCCTACTATGTTAGGCATGGGATTCCGTATAAGTTTTGTGCAATTTTATCTGGAATTCCGGGTACAGGGAAAAGTTCGTTGGCATTTGCTCTGGCGTCTCACTTTAAAAAGAAAGTGTATTATATATCGTCACTATCAAATATTGATAATCAGTTTGAAACTGTTTCTGAAGATTCTATAGTATTCATTGAAGATGTTGATTGTTTAAACTCTGTTAAAAGAGATAATGAATATCCGGGGATTGGCGAGTCAGAAGAAAAAGATATCCCATTAGCTGCTTTAGACAAAATGAATTTTCACTCCATGCTTAACAGCCTTGATGGTGTGTTAGTACCCCATGGTCTTATTGTGATAATGACGACCAATTATCTTGAAAATCTTGACAAAGCCCTTACCCGCAAAGGACGTGTTGATAAGATAGTTTCAATTGATCCGTTAAATGAAGAAACGATGCATGATATGGTTAGACACTTTTACCCAACAATGGATGTAAAATTATTTAATGATTATAATAATTTTACTTACCATTGTAATTTAACTGGTGCAGAAATACAAAGTATATTAATGGAAGAAGAAAATGTAGTAGGGGCATTAGGCAAGATATATCAAGGAAAATCTAAAACGGGGGATTAATCCCCCGTTTTACTATACACTAATGTTAATTTGGGCTTTTCTTTGTGAGGAATTACCTCAATATAATCTCTTAGAAAACTAATAATATCCATGTAGGCGATTTTAAATCCGTCCTGTGCAATTTTACCACCTGTTTTGCCAACTTCATCGTACCAAGTTGTATAAAATTCTTCGATCATATTCGCGCAATCGGTGCGGGTAGAATTCTTCTTTTCAAGCGTCGGTCGATGAATCGCCACCCACGGCGCGACACTACCCAACAGCCGCTGTTTCCAATACTCAATTAAGATTCCTGATTGTTCTTTTTTTTGTGCATAATCGTACAGGGCGTTTTGGGATTCTTGCATTTTTTCATAAATGAAAGCAGTGTAATCGTTAACTATGCTCATGAGATAAACCTCTTTCACGGTAAATGTTAAAAGGGGTTATGCTCTAAGTCAAGAATTAAAATTTATACCAGTTATGAAAGCTGAAGGAATTATAAATATAAGTTATGCGCTTAGTTAAATTTTTGATAGAAACCGAAGAAGTAGATAAGAAGTTCAAAGAGCTTGCCAATGGGCAACGTGGCGATCCTGAAATACAGATGGTGAGGATACAGAAACTGTTGCAGGGCGGCGGCGCACCACTTAGTGGCACCCTAGAGCATGTTGGTGATATAACCCATCGTATGAGCGCCTTGGGCGCTTACAATGACTATGGATATTATGAAGTCGTGCCTAAGGTGAAAAGATGTCTAAGTGCATTGACACAAGGGTATGGTTTTAAGCGTGAGTACGATGAGAATTTAGATCGTCATATTATTCCTGAACTTTTGAAAAAGAATCCCGGTAAAACCGAGCAAGATATTAGACATTTTATCGATACACAATTAGAAAAATATGCATATTACCATAGTCAATTACCGGTTTATAATCAGGTACAATGGTTAGCCCAACACGCAGCTATGGCGCTTGGGTATCAAAGTTATAATGGTGCGGCTATGTACCTAGAAAAATTAAACAAGTTTTTAGTGACTCCTGAAAAATGGAATGAAGCCGCCTCACAATATACACCAAATTATAAACCAAATGTAAATGAAAGTGTGTTGGCTGAAGATGCAGCTAGTGATATTAGATATGCATCATTGGCGCATAAAATGGCAAAAGCGTTTGCGGAATGGTTGTATGAAAAATCTGGATATGGAATTCCTATAAGTGACCAGATGGAAAAAGATAAGTCTATTATGCATATTCCTGATTTTAATGGGTATAATTTACTTGGAACAACTGCCGTCGATTTAGGATTCCCGTTTGAAAATATTTATTTGTTTATTGGGGAGCGTGGTAAAGAAGAGACGGCAGATGGTTATCTATTGACCGGAAAAGTAGGTGATAAAAAGATACTTATGCCAATGGTATTTGTGGATTTTGAACCATTAGGTCAGCCTGAAATTTCACTAACAAATAGAAATGGGTTGTTTCAGCGTAGCCAAATGGAAACGATGGCACATGAGATAATACATGCTTTTGATTATATACGGGGGGCAAATAAAGCTAATGTTAAAGACCCCGAAACTGATGGATACCCAACATATTATAATAGCCCATTAGAATTTAATGCATTTTTTCAAATGTCGCTTCCGGCTGTTCTCAAGTATATAAAAGACGAATGGTTTTATTTTGGTGTTAGTGGTAACTTCGACAAAGTTGAAACTGACAAAATTATTAGTTACCCTGAATTCCATAAACAGATTATAGATAAGTTTGATAGTCATTTTCTTGAACACTTAGATGATAAATATAAACGCAAATTCGAGAAACGCCTTTATCAAATTTACCAAGTGATGACACAAACATGGAGTGATTTTGATGCGTTCCAGAAAAAAATACGGACGATAACAGAAAGTGTTTTACTGGAAAAAGTTTTGATCATTGATAATGAGAGCGGTACCGAACAAATTAAAATTTATCACAACCCGTCCTTTGTAGAATTGAGCGCCTTGGCGGCAAGCGGCAACATTAGAGGAACTTATAGTAAAACAAACGGCATTTTTGTTTGGAATGCACGTGATGCGATACATTACTATGCGCGCACAATGTTAAATCGAGAATATCATTTTGATATATCAACTACTATTCAAAGTGCCGGTGCAGACGGTAGAGATTTTAGTATCTATGGAAAGGATTTATACGTGCAGTCCTATAACAAATATGATGCCAATCACCCACAAGACAAAGAAGCAATTCTAAATTATCCCCCGATAAAGCGGTTGGGACTTAAACCAGTGATAGGTTATTAAAATTATAAGGTAAATCTACCTTGACATGACCCATCTGGCTAGATAACGTAAGGCGTTGTTAAATATAACTATGAGACTTTTAGAATTGATAAGCCCAAATAAGGAACTTGCGAAATTAGACCCCTATGATTTCTCGAATAGAGAATATGCGTCTGGTGACGACCCGCTTGAGGATGATGAAAATTTCTCGCCATTTAATCCAGACAATAGAGATACGAGTGTTGATACCTACCTAAAAGGACTAGGGTTTCAGAAATTGGGCGCGGGCGGATATGCATCTGTTTTTTCACGTCCCGGAAAAAATTATGCCCTTAAGGTGTTTGTTGATAAGCCGTATTTAAAATTTTATGAAATGTGTAAAAAATATCCTAACATTCATTTTCCTAAATTTTATACTCAACCCCGGATCATCCCCTCATTTAAACGGGATTTTGGGGATTCTATATATTTTTGTAAACTTGAGAAGCTACAACCAATGACATCATTGACTGATGATCTTAAAACATGGATGGATTATTTTTATCTGAAGAATAGTGGAAAGCAAATTTATTTTGATGTGAAATCAAAACAGTTTATGGGACAAGTAGCTCCTGAAATGTTAGAACGTCTTAATAAATTACCACGTGATCAATTTACCAAAGCCATGTTGACCATTGATGGGGTTTTGTGCGACCGGATGGGATTGGCTGCGGACATAACCGAAGGGAATATTATGAAACGTCAGGACGGAACCCTTGTCATAATTGATCCGGTGCAGGAACCGTTTGTACATTAAAAACATTCTTATAAGAATCGATTCCTTCAAGGACGGCAGTTTTTTCGTAGATTAAGAAATTCTCATAAGAAGTGATTACCCCTTCAATAACAGATTGAGACTTATCAAAGACGCACTGGTATTTGCCGGTGCGCAACGTTCTTGAATTCCGTGGTTTAAAAATGACCAACGCGGTATAATCAAACAGCGCTTCTAAGATAGGCGCATCATCAAACCACTGCCTAACCATATCTAATTTATGGAATCCATACGACCAGTTGATGTATTTATCATTGATGGTATAAGGTTTTTTTAAAATCTTCTTCCTTAATATTACATCCCTAAAAGGACCGGGGTGCCGGTAGGGGTTTCTATATTCCCCGTCTTCAGCCTCTGGATACGCCTTCGTAGTAGCCTTATCGACAGCATTGGCTGTAAAGCACCCACGTCCGTCCGAGTTTTCAAATCTAAAAATTAATAAATCTTTTTGAGATGCTTTTGTCATGCGAAGATGCTATCATGGGAAAGTTAAAAGTCAACGTTTAAAATTAAATAAGGGTATAAGGGAAAATTTTCCATGAACTTACAGTGGCGCGAGCAAGAATTATATTACGGCGAGCTATTTGTCGGGTCTGTTTCGGAATGGAAACATGGACAATTCACTAAGAAACATTGGAAAGTTATGATCATGACGTGCGCCCAAGGTGAAAGTCTTGGATTAGTCGCCACCGAAAATGATGGGCGCGAACGACTTGAAATCGCCGCACGTTGTTTATTAAAATTATATCTTTGACTTACTTTTGGTATGTGCTATATTTTATGCATGAACACAATTGTCTTAAACCCAACTCTTGAATATCAACCTAGATATAAATCAAAAATGCTGCGAATGGACGGTACTCCAGTGCCGGAAGAATCGCGGTGTAAGAAAATTTATGAAAAAACTATTGACCCGAATAACGCCGGGAAATATAATTTTCGCACTCAAAAGAATGACGTACAGAAAGAATTTACTATCTCTGCGTCCTTTGATGATAAGTCCGGTGATCTGTTTCATGCAAATTATATTGATTATCTCGTAGAGTGTTATGCTGTTCACCACAGCATTGTATTAACTCCTGATATTCTTTGGTATACAATCTTGGGTGAAATTGCTAAGGAAGTCGTTTCAGACCCTAAGCTGTATGAAGCAATCTTTACCAAAACGCCGGGTGAAAAACAAAATATCCTTGTGCCGACCGGTGACGTGACCGAGCTTCCGTTGGATTTGATAATTGAAGCTCTGAAAGAGCGGACCCCGGTTGATCCAGACTTGTTCTTACCTGAATTTACCACCACTGATTTGATGTCAAGTATGGCTATGTATGCCAGCTTTGCGGAAATGTGCTCGCCATATTATAACTATATGACGTTTATGTGCGGTTATCCTGCCATTAAGATTTTAGGAGACATGGAGGATTACGAGAAAATCCTTGCTCACCTGTTATTGGTTGATGCGGCGTTCGATGATTCACGTCATGATAAGGTCAGAAGTTACCTTGATAAGGTTGGGCAAACATTGGTCGCCTTAATGGATGCTATTACCGAGCAAGATATTGATTTCCTTTCAAAAATCCTGACTACCAAGAAGTGTGGTTCGGGGAGTCAGATCGAGCTTGACGGGTGGTGGGTCAAGAATTTCTATTTTAAGGATTATACCAAGTCAATGCCGCATAATGTCCCATCTTCTATCGCGCGTGTTCCTTATGAGAATTTGGAAAGCGGTAGGAAGTTCACAGTGAATTTTGGACTGTTTTATAGTAATCTAGAAGACGGATTCATGGTTCCGAAGTTTGGTTATGTTCGTAATGAAAT
>Ga0302188_10003562_pt1 | contig 10749 bp, 10 predicted proteins | sample II_Bog_E2_1_FD_198783 | JGI IMG/M metagenome (GOLD analysis project Ga0302188, IMG submission 198783) | Peat permafrost microbial communities from Stordalen Mire near Abisko, Sweden - II_Bog_E2_1 | ecosystem: Environmental > Terrestrial > Soil > Wetlands > Peat | place: Sweden: Abisko... | reverse complement strand
CGCAATAACAGTCATGGCCTTTCGCGAAAGATTCGGCCCCGAACCAAAAGCACTCGCACGGCTTTCTCGGGTATTGATCGGTTTATTGACCATCGCGCATTCTCCAAAGTGAAATATTTTTTGACGGGACAAAATACCCTGTTTAGCGGTCAGCCGACAATAAAATTTATAGGGGATTTAAAAAACTAAAACCGCGCCCGTCAACGCAGAACCAATAACTTCGTGATCCAATGATTCGTCGGTGCGGTAATGGTCACATAGTAAAGTCCGTTACCAATGTTGGCACCGCCTTTGAACTTGTTGGGATCTAGGTAATAGGCAAAAGTTCCCACGGGTGCGTAATTCACCCGGTCTTCATAAATTTTTCTAAAAGCGATTGTATAGAGTTTTACCACCACATAGTCATGAGCCTCATCAAAAACAATCTGGATATGGGTGCCGCTGGTTCCCGTGATGGGATTAGGTACCATTGAAACCGCATTAATCGCCGAAGCCGTAGGCGTAATGGTGGCTGTGCCGAAAACGAAAGTAACGGGCGTATTAGTGGAAGTCAAACTCGGGGTATAGGTAAAAGTCGCAGTCGGAGTAAGGGTTCCCGTAACCGTCAGCGTAGGGGTATGGGTGCTGGTATTGGTAGGCGAATTCGTCGGGCTGTTCGTCACCGTATTGGTGGAACTGGAAGTGGCAGTATTCGTAGCCGTATCGGTAGGACTATTAGTCGCGGAATTCGTTGGAGTATTGGTACTGGTGGAAGTTAGCGTATTCGTCGGGCTATTGGTGGGCGTGTAACTAAAGATCGGGGTTAGGGTTATTGTCGGCGTATGGGTAACCGTGTTAGTAGAAGTATTGGTCGGAGTACTCGTCGGGGTGTTTGTCGGGGTAAGCGACGGCGTATTCGTGGGCGTATTGGAAACGGTGTTCGTGGGGGTGTTGGTTGGAGTACTCGTAGGGCTATTGGTCGGGGTGTTAGAAGGTGTATTCGTTGGCAAGTTGGTAACGGTGTTCGTAGGACTATTGGTCGGAGTATTGGTGACAGTGTTGGTGAGCGTGATAGTCGGCGTATTGGTAACGGTGTTGGTTGGACTATTCGTCCCCGTATTCGTGGGCGTATTCGTAATGGTCGGTGTTCCCGTATTCGTCGGAGTATTCGTAACTGTATTTGTTGGTGTAATCGTCGGCGAATTGGTAGGCGTGTTGGTGGCAAGCAGCCCCGGACAATAATTCGCCAAAATTGGTTCGTACCAATCATTTCCATAAGAAAGTGAATAACCCAAGGCGCTGTTGTCAAAGGTCCAGGAAGGAATTGACGCAAGGGTATAAGCCAAAGTATTTACCGCCGCCGGCGACGTTTGATAAATCAGCGAATAGCTGACCGGCGCGGCGTAAATATAGGCCAACCAATAATTCCCCGCCGCCAGCGGCGAACTGGGAATCTCAAAATTATTCCAACCCGCGCTCAAAGTTTGCGTCACGGACTGAGCGATGAGAGTGCCCATGGTGTTGGTGGTGCCGGCGTTATTGGTGTACAAAGCTACTTCAGCGATGCTTCCCGCGGAATAAGCGGTGGAATAAAGCGACATGGTTTGAATTGTTCCCGCAACCGGCAAATTATAAAAACAGGCCCTCAGCTCAACGGACTGGGCGGTAACCGGTCCCACCCCTCCGGTGGTAACCGCTTCCCCAAAACTCGCGAAGGAACTGCCGCACGAAGGCGTTAACGATAAATTCGGCGTCGCGGACGGAGTCGAGGTGGGGCTGTTGGTGGGAGTATTGGTTGCGGTCGAAGTTGGCGTCGCGGTGGGTGTATTGGTCAGAATGGTTCCCGTATTCGTAATCGTGTTCGTCGCCGTATTGGTGGGACTATTGGTGGGTGTGTTAGTAACCGTGGGTGTGCTGGTATTGGTTGGCGTATTGGTAGGGATCAAACAATAAAGACCATAAATGGAATCTTGACCCGTGCCGTAAGAAGGCGTCGGCATGGTATTGGGCATAGTACCGAAAGTCATGCTGGTACTGGTAAAGGCCTCAATGTTGCCGGAACCAGCGCTATAACTGACATTGAAACTGGTGGTACCGTTGCTTTGATAAAGAAGCCAATAAGTACCGGCGGGCAGATAGGTGGGTGTGATGACAAATCCATTCCAACCATTGAATACATTTTGAACCGTCGATTGAACCATTAGGTTGCCTACAGTACCTGTTGAGCCGCTGTAGATACCAACGACCAATTGCATATTAGCGGGCGGAGCGTCGCAATAAACCATCAAGCTATAAACCGTAGCGGGACTGCTGAGGGTATAGATGCTTCCTCTCATGGTTTCGGTCACCAGGCCATGATTAATTCCAGGAGTAGAATTACCCAGCGTTCCCGCGGGTGAACAGGGTGGAGTTAAGGTGGCGTTGGGCGTAGAGGTGGCTTGACCCCAGACGGTCGCGCTGAGGAAGCAGAACAATAGGGCTGTCGCCCCCGATAGGGTGTACTTTCGCATCAGGTGTCGCATTTCTGTTTTTAAATTCAAGAACATCTCTTAACTAACGGTCAAAGCAAAGGAAACTGAACGGAGTGGAGAGGACAGAGTCTATCGTGAATTGGGGATATTTGTGCCGCGGAGGTTTCTGAACTACAAGCCGAGGATCTTCCTAATTTCTTCAGTGGGCGGCTTAAAATGGGGACCCTTAATCACCTTTCCGTCTTCCCGGTAAAGGGGTTTTCCATCGGGGCCAAGCTTGCTCATGTTAGACCGATGAACCGCGTCAAATAATTCGGACAGTTTGTCCTGAAACCCATAGGTGACAGCGGTGCCGATAGCGATATAAATGGAATCAATGACGCCGTCGGCTATCTCTACCAGATCGCCCCGCTCGATAGCTGCGTGGATTTCTTCTGCCTCCTCAACCTGCAACTTTCCCCGGATACTTTGTCCTTTAGTGATAACCGGACCCACCGGCTCATTCATGGATACTCCATAAGCCTTGTGGAATTCCTCTAGTTGTTGGACCTGTTTTTTCATGTTGGTTCCTTACACTTTACTCTTAAAAGCATTGTCCAAAATATCTTGAGAAAAACCCTTGGGAATTTCACCCGTAGCCGCGTAAGCGTAAAGCGCTGTGTTGAAAACCGTGTTGGCCAGAGAAAACACCGCGAAGATAATGATCACATAAGCAGCGGTGGCCAAAATCATCGCCACGCCGCCCGCCCCGGGATTGGTCACCGCGCCCAGACCCAACCCCAGTAAAAACAAAAAGCCTGCCCCAAACACTAAAAACAGAATTTGGATCAGACCTAAACCATAATGGCGAGCCAAACTTTCGCCCCAGGTTTTTTTGATGGCTTGAGTAGAATCCGCGATAGCTTCAAAAGGTCCTAAACCTTTATAAACCATGGCAGGAACCACAAACAGGGTCACGATGGACCAGGTTAATTTAAGCCCTCCCACAAAAAGACTCAGAATGATATCCAGCACGAAACCAATGGGATTGGCGTTTCTTCTATCCCCTGCCAGGCTTTCCAATAGTCTCAAAAATACGCTGACCGTGGCCGCCACCAGGCTCCAGGACAAAATCAGGTTGATGCGCGAGAAAGCGAAAGAAAAACTTTCGGACAAACCTTCATTGCCGCCTTCAAGACGCTTTTTGATGATGTGAACGGCGCAGACGCTAAAAAAGGTGGAAAACAGCGTGAGAAAAAAATAAAGAAGAAACAGGCCGACCCACAGGGTAACGGACGAATGCCCGGTACCGGGAACGAACAGTACCTTTAAAGGAAGCCAGAACAAGGCTAAAACTGCCAGGGAAAAAAACGCCGATAGAAACGGAAAAACCAAAAGTTCTTTATCATCCAGAATCACTGAAAAACTAAGTTTTGTTAAAGCCCAACTGCGGCTAAATACGTTACCCATTTTAAACTCCTTTAATTTTGGTTGATCACCGGATATTCCAACGGTCCAGATTCGTTAAAACCGTCTCAACCGCGACCGCCTGCATCGTCTGGGCCAAATCCTTCGAAAGACCCGCGGTAAAGTCTAATCCTTCCGGGCTCGTTTTATAAAGTACCGCGTAAAAAACACAGGCCGCTAAGTAGGTTCCTTCCACACTGGGATGGCTTCCATCCGGTCCCCAAAGATCTGCGGAAGAATCACGGCTCAGGGCTATTTTAAAAGCTTCCCCTACCGGCGCTACAGGAATCTTAAGCTCTTGGGCGATGTCCAGGTAACCCTTCGTCAATTGGGTCTGCATGGAATCAAAATCATTAAAACCTTGTTCGGGCAGACCCTTTTGTCGGCCCCAGGTTAAATAAAGTAAGGACTGGGATCCCGCTTTACGGATGTAGTAGTCTAAATAACGAACCGCCGGATTGAGTTCTTTGGTTCGTTGTTCTTCCAGAGCTGGCAGATAGCTTTGATCCTGAAGGACAACGAAATCCCACTTCTGTCCGCTGATCTTGTCCATAGTCGTTTGGTTAGCGGCGTGCTGGGCCAGGCTAAATCCACCCGGCGTGATCATGTCGGTTAAAACTTCGTGATGGCCGGACGCAGCCAATTGGGAAAACAAGCCGGGTAAGTTATTAACAGCGGTGTAGCTGTTGCCGATGAATAAAAGATGAAGCGCTGGCCCTGTAAAAGTAACGACTTGCGGAGTAGACGTCTGGGTTTCCGGAGTTGGGGTCTGTCCGCAGGAGACCAATAAAACGGTCAGGGCTACGAGTAATCCCTTCAACGAAGCATAATCAGTTGCGGCACGTAATCATCTTCCATCCACACAATGGCGTTCTGGCCGTACCTTTTCCCCAGTTCTTCAGCATCGGCCAAGGTAATTCCCAATATCAAAAAACTGGGTTCGCTTTTCCATCGGCCCGTGGGGTCTTCACCAAAACCTTCCCAAAAGGGCAAACCGGTCCGGCGGACATCGCCCGACAAATTCTTTTGCGACTTAACGTTAATGTGGGGTTCGGTATTTTTACCCTGACTGTTATAGGCCGTCACATAAACCGCGGTGAAAAGGTTATGGCTTTTCATGAGAGCTTCCAGATCCGCTGATTTTTTTTTGATTTTGAGGACAAAGGATTTTCCGTTACCGATCATGACCCGGTAAAGGGCCACACGGTATGAGTTCACCAGCGTTCGAGAAAGATCTGTTTTGCGTTCCATAAAGAGCCTTATTTTTTAGGACGAAGCTGGTCCACTAGTTGATAAACCTCTTCGGCGTCCGGAAGATCAAAAAAAGAAAGTACGCCTTGAAAATCTTTGTCGATTAAAAAAATACCCGCGTTGGTAAACAGGCCGCCCCTGCCCAGATCGCCGAAAGTCAAACTGCCCGCGCCGTTCTTATCGACGCTTTTTTCAATCATTTTAATATGATTCAAAAACTGAAACCGTTCTTTTCGAGATTTGCCTTGAGTGATCACTATCAATCTTTTGTTCGAAACCGCGTAAATGGTTTTTGTTTTTAGCCAGAATTTATAAAAAAACCGGCCGATGATCAGGTAAAGGGCCACAAGGATGACCGGGATACCCGTAATGGGGTAGAGGTAGGTAAAGGGTCCGCCGTTGAGAATTTGGGATTCCAAATTAAACGTCGTATATTCCCAATAAAAAGCGAAAACACCGCACAGCAGGCTGAACGGAATCAAGAACCGGTCGGCGGGACCAAAAATCACCCAGGGATTTGGTTTGCCATACCAGTGAATGGTTTCATTGGATAAAAGTTTTATTTCCAGCGCGTGGGTTTCGGATGAGTCCTCCATAAACGCCTCCCGTAAGAGATGGGGCGCATTATAAACAAAAGATGAGCCGGAAACTGGACGGAACATTGGAATAAACCTAAAAATATGATCTTTCGGTTGCCGCGACCCTTGTCATAACTTTGGAAAGAGCGTATTTTAATAACTGAACCGTTCGTTCGAAGAACGGCAGTTTCATATATAGAGGAGATGTTCATGAGCACAACGTTGAAAATCAGCAAAGACAGCACCATGCAGGAAGTTTTGGATAACTATCCCAGCGCCCAACGCGCGCTTTTTCAAAAATATCACATCGGCGGCTGCCATAGCTGCGGTTACGAACCCAATGATGTTTTGAGCGTCGTTGCCGGCAAGCACAACATTACGGATATCGACGAAGTGTTGAACTTCATCGCGGAAGCCGAAGAGATCGACAAGCGCGTTCAAATCAGCCCGGCGGATTTAGCCGAGGCGTTGAAGAGCGGCCACAAACCCCGCGTGATTGACGTTCGCACCCCCGCCGAATGGGAAACCGCTCATATCGACGGAGCCCAATTGGTGGACGAAAACATTTCTCACGAAATTATGAATTCGCCCAAAGATTCCGCCTGGGTGTTTTATTGCCACACCGGCAAACGCAGCATGGACGCCGCTTCTTATTTCGCGGGTCATGGCTTTACCAACGTCAAGTCGCTCACCGGCGGTATTGATGCCTGGTCCGCCACGATCGACAGCACGGTGCCCCGCTACGAAATCGCCCGCGACATGAACACTGGCCGCGGCGTTATCAAGCCTTTGCGCTCAGTGGTTTCGGACGCCCAAGGTTGTGTAACCAAGTAATAACAGCAGTATCAAGTTATAAAAAAGGTCTTGCTCCACCGAGCAGGGCCTTTTTTTATATCTACTAAACCCTTAAATCAGCATACAAAAATCAGTGGTAAATCGAATAAACAAAGGAATAATAAGTCTGTGTATCTATCATATTGAGCTTATAGTTTTAACCTATCCTATTTAACTATGATTAAAGAAAGTACGTATGAATTTGAGACTTTGTTTTTTTCTACTTTTGAATTTCTATCTTTATTTTTCACTTTCCATCCCGCTATTAGCCCAGGACGATTTCTCTCGCGATGATTATCAAAAAGGGATGACTTTTTATAACATCGGAAAATATGAAGAAGCTTTACAACATTTTAAAGATGTCGTGAATGACGATCCCAATAATTGGCAAGGCTACCAGTTACAAGCCTATTGTGACTTTTATTTAGACAAACGTGATGACATGATCGCGGCTATTACAGAAAGTTTAAAGCTGCATCCCGACAATCAAGTTTTAATCGCCTTTTTGGCCCGCGCCGCACAGCAAAATTCAGCCCCTTCCTCACAACCCACTCCTTCCCTCGACGAAGTCACCCAACCCGCCGCAACGCCAGCAATTGATACGGCCAAAGAACAGGCCGCCGCTGAAACAATGACACAGATACGAGGCACACTGCCGTCGCCCACACCAGCCCCCGACACAGCCAAGGAGCAAGCCGCCGCCGAAACCATGGCGCAGATACGGAACACGCTACCCACGCCCACACCGAACGTCGAAGCCCTCACCAAAAACAGTCCGGTCTGCCTGAAATTGGGAGGATTTGGTGATTTCGCAGCGCTCGGGCAATTAAATACTTCGGCTGACAATTGGAACAACGATTTGAGCCAGACCCCGCTCACCGGTGGAGCAACCCTGTCTAATTTGGGATTTGGTTTTCAAACCGAACTAGCTATAGACCTGAACCCCCAGTCCGCATTGTCACTCAAAGCAAACTTTAGCGGCGGGCACGGCTATCAGGAATCGGCTTTCTATAATGGACAGAGCGAGGACGAAACCATCGACCCCATGCTTGGGACCATCGGCCTGGAATATTACCGTTACCTTCCCGAAAAGGGCGGACGGTTTTTCTTCTGCGCCGGCGCGTTTTATGGCGAGGCTATTGTGCCCGTCACTAGCGACACGCCCAATTACACCCTCACCGGGACACTCTGGGGCGGCAACGTAGGCGCCGACCTGGGCCTCGGGAACGAATTTTATTTATCCGCAAACGAAAGTATCGAAATCGCGGCGCGGTTCCAATACCTAGTCGTCAACCAAGTGCAAAACAGCTATACAGACAATTTGGGCGATTCGGGCCAAATGACCCTGGCCAGGGACTCGGAAGGTGATGTGGCTTTGGCCGACACCCGCATCTTCGATCAACCGGGCTATAACCCCGCCCAGCTGGATTACACCGGGATTATCCTTGGCATTTCGCTGAACCAAAAACTGTAAGGGGCCTTGATGAAAACAGGACTGGTGTTTTTACTGTTTTTAGGAATCACCGCTTTGACGATGTTTGCCTGTAACCCCGCCCAAATCACTTATACCAATCCAACAAATCCCATTGGGGCAACCCCAACACCTACAGCTGGAACTTCTCAATCAACTTCCAGCCCGACCCCCAACACAGGATGGCACGTGGTGGGAAGCTATGGTTTTTCCGCATCGCAGGCCCAATACGTATCCTTGGCGATGAATAGCGGTGTACCCTGGGTGGCTTACCAGGACTCTTGGTATTCCGATCGAGCCAGCGTGATGGAATACAACGGAAGTTCCTGGGTCTATGCTGGCACCCCGGGGTTTTCGGCCACCACCGTCACCGGTACTTCCCTATTCATATCGAACGGAACCCCTTATCTGGCTTACAACGACTTCTCCAGCGGCTGCAACGCGACCGTCCTGTCCTTCAATGGAAGTTCCTGGAGCCCTGTCGGGAGTCCGAACTTCTACCCGACCGCGGGCGAATGTATGTCCCTTTTTATCGATAACGGCATGCCCTATATCGCCTTTAACGATGGGACCACTAGCAATTCAAACGCCACCGTCATGAAATATACGGGCGGAGTCTGGACGACGGTGGGGAGTCCAGGCTTTTCTGCCTACAATCCCGGCTCGATGACTCTTTATGTGGACAACGGAACGCCCTATGTCGCCTATGAAGACACAGGTAATTCCCACAAGGCGACGGTCATGAAATATAACGGAAGTTCCTGGGCCTCCGTCGGCCCAGTCGGTTTTTCGAGCGGTATCGTATTTTCTATATCTCTTTCGGTTTATAGCGGAACGCCCTACATTTCGTGTGACGAAGATATTATCAGTGGCGGGAGTACCGTGGTAGGAGCCGTCATGTCCTACAACGGCTCTTGGAACGATGTGGGGGGGATTCCCTTTTTATCCTGCCAGCCGGGATACGATTGCGTGGGGAATACAAGCGTGGCCCTCTACAACGGAACGCCCTATGTGACTTTTGGAGGTGGAGCGAACGTCATGACTTTCACCGGCAGCGCCTGGACAACCGTTGGGGGTGGCGATTTCGGCTCGGACTCCAACGGCATGGCCATTCAGGTCTACAATGGAACACCATATGTGGCTTACGCAGACTCAGCCAACAACCTCAAAGCCACCGTGATGTACCATCCCTGAAGAGCCGGACTATCGGTAATCCATAACCTGCAAGTAGCCCCATCCATCTATATAGGCCACAAAGGGAATGCCGTTTGAAACTCCCATTTGAAGATTCGCGCCCGTACCGTAAGAGTCGGAAAAATTCGGGCTGCCGACATAGACCCATGAACTTCCGTTGAATTCCATGACCGAAATCTTGCCGAAATTTCCGTTCACATAGGCCAGATAAGGCGTGCCGTTGTAAATGACCATCGAGGGCCAAGACACAGAACCAGAGGTGAATCCAGGACTGCCCACGTAAACCCAGGAACTTCCGTTGTATTCCATTACGCTGGCCCGGTTAGAATAATAACCGTCCTCATACGCCACATAGGGGGTTGTGCCGTTGAACTGAAGGGACAGGGAACTGACCTGGCCTTGGGAAAAATCGGCGGCGCCCACTAGCGACCAGGAACCCGCACTCTCGGACATTACGTCGGCAGCCAAGCTATGGGAATAATCCTCGTAAGCCACATAAGGCGTACCGTTATAAATGGCCAAAACAGTTTCATTCGCGGACGCAGTGGAGAAGCCCGGATTGCCCACGGAGGTCCAACTTCCACCGCTGTAGGTCTTGCACTCGGCGTATCCATCCTCATAGGCCACATAAGGGTTTCCGTTATAAAAATCTAGCGACAAGAAACCTGCTCCACTGGAAGAAAATCCCGAACTTCCCAGATAGCTCCAGGTACCGCCGCTCTCGACCATCACCGAGGCGCGGTTACTTTGAGAGCCGTCGTTAAAAGCAAGGTAAGGTGTTCCGTTATTGATGAAGAGGGAAAGGTAATTCGCCGCCCCAGGAGTAAAGTCCGCGTTCCCGACGGTTACCCAAGAACTGCCGTTATAGTCGAGCACGACAGCTTTAACCGAATTATTAAAATCCCCATAAGCGACATAGGGAACTCCGTTCCAAAAGGCGGCCGAGAAAAGCGCTCCCCCTCCTGTGCCAATCGTGGCTGCGGCTGAACCCAACGTAACCCAACTGCCGCTGGTTGGAGTACCGGTTGGAGTGCTGGTGGGCGTGGCTGTTGAAAGACTTGAAGAAGGATAAGTAATGGTGACGGGTTCACAGGCTGCCATTAAAAGGGAGACGGCCCATGCAACGGCAAACCCCAGTTTCCATCTCATGATCGAATCCTTTGACCGGTAATAGATTCAAGATTTCATTCATACGGATTCAAACAAATTAAACTAAATTCATCATTTATCATAATACTGAAGGTGGAAAAACATCCATTGATTCGGGCGGGAGTCGGTTACCTAAGGTTGTTGTTTTAATAAGAACTCTGCTCTAAAAGTTAAAAAAGGCCTGCTCAAAACGAACCGCAATTTTGTAGTAAAGACTCTCACCTAGTCTCTCCCCGCCGTTTTTGCTACCATGGGCCTCGTTTCACATTGAACAAAGGACTTTTATGGCCCAGGTTAAAGTTTCCGCCTCCATTTTATCCGCTGACTTTTCACACCTTTTAGAAGACTGCCAAAAGGCCGTGGATGCCGGTGCCGA
>Ga0302188_10003558_pt1 | contig 10756 bp, 10 predicted proteins | sample II_Bog_E2_1_FD_198783 | JGI IMG/M metagenome (GOLD analysis project Ga0302188, IMG submission 198783) | Peat permafrost microbial communities from Stordalen Mire near Abisko, Sweden - II_Bog_E2_1 | ecosystem: Environmental > Terrestrial > Soil > Wetlands > Peat | place: Sweden: Abisko... | reverse complement strand
GACAGCTACGATTACATAGATTTAAATTCCAAAGTGGGGCTTACAGGCAGATAGTGAACAGAGAACTCCAAGTTGCAGAGTCATTTAGCGCGTAGCTCCATATCAAAGCACCTCCAGTTGCAATACCAGTTGAGCAAAGAGAAAGCAGAATCAACAGAGCTATTAGACGCATTTGCAAGTTAAATAAATAATACTCGCCATCATTTACCTCTTTGATTGTATTATTTAAGGATTAAAAGGCAAAAATTTCAATTATGAAAATAAAGGCATGATCATCACTTATTGAATGAATAGACGTACTCGGTACGTTTTAGTTGTGGAAGAGCGTGCTTGTTTACTTCCCTGTGGAACTGCATTTCAGGGTTAAATCTGTCTCGATATTCTGATGTTTGATTCAAGGGGTTTAGAATGGCATTAGGCTTCCAGCCTTGGCCATCCCAATATGCTCTGTTCTGCTGAAATCCACTAGTCTTAGTCTTCTTTTTTTAAGTCTGCAGATATTTATCAGTTTCCCTGTAAGTGGGATTGCCATTCTGATCTGGATTCACGTAGGTTGCCTTGGTGGTGCTAATCCAATCTTTTGGCTAAGTAACAAAAATAGTACTATCCAGCCAGGATGCGGGGTTTGCAACTCTGTTTTGCCGTATTTATGACTGGATGCAACTTTTGAGTGGTCAATAAGAGCGTCTTGAGTAATGTTAAATCCGGTCGTGGCTAATCCATTTTTATCCCCATTATTGTAATCTATGAACGCCTCCTTTGTCTTGTTTGAAAAAGTCTTAGCGTGCAAACTTTAAGCCCTGTCCTTTGGGATAAATCCACTATACCCTGGAATGTGTGAATTTTTGGGTGACAATGAATCCTGAATGAAAATTCGTATACTGGGCTATGATGCTGGGCATAGGTGGATCTGTACATGTCATTTTGAACCCAACTATGAAACTTCTTGGAATCAATGGACTGATTTTGATACTGTGCAAGTTTGTCCCTGTTAAAGCTATAGCTGATGGGGAGGGAGAGATGTCCTTCAACCTGCTCACTCATCAATAAATTTATTACTAGAAATATATCAGAAATCAAAAATAAGTAAACAGTGAGATATTGATGGTTATTATAAGTAAATAACTTTTGATTATCTGTGGTGCCTCATATTCAGGCTTTTCTGACTTGGCTGTCCATGGCTTTATTTTATTGTTTCTAATTGATCGTATGAATTATCTGAAGAATTGATGATGGAATTCTATGATATTTTAAAATATATTCCATTTAGAAATTAGCGAAATTCATGAATAACTAAGCCAACAAATACCCCTACCTCAAAAATAAGACTGCGAACATCACACGTCCCTTTTATGACACTTTAAGACCGAGATCGCCCATCAACAACGCTTGCTATCTTACCTGCAACAATAGTCCTCACAGACAGAGCTCTCCCAACTCTCACCTAAAAACTAAAATCAGACTGGTTTCGCCACAAAAAAATATAAATGCTATCTCATTCATTCCCAAATAAAATAGCCCTCCCGTTGAAATACTCAAATCTCAAAAATATCGAGAGGGTATAAAATCTCCTCGAGAGATGGAATTAAGTGGTCGGAGACCTGAATTAATAAGTTACGTTCCTAAAGTATAACTGAACGAAGCGTCGAATATCTCAATAGTAAGGCACTTCTAAAAGTAAGGGAAGGCACCCTCTCCCTTGCATGGCAATTTCAAAAAAGGGCTGCCGTACTATGTTGCTGGCAGTCCCAGTCACTAATTAGGAGAATCTTTACGCCCAATTTCTCCTCAAAAGATTGTAATAAACAACAAGAGATTTGATTTAGGAAACATCAAATCGCAGATAATTTATGTAAATCCAATGAGTCACAAAAGAGGATTTTCGGATCAAGTGAATATGATGCAAATTCGGAGAAGAGCTGACCCCGTACAATCAACTACCTACGAATGCCACGAATCTGCTAATGCTAATACCTTGCCAACTGATCTTGTCATACAGGAATAGAACAACCTTGAGGAGTTGAAATAGTCATATTTAGAAGAAATCAAGCAAATTAAGGGATTACAAAGCGAGATCCAGCAGAATAACATTCAGATAAAGGAGCTGCTTCATCATAGTAGGGCGAGCAAGCATACACATTCCAACAGAACAATAGAGGAACAGCAATTTTTGGATGGCATTGAAATGGTTTCTACGATTAATGGCGACCGTTCTCAGCCCAACTTCTACACTCATCACTCACAGAATATTCAAAAGCTATCTGAAAGAAATATGACGAATCAACAGGAATTATAAATTGGTTAAATCAACATTAAACCCAAAATGGTGGGAGAGAGGAAGAACGCAGTTCCAGGGTGCAGCCAGGAAACAATTATTAATGAACTTAATTTCGTCACTGCTAAGAGAATATAAAGCAAGCACCAAAGCCAATATTCAAAAGCAGAGAAGGATTCGGTTTCAGTTTAAGCAGAAATTGACTCAAATACTGTTGAACCAAAAATAAATCGGTTAGTTTTAACTCGGAATGAGTAGTGCTGCATTCAGATGCTGATCAAGGCGGGACCTCCTGTTTTATAAAAGGAACAACCAGTCATCATTCCTTCTTTAAAGAAGATTGACTGTTCATAGAATAAGACCGACAAGGGCCTAAATCTTTGCTCTCAACCTTCTCTTGTTTATTTGTTTAAAACATAAGAAAAGATTGCTTAGGCGGAAGTCGAGCCTGTCTTATCCAATTAAGCTGCTCCAGAAATGACAGATAAAGTTTCTAATAAAATCATATCTGTTTCACAATCCATCAAATCTGTCCACTACACAATTTAGGAAGCAAAAGATTTGTTGCCAATTCAAAATAATTCTTCCTAAAAGAAGGCATCATAGATAAGTATTGGCTCTGTAAAATCGAAAGAAAGCAAAGCTGGGAGTATTGTGACTCAAAAGATTGAGACCAAGGCTGAAAAGAAGGAAATTATTTCTTAGGAGGAAGTCGTGAGCATAGAAAACATCATTAAGAGTAAGATGACTGAGGCTCATCTTAACACCGCTGAGAAACTTCTTTAAAAAAATAAAGCATCACCTCTATAATACTCGGCCCCTCCCGTCTAAAAAATATAGATTGGTCGTTCACTTTTACAGGGTCCACCTGCTCCAACTCCCTCGTCCCGCCGTAAATTCAACAACCGGATATACCTTTGATTTTATAAATATTGTTTAAGGAAGAAATATTTCATAGAAAAGATAGACAAAACATATAATCTGGGTTCTACTACAGTTCAATATGTTTTTTTGCCAGTTTTTTTAACCGAATCAATTTTGTTATGCCCCTTGTTTTAGAGCAAAAATGGCAAAAGATACTGTTGATGAATTGCCTCTGAAACGAAAGTCCTCGCTAAAGCCAGCTCCGAGCCGATAGAGGGTGTGACAAATGGCAGTTTTCATGTTAATCGGAAAGGTTTGATTCTGAATGAACATTAGATGATAGTTATGGCGCATGTAGTCAGCCTCTGACAGTCATAAGTTAACCAACTAGTGTTTTTGTTTATGATTATCGTGATGCATCTGATCATAAGATGTGCATAATCACTCTTGTTGACTGATAAAGAATTTACTATAGCTTTATTATTTTTACTGAACCAAAATTTACTTTCAATCTAATTGAAAACTCACAACTTTATCGTTATTATTTTTGTAACATTTTCTCCATCGTTATTGAGTTAAACATAGATTTATTGAGCCACTCCTCTGCGATGCTGGCCGAAAGTGTTCAATTTTCTTGTTGAGTAAACTAAACTTTGAAACTGTATTTTCAAATAACAAAGATAAAGTTCACACTCTTCAAAAACACTTGTTGAAAGGAAAAATGTTTGCAGAAAAAGATGTTTTGCCCTAAGGACAGATAATAATTCGTTATCGTAACTAAAAACAATGCTTCGAAAATCGAATTTATCTTTGACCCCAAATTATTGATAAATCATATATCCAACTCCTCATTGAGAAGGATACAGTGATACAAGTGTTGCAACTGGTTAACCTCGCCCTCCCAACGTGAAATATTCTTATAAAAAAATATACTTGTGAAAAAAATCGTTTAATTCCATCAAGTTCAGTAGTTTTTACATTAATTTATTTATGAAGAACATCATTTCATTCTTTTTGGTTACCCTCCTTGTTTGGCAATCAGTTGCCGGCCCCAATACCTCTGGTGGATTAATTGGAGTTGGTATTGCTAGTCCCACTACCACTACTGCCTTTTCCTGCCTCATTGATCAGAATAATGCTGTAGCCATTATCAGGATCTATAAGGCTAATGACACCTTCTGGGGTGTTGACTCCGATGGCCTCCAAAACCTCATCAATGCTGATGCTGCTCACAGCCATCCTAGCTCCATCTATGATGTTGGAGGTTTTAGCACTTATGCTTACATGGAAGTTTGCCGCAATACTGACCCCACCTCTCAAGTGACCGATCTGAACACTAACATCTTCGCAGGACTCTACAAAGCCATCTATGTTAAGGTTCAGCCCAGCGCCAACCCAGAATGTTTATGGGAGACCTACACTCAACAATAAAACTGTGACTTCTTGACAACACTCTTGGCTTCTCTGCACGCACACAATAACTTCCACAATACAATTGGAGTGTTCTCAACAGCAAATATTTGGGCAAGCTTCTTCGGCACCACTTGCGATTCTATCGGAGCTGCCTATCCTTCTCTTTGGTATGCTGACTACGACGTTCACGGTCAAGTGAATCCAGGTCAAAATTTTAACGACTTTGTATCCTTCGGAGGATGGACTGCTCCCTCAATCAAACAGACTCAAGGAAACACAACTGCTACAAGTTTGTGCAGCAATGCTTGGCATGTCTACTTGGACAGAATCTGGTTGCCCTGATTTCATTAAGCATACAAATTTATTACTCTGCTGAATTTTTTTATAAAAAATGGTTCATTGAATTGTTGTTGAAAAAAATAATGTTTTTAGCAAATTGAGATTGGGATAAAAATCTGCAGTGAAATAGTTCAAGAAGAATGATGCTGTGGAAACGTTCCATCCATTTACTGCAAAATAAATAAATTAAGGGGTATAAAACTATGCAATTTAGTGGATCATTCCTCTTATGTAAAATAAGATAAGTTATGATTTAAATAATCTGATCAATCAATCAAACAAATTAGGAATATTGTTTTGGACTGTAATTTTACCAACGGAATGGGTTTTTGATTTATTTATTGTATTGCTCAGTAATATAATTTTGTTAATAAAAGATGGACAAAAAGACGAATCTGCTCAGCAACCTCAAGAAACAAGTCATGATACTCAAATCGCAACTCGAGGGATTAGAACACACTAAATCCCATCTCAACTCCAAACATGCTAACACTTCCCACAATAAATCAGTCTCGCATTCATCTCGATTCGATTCGATCAATCTCGACTGCTCCTATCTCGATCGAGGCATCAAAAAATTTACCCTTGGAGACTCAAAATTTAAGAATATTGCGGAAATTATCAAGGAAAAGTCCACCTTTGAGCGCACACCCAAATTTTCTAGCCAAAGAAAAGCTGAATACTAAAGAACAAAGGAAAATTTTAGTTCCTAAATGCCCTAACAGTCACGCTCACGTTCTAAATCTCCAAATCCTCTAACAGGCGAAGGGTACAGCGATAAGAAAAAAGGTAAAAAAATACGATATGAGGTTTTAGATAAGCGTGAGTCAATACCTAGAAGTAATAACCGCAAACATTTTTATTTATACTACTGAAGAGTTGAGAAAGGAAGGTGATCATTGCTAGTCATTATCTACAATTGTCCATCATATTAGTTTTATTAAGTATTTGATTAAATCTGGAGATAAACATCACGCCTTTATTTCGGGTTTGGTCTGGGACTACAACTTCTTCTTCTCCTTCTTTTGCTAGGACTTTTACATCGAGGACTAAGTTAATAATAATGTACTGCGAGAAGGTCAATGATATATTGGTCTTTTATTTAGTGTTAAGACTTGAATTGGGCCTACTCCAATGGAAGCCCGGTAAGGGCGGTTGTCTTTCCCTTTGTAATCATCACTGTAAATTTAAACTGAGCAACAACCACTCCAGCTTTTTCTGCGAGCACTGGATAAGGGACCAATAGTTCGTGTTCAAGGCACTCCTTTAGACCTATTTTAGCAACAATTGGGTCCTCGAAGGCGTTGATGCTGAAGCAGAAGGAAGGATATCTATCAAGCACATCATTGAAGAACTGTCTGCTTTGTTTAAGTTTTAGGTTGTAGGAGCGGTCCATTGCTCTCTTATAGACTGTACATCTGACATCGCTTTCCTTGGTTTTACCATCTCCGCTGCTAACGAATACATCCAAAGCAAACACATCGTGCACTGCAAATTCCGCATTATCAACTCTCTGATCAAAGGTCTCCTTATTGATGATCACCTTGTTGCCATCAATCAGATGTTTTTTCAATTAGTGTGATAAAACTCCCTCCAAAGGAGACACAGCATATGAATCAGCCACTTTTTGAATGACCTCAGTCACTTCATTATTAGAGTGGCCTGGTTTGATGAGACGTAATGCGGCTTGAGCTGCCTTGTATGCTGCTAGGATCACATCTGCCTTTTTGCCAGTGATGGGAGCGTTCTTGTCAGATTGGACCACAATAGTATGGGCCACGAAAGCGGCAAAGCCATCCACATGCACTCCTAACTCTAATTTGACAAGATCACCTTCTTTAATGATGGTGGAATCTTCCTGAAGGGGTGAGTTGAAACCACATACTTCATTGACAGAGATGGTGGTGGGAAAAGCCAGTCCCTTGAAGACAGGTTTCTTGTTATATATCTTGGAAAGCTCCTCATAAATGAGGTTGTCTGACCAAAGACAGAGTTAGAATATTTTGGATCCCACTGCAACCTTCTTGATGAGTTTGGCGAGCACCTCTGCATAGTTTTACTGTTACCATTGGCAATCTTAGCTGAGCTCTGATATTTCTCGATGACTCCGGGAGTGGAAAGGGTTTCTTCTTCCTCGTGTTACATGGTTCAACAAATAATAATTGGATATGCCAATAGTCACCAAAAATATCAGAAAAAAGACGTGGCAAGGGATAACTATACTTATATGTTACTATCGATTACGACATCATTTACTGTCTTTCTCTTTCTTGTAGTACTTGAAACTGCGCAGGTTTTATATTCTTCGTTCGCCTTTCAGCAGGATACTGGCGTTGCCCCATACGATTTCTTCCCATTCTAAGTTAGGATACACCACTTCAATTGACTCATCTTCTAAAGGACACCTTCCACTCGCAAAGTACTCGTTGTCAATCCGGTCCGGGTACTTGACTCTTGAAAATTTAAACACATCGAATATCTCCATCTAAATCTCTGCATAATAAATGAGTTACTCTTGAGGAGTTAATATTTTTGCCCTTCTTCCGTCTCAAGATAAAGAACGTAGTCATCAAGTTTTTTTATCATGAACTCATTTTTGTCAAATCCCTTGTCAGCAATATTAAAGATTGAATATTTATAAGCCGGCTAATTGTTCATGTTGAAGACTATGTGGGTTTAGGGAATTGGTGTAATGCGAGAAATGTTACGAGGCTTTGGCTTTATACGACTTTTACCAATCGGAATATGCATGTTAGCAGCATAGCGTTACAATAGCTACATCGGGCCCAGCGTGGGTAGATTGCGAACTGACTCCGGCTTAAGGGCGTTTCCATTATAGCCCTTTAGATTGCGCGACATTAACCCATTTTTGAAGCTGCCTGTGTAATTTCTCTTGGGTTTGATGACCTTGCAGGTCAGTTCTACTCCTTCAAAGCGTTTGCTGGGAAAGGTGTTAATGTTAATAGAACCTGAGTGCACAAGTATGCACACTGCATCACTATTGGAGGTGTAGGGATCAGTACCAAAGATGTTGCGTTTTAGCAATTCAGGATTGTGTCTTTTGATATACTCTGATGCGATGATTATTTTGATCTGAATTGGGGATGAAGTACTGTTTGACTGGTGTATTGATAGAGGCTGGGCAATTCCACTCCTGGCTTATAAAGGTAAATTCCATCGTAGGCCGATTCGCCTTCAAGTTTCTTATCGCGGTTGCGGTTGTTTATGACAATTCGACGCACTTAAGAATCTTTTTATGGCCATTCTTTGCTCTTTCGCTTGTTCGTATCCTCGGCATATTGATTGGAGGGGTCTTCAGGCGCATTGCGATTGGCTAGATAGTCAAGACCGGATGACTCTGAGTCTGAATTGTCCCCGTTTTACTCGATGTTATCTCCTTTTTTTTCTTGCCCGCTCATCTAAATTAATATTAATATAGGCATTACCTATTAGCCTTTTTAATTGGATAAATATTTTAAACTAATGATTCAGTCCTAATTAGATGAATTGATTTATACTATTGATCTTTAATCAATCTTTGATGGATTATTGATTCACTAATTTGCAAAAGAAATTGGTGCTGACTGCATGAAAGCAATCCTGCAGAAACAAGGTTTCATCTTCTCCATCATGATCCATAATTCTTCAGTCCAAAGGTCTTAAACTATGCTTACATTATGAAGTCTATTTGCATATTCATTAATTTATAATCAATCAAATATTGATTAGGGAAAATAAAATGGAAATTGAAATAGGCAACAAAGAAATAAAAGAAGAGAGTATTGATATCATCAACACCAATAGCAATAATAACACCAATACAGACATGAATGAGAGAGATGTGGTACCATATATGCAGTCTGCGCATGTGAATGCTATTGGCCCACGTTCGCACAATCTTGCTTCTTCAGCTTACCCTCCACCTAATTATCCTTCAGGACCACCCTCAACTATCCGCGTAAACGGCAAATTATAAGAAAGTCAAGACAAGAGTATTTGCCCCTTCTGTGGGAAATAGACCTCAAATATTCCTTAAAAAGCAGTAGGAAAAGCAACTTACTTGTGGTGTTTGGTGTTATGCTGCATTCCCTTTTTAATTGACTCCTGTAAAGACACACATCTGAAGTGTGCGGCCTGTTTTCATGTAAAAACAGAAATTCCAGTTAAATGTTGTTTATTAAACTGATTTTAATGGTGAATGAATTTCCTCCCTCCGCTTAATGATAAAAGATAGTGATTCATGAAACTTGAAGTGATTAATATTTATTTTTACAAAAATGTAGTCTTAAGATAAAGATGGAATCTTTTTAATTTTATTTGCAAGAGTATATATTTCATTAGCTCATCGACGGAAGTTATAATCAATAAGTCATGATGATGAATAATATGGGTAATATGGGAATGGGAATGGGCATGCAGCCCATGATGCAGCCTATGATGCAGCCCATGATGCAGCCCATGATGCAGCCCATGATGCAGCCCATGATGCAACCTGTCATGATGCCACCTCCACCTCCTCCAGTTTACTACCCTCCCCCACCACCACCACAACAGCAGCCACAGACTATCATCATTACAGGCGGTAATAACGACAGTGGAAGTGGATCTTCCTGTCCTGCCTGCGGGAAAGAAACTGGAAACCTTCCTCGTAAGAAAATCGGAACAGTGGCTATTATCTGGTGTCTTGTACTATCAACATGTTCTCTATGTTGTGTTCCGCTGTGCAGTGATTCCTGCAAAGATACAGAGTTGGTATGCGTAAAATGCCAAACAGTCAAATCGAAACTAGCCGCAAAGTGTTGTTGATTTCTGCCCATTTTAAATAAACTATTAATTTTATTACTCCAACCTGTCTCAGCCAAAAGACAATAAATGAGAGTAAGATTATTCTCGGTGATTTGATACTTTTTGAGGCATTTCAACAAAAAATAATATTGAAAATCTCCATAGCAAATGAAGGTTTCAAAGAGGTAGAGGGGTTACAACTATATTACGATGGTTATAGTCTCTTGAATCCAAATATTTTCATTAGTTTTAGAAAAATAAATAACCTTATATGCAATAAAATTATTAAATTCAGATGCCTTATTGACTCATACAAAAAGGATATAGTAATCATGAGATATAGATGTCAGGCAACCGACGTTCTCGGCCTGGAGTGTAGAACAGTAACTCTTTCAGTTTTGACGCTTTTTATAGCTTATGGTTTAATTTTTCAGCATTTGCGGCCTTGTCGAAAGAGGGCAATCTTTTACTCAGATAAACCATCTCAGTGTTTCCCACTCCGAATTAGTGCTAACACATAATTATCCTCTCTGCTGGAAAGAAGGATGTGGGCTGTTCCCAGTTTCGAATGGGTCCAAACAGCTTGTCCTCCTCATTTTCTTTGTTTCTGCCTCTCTCCACTGAAGCGTAGTTTATTTTTGCTGCAGGATAATGCGATTCCTGCCGATTAAGTTTTAAATAAATTTGCTGATTTTATCCTGTTATTTGAACGAGTTTATCCTTACGCATTTTCATCAAGGAATTAAGTCTGCTTTCCCTCCGGTGATCAAGGGCTTGCAGATGTTCCATTTCTAAATGTGATGGACTATACCTCGGAATCTCTTGGTGTCTTTCGAGGTGCAGCTATTGATGGTGGAATATTTATGCCTGAGGTCTAAGTAGCAGGAATCGGCAGTATTCTTGCGTCTTGGTGTCTCGTAGCCTTCTTCTAACATAATAAATTTTAAAACAATAGTCTAAAATTATTGATCAAAATAATCCTATTTATATTTGAGAATAAAATCAAGGGGTTGGGGTTGGGGTTGGGGTTGGGGTTGGGGTTGGGGTTGGGGTTGGGGTTGGGGTTGGGGTTGGGGTTGG
>Ga0302188_10003551_pt1 | contig 10775 bp, 13 predicted proteins | sample II_Bog_E2_1_FD_198783 | JGI IMG/M metagenome (GOLD analysis project Ga0302188, IMG submission 198783) | Peat permafrost microbial communities from Stordalen Mire near Abisko, Sweden - II_Bog_E2_1 | ecosystem: Environmental > Terrestrial > Soil > Wetlands > Peat | place: Sweden: Abisko... | reverse complement strand
GGTTAACTGCATAGGCCGCACGCCTGTTATCCTCGGAACCAGAGGCGGTGACCATGATGATGGGGATCTTGGACAATTCAGGGATCTTAACCATACCAGCCATTAACTCAATACCGGAAACTTTGGGCATCTGCCAATCTAACAACATCAGGCAGATATCCGTGTAACTGTTGGCGAGGACCTCCATCGCCTGCTCGCCATCTTCAGCTTGAAGGATTTCCTGAGTGATCCCCGATTTCATTAAAACACGGATCAAAAGTTTACGGTCCAACAAAGAATCATCTACCACTAGGATTTTCATCTAAATTACTTTCTTCATTGTTCCAGGGATATGTCTTCCCTAATTTAATTGACGGTCTTAAGAATAAAACCGCTATTATAGTTCGTACGGATCTCATCTAACATTTTATGCGCCGCGGCCTCATCGACAATACCGCCAACACGCACCCTATACCAAGTCCTACTTTTACCTATATCCGTTTTGATCAAAAATGCCTGATATCCACTATTTTTTAAAGACAACAGAGCAGCTTCGGCCCTGTTCTTATCCTGAAAGGAATACACCTGAATAGTAAAACCCGCCTCACGCCCTCCGACCGGACTGGTCTCGATCACCATAGGTGGTACCGGAGCCACTTTTTGAGGGGGGATTGATGAGGAATTCCCAGGTTCTGTCCCTATGGCCTGCTGATGAAAAATATCTTTTAATACCACCCCTTGATCACCCTGCGGAATATTAGGGCGCAGGCTCAAGAATAAAATGACCCCGCCTGCGGCGACCAAAAGATAGATCCACCATGTATTTTTAAATGAATTACCCATTACAAAGTCTCAACCTTACCGTTTAATATTCTGCATTATAATTCTTTTATCATAAAATAAAAGACAAATTTATCTCAAATGTTTTAACCTCTTTAGGCCGCTACCCTCCTTGTTTGGGATGCTGACCGCTGAGAACCCCCTGGATCATATTCTTTACCTCATCAGAAAAATCTTTATCCAAGACCCATTCCAAATATTGAGGGTCCTTCTTGGCAATTGTCTTTAACGATTCTTTCCTGGCGTATTTGCCAAAGGTCATATACAGATCCCCGTTCCACCAACGAAACTTGCGTTCATTATCAAAGAATTCGCTCGATTGTTTGTAATCAAAATCTTTTAAGCCTTCAATGTCCTCACGGGGTGCTGCGTAGCGTTTGAGCTGTTCTTGCAGGATGCTCAATGTTGCCTGAGCATCGGCGGTGGCAGAATGCGCGTCTTTAAGCTCTTGCTTGCAATAAAAGGCAAAAGCCGCGGACAGATCCCGGCGTTCATGCAGATGATACACTTTTTGAGCATCATAGACCGTGCGGTTGGCATAATCGAATTTCATCCCCGCATCGGCAAATTCACGGGCGAGTAGCGGCAGGTCAAAACGTTCCACATTAAAACCGCCCAGATCACAACCTTCAAGGAAAGACAAGACCTTGCCGGCAATACTGCCAAATGCCGGAGCGTTTTTCACATCGGCATCAGAGATGCCGGTCAATTCCGTCACCACCGCCGGGATAGGCATGCATGGGTTGACCTTGGTTGAATAGGTCTCCTGCTTTCCGTCGGGTGTCACCTTGATCATCCCGATTTCAATGATCCTGTCTTTTTCGATCCAGATGCCGGTCGTTTCAAGGTCCAAAACCACCAGCGGCATTGTCAATTTCATCTACACCCCCACCTAACCTCCCCCATCAAGGGGGAGGAATTACTTTATAAACGTTCATGCCGCAATAAACCTAGATCCAAGATCTTCTGGAATATTCCCTATTACTTGCTATGCCGAGGTATCTTTAGTTGTTACGCTCATATCTTAATAGCCCTAGATCCAAAATTTTCTGAATTAAGTCGTCGTAGTTGATTCCCGCTTTTAGTGCGGCCTGGGCTACTTCATCGATCTTGGCAATGCAGGGATTGGCATTAGGTTCAATGATATACACTTCTCCGGCCTCGGTCACGCGTATATCAAAACGGACATAACTATCGAGGTCCAAAGCCCGGTAAGCCCGACGGCAGACATCATCAATATTTTTCTGCCAGTTTTCAGGCAACTTGGCCACGGCTGTACTTTTAATGCCCCACTTTTTACGGTACGCGTCATCCCATTTAGCTTTATAGGTGGCAATACGGGGCTCTCCTTCAGGCAAGTCACCGAAGAGCATCTCCCTGGGCGGAAGCACGGTGATCTGTTTGTAGCCAAGCACGCCTGCGTATAATTCACGGCCTTCTATATATTCCTCGGCAATGGCATCCATCTGCATATTCTCATGAATGAATTTGATCCTTTCCACAAAAGCTTCGGGACTATCCACAATGGAGGCCTGCGAAATACCTCGAGAGGCTTCTTCGCACAACGGTTTGATCACGACCGGTAAATTCAACTTGGAGATGACCCCCACCCGCTTGCCTCGGTAATAGGTATGGAACCTGGACACCTTGATATGATGAAAGGTAAAGATCTTCTTGCTCAATGCTTTATTATTACAAAGGAACATATTCCCTGAAGAAGCCCCTGTGTAGGGGATATCCAGGATCTCCAGGACCGCGGCCATATTCTTTTCCAGCTGGGTCTGGTCGTTAAAGATCTCCATCATATTAAAAATAATATCCGGCCGGTTTTCTTTGATCTCCTCGAACAAAGGGGTGATATCGTTATAGATACCCAACAAGGACACCTCATGGCCGAGGCTCAATAAGGCCTGCTGTACATCCTTCTCGGTGTACATATTATCCGGGTCAGAAAATTCTTCTTTGTAGTCATAGCCGCGCGGCTTCTGATAAGGAGAATAAAAAAGCATCAATACTTTAAGCTTTTTCTTCATGCCCTTTTATGCCTTCCCCGCAACCCACCGGTATGGATGTAATTCATGGTGAGGCTTGTCACATAGACTGACAGCTGCATCAAGGCGACTATTTGCGGTTGGGATACGATCATATGCAATTGCTTGGCCCTTAAAGTGATGTTCTTGAGTAATTCACTGATTATATATTTACGCTCTCCGGTGCATCGGTCAATACTATTTAAAATATTCTTAGAATGCTTCCTGATCAGCTCTTCTGCCGTCACTATTTCTTGCTGCCAGGGAAAGTATACCTGACCTTTCTCGGGAGAGGCGTCTTCGCCTTTCTTGAGAGGCCTTAAAGAGGCGTGGACCATTTTATTCTTACGCCGATCTTTCTTAAAAGCCAACCATTCCTCGTCCGTCAAGGCGGTGAATATCTTCCCTAACTGGATATCATGGAAATCAGGAAATTCTTCTTCTACATGCCGGTATTTCTTTTTGTAATACTTATCCAGGGTGATGGTCAGTTTTTTTTGCTGCCAAAGTTTCTTCCCCCGGGACTTAAACGGTTTGACCCCTTTGATCGAGGCCATAAGCCCATCGACAAATTGTAATTTTTCCAGGGCCTTCCAACCTTGATATTTTTTCTGCCAATCGGCATCCGGGGTCAACCAAACCGCGAAGGTCTCGACAAAATCCTCATCGGGATGGTACTGGGCATAAAATCCGTCGAGATGGCGCACATAGCTTTTGCTATAAGGTTTATATTTATACGTGCTCCCATATTCTTCCTGAGAGGAACCAAAAACTTTCTGCCATTCCCGTTTGTTATGCAAATCATAGGCATACGAAAAGGCATGACCCGCCTCATGGCGCAAAAGCTGCATGCACCATAGCTTGCCTTCTCCTTCAGCTTCCAGCATCATACGGCGTTCAAGCTTGATCAATGCCGGATGGGCCAGGTAAAAAGGGATGCCTATCGCCACTTCACCCTCGGGGGTCAGCCATTCATCAGCCAGATAACACTCCGGATGAAAAACCAGCCCTTTGCTGTCAAGCTGGGCGTATAGTTCTTTGACACATTCCTCTAGCCAGGTGCCTTCGATGGCAATGGGAAGGTCCATGAGGCGTGTCGAAAGCAGCTCTTCTTCGGAAAGCAGGTCCAGGTTAATGGGCTTGGGGGTCATTGGATTCCAGTCGCTTGAGCAATCCTTCAGCCTCTTCGATGATGCCAGGCTCGACTAATTTCAAGGTTTCCATGTCCTTCTTAAAACTTCTTAAAGCAGCCACCAGACGGCGCACGCTTTGCTCATGGCGTGCCTCGCGGGCCTGCTCAGGGTCGATCTTCTTGCGCTCCTTGATGATCGCGGTCAGATCCTTCCTGACGATCGACGCTTCCTTGCCCTTCTCAAAAATATCTTTACGTAATTTGGTATAATCTTCACGGGTCAATTCCTTGCGCGTCCTGGCCAAGCGCAATACATCGAGGCCTTCATAGCTGGGGATATTGGCTGTTTCTCTAGTTTCAGAAAATTCTTTTTTTAAATAGACGGGCTCATCCTGCTCGACAAAAAAGTAGGTCTTTACCAATTTCAAAGCCAGAGGTTTTTTCAGGCCCAGTTCTCTCACGCAGTAATCTTCAAATTTCTCAAATTCCCAAGAATGGTACAATTTATCACGCCAAATGCTATAAAGCCCCTGTCCTAACAGTACCCAGGACAATTTAAAATCTTTGGCATGCTGGGCGACATGCGCCCGAATTTCCTCGGATTGCTCTATCATTTTCATCAAAAACTCCCTTTCTTATTAATACTATTTTCAAATGATACAAGAAATGTGCCGTTACCTTTGTTATTAAGGTTAGAAAATCGGCCTTTCTAAGGATTAAACGGTATCTAAAGAAAACGTATTGTAACACAGCTTTTTATTTCACGTTAATAAGAATTTCTTGCTCGTGCGTATATTCGGACATTGTATTTCCTTCTCAGGCACGTTCGCCGAAACCAGCGTTTCGGCTTTACTAGTCCCCAGGCTGATTTGCCCCGAACTGAACGTTCGGGGACCAGCCAAATCAGCCTTCTACTACCTTCGAAGAAAACACAACGTCCTCATAAACGCATACGTTATCCTTCATGCTTGCTATTTGGCTTCAATTTATTTTTTTAGCGACAGATCGTTTTTAGCCAAAGCAGCTCATGATTTGAGGGAATCCCGAGGCTTTTTAGCCGAGGGGTGTCTGAAATGTCCGAGCTCTGTCTATCCAGAGATAGGCAGAGCGAGTTTTTCAGACACCGAAAAAGCATGAGACCTTTGGCGTTAAGAAAACGATGACTGGAGCGAAAAAAATAAATTGAAGCCAAATAGCCCTCGCTCATGGAAATACAATAGCAACTCATAAATTACATAAAAAAAACGGCTGAAGGATTTTCCCTCCAGCCGTTCTTATTACAAAATTAATTCTATTTTGGATTCCCGCCTTCGCGGGAATGACAAAAAAGATTTTATTTTAAAAACACTTTCAATTCATCCCAGGTCTTTCTTCCTAATACTCCGTCAGCTTTCAGACCATGGCTCTTCTGGAATTCTACGATAGCGGCTCTAGTGCCGGCACCTATTTTGCCATCCACAGGGCCGGTATACACGCCGGCGGATTTAAGCGCTCTTTGAATCTTTTCAGGACTGACCTTAACACGAATGGTCTGTGCGCCACCAACCATGTTTGAAGATTTCATGGACTCACCTTGATCTCCAGATTCTGAAGATGCCGGGGCAGCTTGGTCAGATTCAGCAGGCTTGGTACCGTCTACCTTACTGGAAAGGTCTTTGACTTGATATTGCAAATCCACGATCTCCGCATCCTTGGCCTGTTGACTTTTCTCAAGATCGGTCAAACGAGATTGGATTTGTTCATTCTGCGACTTCATTTGAGTAGAAGCACAACCACTAAAAGCAATGACTAAAATACATACTGATAACAAACGTAGTAACACGACTTCCTCCTGTTTATTCTATAGTGCGCCCAAAAGCATTGGCCTTGAGCGGGCATATTAAATAAGGTATAAATCCAGATTTAATTATATTTTAACACAATGACAGATTTGTCCACACTAAAGTTAATTATTTTAAATGGCAGGACAAAAGCTAAAAATAATTTTCTTTGCTTGTTTCTCATGCATGGCCTTCTTATAATATGGAACTATGTCAATCGATACCGACAATGAAAATAAATCCGCCGTGCTTCCTGTGAATTTTACCGGTATAACCGGCCGTGGTAAAACTGACGTAGACGTCCCAGCGCAAATCGGCCCAACGAGTTCATTGAATGAAATACTGATCTTCGCACGCAGCAAAAATGCCAGTGACGTGCATATAGGCGCCTTGAAACCCATCATTCTCCGTCAATACAGCCGGCTTGTTACCGTTACCTCTGAAATCCTCACCGCAGATCATATCAGTCACTTGATCAGAGCCGGTATACCTAAAAATGTATTGGACCACTTTGAAAAAACCGGAGATGCCGAATACGTGCATACGATCAACGGTTACGGCCGCTTTCGTATGGCCATCATGAAAGAGCGTAACGGTTCAGATCTGACGGCCAGGGTTATCCCCATGGAAATCCCTACATTTGAAAACTCGGGCATGCCGGCCTCCTGTGCCGGCCTGACCAAATGGTCCCAAGGCATGGTATTGATCACCGGACCGGCTGGCTGTGGCAAGACCACCTCCTTGGCCGTGCTCATCGAAATGATCAATCAGGCCCGGCATGAACACATCCTCAGCATTGAAGAACCTATTGAGATCGTTTTTGAACCCAAACAATGCCAGATCACCCAGCGCGAGATCAATCTCCATTCGCTTTCTCAAACCAAAGCCTTGCGCGCGGCCTTACGCGAAGACCCTGATATCCTGGTAGTCAGTGAATTGCGGGATCTAAACACCATTCAATTAGCCGTGACTGCCGCAGAAACAGGTCATCTGGTTTTTGGTACCATGAATACTGTTGACGCAGCCCAGACCGTCTCACGTATCATCGATTCCTTCCCTGCTGAAGAACAGTCCATCGTCCGCAACATGATCTCTGAATCTCTGCGTGGAGTTATCTGCCAGCAATTGATCCCTAAAAAGGACGGCACAGGCATGATCCCTGCTTTTGAGGTTATGATAGTCACCCCTTCTGTGTCGAACCTGATCCGTACCAATAAGATCCCCCAGATCAACAATGCCATTACTACCGGTAAGAATATCGGCATGGTATTGCTGGACAATTCCTTGGAGACATTAGCGAATAAAGGACACATAGCGACGGCAGAAGCTTGCGATCGAGCCAGCAACCCGGCCAACATGTTACAATCGATCTCTCATATGACCTTACCTAGGGTAAGATTCTTGGAGACCGGATCAGATAACGACAAAATTCTAAAGGACCTGATCTTGTTTGGCATTTTGGAGGAAGTATCTCAAACAGAAGTGCGGATAAAACCAACGGCTGAATATTTAAATGAAGACACGGTCCGGAAAATTGCCAGGGCTGATTTTGATAAGATATGGGCCCTTTTACAACAGATAGCTTAATAAAATGATGAATGAAATCGAACCTTTATTTAACACCTTGATCAACAAAGACGGCTCAGATCTGCACCTGGAAGAAGGACAGAAGCCCAAGATCCGTGTTTTTGGCACCTTGGTCGAAATTGGCGATGAGACGCTCACCCGAAACAAAATGATCTCTTTACTCTCGCCCATTGCCCCCAAAGAAGATTGGCTAAGATTTGAAACCCAAGGCGACATTGATTTTGCCTATTCTTTGGGCAAGCAAGCCCGTTTTAGAGCTAATTATTACCGGCATTTTTTCGGACTTGGCGCTGTTTTTCGTTTGATCCCTTCTAAAATACGCTCCCTTGAAGAGTTGGACCTGCCTTCCCGGATCAAAGATTTTGCCAAATGGCGTACAGGTTTGGTTTTAGTCACAGGTCCCACAGGAAGCGGAAAATCCACGACCCTGGCTGCCATCATCGATTATATCAATGCCCATTTCGCCCAAAAGATCATCACCATTGAAGAGCCAGTGGAGTTCACCCATGCCAATAAAAAATCCATTATCTCTCATCGGGAAGTCGGTAAAGACACTGTCAGTTTTGCCAGCGGCCTTCGCACGGCCATCAAAAGTGACGCTAATATTATCCTGGTAGGAGAAATGCGCGATAGGGAGACCATTGAATTGGCTTTGACTGCCAGCGAAATGGGGATTTTGGTCTTTGGGACCCTTCATACCAATTCCGCGGCCAAGACCATTGACCGCATCATCGATGCCTTCCCTCCTAACCGTAAGAACCAGATCCGTACCATATTGGCCAACTGTCTAAAAGCGATCATCGCCCAACAGCTGATACCAAGCGTGGACAAGGCGCGCCGATGGGCCGCTTATGAGATCCTCATCCGCAATCAGGCGCTGGGAAACATCATCCAAAGCGGTGAAACCGTACGATTAACCAATGAGATCCAAACTAATCGAGGATTGGGGATGATATTGATGGATGATTCTTTAATGGAACTGTTAAAGGACAAAAAGATAACCAGAGAAGATGCCTTTTTAAAAGCCATCGACAAATCCAAATTTACTTAATTCTTAACGATGATCACACGGTTCACCGATGGGAATTTGATCCCCTCTGCAGGAAAACTCCTCTTGATCGCTTCCAGTAGATCACACTTTAACGCACCGGCAATAAGACTGTCCGCGCACCAAATACTGATGGTAAGCGCAACCCCTGATCCATCTAATTGAGTCACAGAGCAACCGTCAATTTTTTGGGCCTTGGGATTGCTTCCGGCAATTTCCAGAAGGATGGCGCGCGCACGGTCGAGGTCTGAATCGTGACTGATAACAACAGAAACCGAACAAACAGCCCGTAAACTCAAATTGATCGTGGTTTGGCTGGCCATGATGCTATTAGGGACAACCACCCGGCGATTATCATCTGTCTTAAGGATAGTATATCCCAGGTTCAAGCTTTCAATCTCACCGGTTTCCAAGCCGGTTGGGGCAGTTACCTGCAAGCGATCACCGACATTAAATGGACGATAAAGCAACAGGGAAATACCTGCGATCAAATTCCCTAAAGTATTTTGCGCGGCCATACCCGCGACAACCGAAAGCACCCCAACGCTCGCCAGACCCGCATTACCCAAATTAGCCAATGATGGGATTAGATGGGCATAAACGAAAAATGTAATAATATAAACGACCATTTGGGCCAATTGAGAGATGAACTTGACCCTGGTCCGGTCAATATGGACGCGCGAACCGCGGGCCAGACCCCGTTCAACGGCCAGACGCAACATGCGATTAATAAGCGCGGCAATGACCAGCAAAACAAGGGCATAGACGATAGCCCCTTCAAAGGTCGCAGGATTAATGATATTGATACATTTAAATTGAAACCCCATATTCTTCTCCCTAAAGATAGTGGGTCCTGTCTCAAAGCCACCCACTGCTCATTTAAATTTATAACACTAAAAATCAATATAACATAAATAAAAAGGACAGCCTATAACAGACTGTCCTTTTTAGTGTGTCCTCAAACCGGACACTCGCTGATGCTCGTAGGCATAAGACATACCCATTCACCCTCCTTAATATGAACGTAAACGGCTTTTCTTAGGCCTACCCAGATTACCTGCGTTGAGATAATCCGTGATCACGGCACTGATATCGCCTTGTTCAACGCCTAAATTCTTAGCGGTATCAATGAGCTCTTGGCAAGTTTCATACTTTTGAGCGACCAACGCCTCTTGCAAGTACACCAAGGCGGTAACTTTAAGTAACTGATCCGTACCTAAAGCTTGTTCTTCGTTGAGAAGGACATTATTCTTCATTGTCTTCACCCCCTTTCCTTAATAAAATTCCAATAAAAAAACCACCGATCCTCTGAAGGGTTGGTGGTTTGAATGGACTGCCGGAATTTTACTTAATTAACGATTCAACACACACCTGTCCCTGTTGGCTTTCTCCAAGAGCAAGAAAGCATATAACAAGGTACGTGATGTTTTTGAATCATTAATGTCTTCATTAAATATTACTTTCCCAATTATTCTAGAGATGTGCCGTTTCCTTAATCCATATTAGATAAACGGCCTTCATGATGTTCAAAGCTTAACACAAACTTTCGACGATGTCAAATTTTTCTCAGGGCAACACTAAATTTAAGATTAAATTTGTTTAAATCACAATCAACAGCTATAATAAGATTTATTGACGAGTTATCAAAAAGGTAAAAACAAACGATGATTACCTGGCAAGAAAAATATTCTACAGGTGTAGAGGAATTGGATAAGCAGCATAAGAATTTATTCCAATACTCCAATGACCTGGAAGAATGTGTCAAGAACAGAACTTTTTCTAAAGTGACCACCGATCGAATGCTGCGCTTCCTTGATCAATATATCAAGGTCCATTTCAACCATGAAGAAACATGTATGTTCAAATACTCCTGCCCTATCGCTTCAAAGAACAAAAATGCCCACCAAGAATTTATCCTGAAATTTAAAGCTACAGAAGAAAAAGTAAAAGATGATAAGAACTACGAAAAAGCTTTGAAGGAATTACACCATTACCTTGAATCGTGGCTTGAAGAACACATCTGCAAAATAGACACCCAATTAAAGCCCTGCGTCCATTAAAAAGACTTAACTCATCACCGGTTTACTATCGGCCAATATGCCCCGACAGGAATCGCTAGATATAGGAAGCCATGCCATATAGATCCCCCCGGTAGGGCATTCACGAACGCAAAATTCATCGCTGAGGCAAGCTTCAGGGTTCTTAAAGCTGACAAGGCCATCAACAATAGTCAATGATCCTGAGACACAGTAAGAGACGCAGGCCCTGCAGCCTGAGCAATTCTTAATATCGAATACGGGAAGCCATTTATATTTCATGATCAAAATCCTTTTTATCCA
>Ga0302188_10003544_pt1 | contig 10794 bp, 5 predicted proteins | sample II_Bog_E2_1_FD_198783 | JGI IMG/M metagenome (GOLD analysis project Ga0302188, IMG submission 198783) | Peat permafrost microbial communities from Stordalen Mire near Abisko, Sweden - II_Bog_E2_1 | ecosystem: Environmental > Terrestrial > Soil > Wetlands > Peat | place: Sweden: Abisko, Stordalen... | reverse complement strand
CACCCCCAACCCCACCCCCAACCCCAACCCCAACCCCAACCCCAACCCCAACCCCAACCCCAACCCCATTATTTTAATTTGAAATATCATATAGTAAATTATTAATAAATATAAATAATCTCTATAATTTAATTTTATCTTATTAAGGACAAACTTATTTTATAAAAAACTGCTCTTCTCAAAAATATTGTCATCAAATTATAAATTTTATAAAATTCACAATTAGAAGCAGTCTCATTACATTATCATTAATAATTCAATGTTAAATTAATTTTTATACAAAGAATCCCTTAAATAAATATTTAGTTTGTTTATTTTTGTAAAAAAATATGTAGGTTAATTAAAGAAGAAAAAAGCGTTTAATAAAAATAAGTTTATTTCAATATTAATGTTTTATTAGTAAAGGCAATTGTTTTGCATCATATTTACAGCAAATGCACCATTTATAAAGTGTTTATAATAAATCTTTGCGAAATTGAACTTCTTCAATTATTATTTTCCTTTATTATCTTAATCATCAATTAATCAAAAACAAAAACATAAGCAAAAGTAAAAACAGTTTAAAAATTCGCTTAATTGTTAATAAGGTAAATAGTATCTTGCTTCTATACAAGTTTAACGATTTCTATGAATTAAAATTTTTAAATAGATATAGTTTACAGTTTTATAACGAAAAATGTATAAAGATTATTTCTTCAATATAATATCCTTTTTATATATGAGAAGATGTTTGATTTAAAGATCAAGTATGTGAGCAATAGATAAATTTAGGAATAAGTTTTCATCATCATAATGATGATAATTTTTAAGGAAATACTATATTCATACTTAAGTCAAGGAATAAAGAGCTAATATATGATAAAGCATGATAATTGACACTTATTCAGTGTTTTTACTATAAATATTGATGCGTTTTCATTATTGTGTATATTATTAAAAATTAGTTAAATTAAAAAAGTAAAATTATTATGCTTTCCTCACACCATAGTCGTTAAAATTCTCCTGAGACAGAAAAAATATCCACCATTAGTTGTTCTCAATGCTGGACAACTGAAAAATAAAATTTATTCGAATCAAAGAATCGGTAAATTAGAAGATATGACAACCAATCGTTTAAACGCTACCCCAACAAAATATCAATCAGAAGTTCGGAAATTATATATAGCAAAATCAATTATGCCTGCGCTCCTTCAACTTTTGGAGTCGATCAGAGATAGCAAAAATATTTCTTCAGCCCAATGGGAATGAGCCAATTGAATCACTGTCCCGAAGTTAAATTCAATTCTTGTCAACAAACTTTAAATGCTAATTGCTTTAACATATAGCAAGAGCGTAGCCATAGGAATAGTGGGTAGATGACAAATGCTGATTTGCCAAATCCTGACAGCCTAAAAACGACTGCATAAACATTTTTGAGATTTTCTCAAAATTCATATCAATAATTGAAGCAACCCAAACTGTTTAAGACAAAATTGAATTTTCTTTATAATAACGGAGAAAAAAAAGAACAGGCAAAAAAAGAGAATCTCATAAAACCCTAAAAGATAGTTAATTATGGGGAGTCAATTCCATAAATTAATTTATCATCAAGCAATTCACTCTAACAATCTCTAAAGTTATGTCGAAAAAGAACTCTAAAGAATTCTCAATAATTAAAGAAAAAGAGTAATTGCCGCAGAGCAAATCGATTGGCATCAGCAAACGAATAAATATTTGAAAAATTACAATTTCGCCATACTCAATCAATAAGATAGCCCGAATAGGATGAGGATCACGTCTCAATTGCGATCTCAAATTCCTTGTTGGGAAGCTAGACATTTGAACGGCCTATTAAATAGAATGAACCTGGCTATCATCTTTCTATTTTTGCCCGTCAAGCCAGATGAATAGCTTATCTATTGATCGGTCGTTAACTATTAATTTGATTAAATTTTAAAATATAACAAATATCATTTATCAATCAAGTATTCTACATAAGTGGAGATGTCAAAGTATAACTATTTTATTCTTTCTATTTGGCGAAGTGTCATAATTTTTCGAGATAAATTATTTTCAGTCCCACATAATATCTATAGCTGGATTTAACCCTTGTCAAATATGTGACTTTTAATGCGTTTTAAGTTAATTGAGGATTTTAATTATGTCTATTAATAAAAGCAAAGCTATAAAGGTTTTATTACTATCCTAGAAATACTAAAAAGAGGAGACTATAAACTAGATTCTTTAATAACGTAGGCTTTGGCAAATAAAAACCCACACTATTTAACCATCTTGAAATATTCATATTAGTTTATTAATCTTTAATTTTTTTGTCTAGCTATTAATTGGCTGAGTCTATCTTTGAATTTGCCTACGTTAGCGACTTTGGGATCGGGTTGATTGGTCAGCATGAGATAAATACTAATTCTTATTTCCTAAAATTCTTCAAAAAGGAAGGATAATCCGCCAATATATTCATATTGTTATATTTTCCAAGGAAACAATTTTTATTAAAAGATAGAGTTTAAATAGACTAATCTTGCTATGTTTAATTATTTGATATTGAAGGGAAAGTAATATTTGAGTTTGACATAAAGAATATTTTAAATTGGGGATTGGGGATGAGTAGTCAAGAAATCAATGACTTTTTTATTTTAATTCATTAGAAGATGGGTTGATCCAAGCTTGTTTGCAAAATATACTCCAAAATATTCCTAATATTGTAGAAAATTAATTAGTTTAAGCACTTTCCTCTTAAAATGACCAAATGTTTAATTTCTCACTGTAAATTCATATGCCTATTCGTTTAATAAATTTATAGTCATTGTACATATGCCTTATAGTTATTTTTGGCTAATATCAGTTAACCTTGGTTCCAACATATTATAGCTTTCTTTTTATTTTGGAGAAATTTCTTCTTTAAGAGCAGTTACATTATTTCCCTTAAATTTTTAATAAGCCTGAGCAAATAAAAGGATATTAATAAAGCAATCGTTAAGCTTTTAAATATTTTTTGCAGCTAAAGATTTTAAAAAATGGAGAAAAGAATACAAAAATTGAGGAGAAGGATAATAGTACCTTGTAATTATCTCTAAAGCTGAAGACAGTAATAGCAAGGATTATTATTTTTGATTCAGCATAATTTGTTTAATAAACTGCAAGAAAATCTCATCTTTAAGTATGTTATGATCCCAACTATAATCTGTAATTATGACTGGCTCGCCTTCAAAGACTGTGCTAACATTTTTCCTTTCTTAATGGTAAGATTATTTGATAGGCCTAACAATTGAATTGATAAGTTAATATAATGATTTGGAAGTGTTTTTATCTCTACCTATTTTAAGAATATTGTTAAAGCAATTTTGGGCAATTTGAGGATATTTGATAGTTGGATATATTTTGATAAGGGGTTAAGATATTTTACTCTACTGATGAGACATAACATTTTGTAACTATTCTTCCGAATCCGCTTAAATATAATCTATAATATATGGGAAAAAAGGATTTATTACTATTTTTTATTTTATTAGGATATCCACATCTAATTATTTCACTGATTATTTATTCACTGGTCTTTTCGCGTCTGCCTTATTAAATAGTGATTTTATAGATTCATTATTGGAACTTTGCCTAGGCTTACGCCTTTGAAAACCAATTGCTTGCTTCTGCCAAATTTATAGAGTAAATGATGAGTTATCCTTTAATTTAAAGAGTTCATCTCTTGTTAAATTTGTCGCAATTGAAGATGTTTATACTAATCTACTGGATGAAATGCCAGAAGAAAGAGGTTCATCCATAGATCTATAAGAATAATCACTTTCCTACTATTTTTATTTTTCAAGGGCAGATAAAGGCGTCACTTTAGATTTTTTTAAAGTTAAAGTAGGTTGATTATTAATCTAATTTTATTGAGGATTGGTAATATTTCCTTCAATAGCAGTATTAGGTTAATTCAAAGCAATATTTTGATTAATATTTGGATTTTGCGGTAATTAAATTTGTTCAATTGTCGGAGAATTATTTGAAGAAGGGGGAGGAGAAGCAAAAGGTGGAGGAGATGAAGAAGGGGGATGTAAAGGAGGAGGTAAAATGACTATTGTATATATTTTCTTCATTAATTTTAATGATTATGCTTATTTTCTAAGAATCATCTGAACCCAAAGATCATTGAGTTTGACTGATCCTTTTCTATGAAGTTTAAGCCTATTTATAGCTTTTATTTTAGAGATAAATAATGCTTTTATACTCTTGAGGGTCGCTTTTTTGGAAAGAATTCTCATTATTGTATGAAAGAATATTCTTTTCTTTATCACTTTTACTGATTCCTTCTCAATCGATTTTATAGATCTGGTTATTATTTACATTATGATAGTGGCTGCTTGATGTTTTTTTAATATCCTAAAAGTGTATTTTTTTACGGTCAAAGTAGTTTTTTCTAAAGACTTGGCTAATTTTATTAATTGATTCAATTCCTTTAATTTCTTAAAAATCTGCAATTTTGATTGTACTTTTTTAAATTGTTTTTGTATTTTATGTATTTTTTATACAGAATTAAGCCTTTATTGTTCCAGCTATTTATAAAATGGTATCGACAATAAGATTATTTATTTCTAATTTGCCATTTTCATTTTACCATTTTCAGGTTTATTTGTAAAATACACTTCCAGTTATGTTATTAGACCCTACTAAGTCTTTGCCAATTCTTTTAGTAAACAACTGTAAATATATCTATTCTCAAAAGTTTAGAACGTCATCTCTATGAAATTATCATCTTATTCATTTTCTTATTAATTTATTTATCCATCCTCATTTTAATTTTTTAATTTCATTTCAAGCTATCTTTTTCGAGTGGACTCAATGCTTTAAAGTAATCCTATCAGTAACTCTTTACTTGGAGTATTTTTGGGTGTTAAACTTGTCTGAATAATGAAGTTCAAATAATGATTCTTGTTGTTATTTAAGTGGCTGATTTACAAATAAGCATTTTAGATATTTTCTTTCTACTTGAAATTATCTGTTGAATTGGAACTCCTTTTTATTTTTATTTATTTTAATTTGGTAAAGAAAGTGCATTTCTTCATTTATTTTTCCCAGATAATAGTCTTTTTGGCTTAATCTAAAATTTATTTGTTAAAATCAAAATCGTAATCTTTTTTAATACCCTCATAAATAGCATTAGAATCGAAATTGTAAGTTTTAAGATGAGATTAATTGTTTAAAGCCATATTTTTGATTTGATTATTAATTATATTTATCATATAGCTTTATGGAGTGTTTTCACAATTATTTGGGACAGGTGGAAACTATATGTATACTAATTCACGATAGTCTTAAAATTATTTGGACAAATTGACCATTTTATCATTAAAAATATCAGCTAACTTGAATGTTAATTCTTACCAAATAAGTTTCATTAATATGGCTTGCTTAATTTTAATATTTTTGAGAACATAATCCTCTTCAACTTTAAATCTATTTAATTCAGCTTCAAGCTGCCCTAATAGTTTTTCACCCAAAAGATATTATAAATTTTAGTGTATTATGGAACCCCCTTTAATTTTATAGCAATATGCCGACTATATTTTAAATTTAACCAACTATATTTAATTGATGTTCATGATAATAGCGAAGATATGTATGATGTCATCAATTTAGCTCACTTTAAGATTTATATTCACAAAGTAATCCACTAAAGTATTTACAGTTTCTACCTCCTCCTGTTTGGGCTTATATTTTTTAGGAATTCTATAATATCGTTTTATTTATTAATTACTATGAGCCAGAATATTAAATATTCTTTGATGAAAATGCAAAATATACTAGCTTCCATCTTATCCAAACAGCTCTTTTCCGATACATCTATAAGGTATAATAGACAATTTAATTACTTAATTATCTTTGATATAGATTTTGAACTTAATAGGCAATTGCTTAAATAAAATTCCATACAAATTGGAAAGCTGATCTAAAGAGATGTTGTAGGGCCATATATTTTTAATGCTTTTAATAGCATTGAAAATACTATCTGCAACTGCTTATTTATTGTCATGTCTTGTTCTATCATTAGACACACAAATATATTGTTTTTTCCTCTCACTTAATATAAATCTATTAAAGATAAATGTGATGAAGTCCTCTCTTTTGACTTTGGTGTTTTTACCAAAATCAATAGCTACTTTTTATGTTATTTTTATCCAAAATTATTAACCATTTGATTAGTGATTGATCCAATCAATAAGTTATGGTTCATTAATATTCATCAATTTGTTTATATTGTTTGGTTTGGCAGATTAATAAGGAAGTATTTATTTCGAGTTGACCCATATTTTTTCATCATTATATGAAATCAATACTCTTCCATCTTTGATCGACTTATTGAGAACAGTAACTAAGAAATAAATTATCTTCTCCTCATCAATAACATGCCAAGCTTTTTGAATCGGTTGTTAGTTTCCTTTCATAATAAGGAAATATTTATATAGAAAGATAATGTTACTAAGAGATAATAGTCAATTTCGAGTATATAAAATTAATTTTATGACCCAGCATCTCATATATGATTTACCAAAAGTTAAGTTAAGATTTAAAACTGCCCCTTCTCAGTCACATTAAGAATGCTATACAGAGAATATTCCTCACTTTAAAGAGTATAATGCTGGCCCTTCAATTTTCCTTGAGAGATTAAAGATGAGTAAATAGATCAAACAAAGTTTTCTTCGTTTCCGAAGAAAAAGAAAAAACAACTATATAAAGAGAATTGATAGTCAAAAAAAAAGCATTCCATTAGTTGAATTCAACAGATATTCTACTACTGCCGTTCGAGAAAAACAGAAATCATTGACAAATAATTTCGAACTCACTCTCTAAAATGTTGAAGACAGAGAGGAAGGTTTAAAGAATCCCTGTTGGAGAAAATCCAAGATCCGTGAATAACTGAGTTTCCTATATTCTAAAGAAAAATAATAAATTAGAAGCACCCAACATAAACAAAATCACTCCTCTGAATTCGCATCATTATACAAATCTCTTGTTAAGATGAATGAAAAATTAAATGGTTCCATTTAACTAGAAGGTACGAGATGCAATTACGGATTACAAAACGACAGGAAAAGATTCGGGGACCTGCGCTCCAAATAACAAAATTATCGATCCAAACTATCAAGAGCAATTGCTTCAAATTCATTTAAAATAGAGGCGTGGAAATAAGATAAAACAAAGTACAAATAACGAGATTACTATGAGAATCTTTAACTAACAGATTGATGTATTTGATGGTTATCCTAATTATTTGTTGTTTCAATTGATTATTTATATTTAATTTGTTCAAACATGCATCAAAGTATCAAAAGTTGTTGAAGTATTCCTTAAAATCTTAAAAACTCATTCTGTTTTTAAAGACCTTCGCATACTTGAAACTGTTTTAAATTTCATTCAGAGTTATCTTACGACCCATTGCTTCGAACATAGTCATTATATCTTCTGGGATTAAATAGCCTTTTCTATTTGCACAATTATGTACTTTTCGCGGTCGAGATGATAAAACAAGTATAGAAGCTCATCGTCAAGCTTGTCTCCTTGCGTTGCTTTTAAAAAAGCCTGCTAAAAATCGAATTTAGTGATAGTGGATGGAAGTGAAGGGAGTGGTTTGGCTTCTTTATATACTGCAGAGAATAATTGTTTTATTTTCTCATTAGGTACTTAGTTTTCCTGTGATAAAATGGCGAACATTTCATTCACTTAATTGTCTGTCATTGTATAATATTTTTTAAAAGTGATAAACTAATCAAACAGTGTCATCCGAATAAATATTTCTATCAAAAAGGCTCAATACTGTCAATATATAGCATTTTTAATATCATCTTCAAGAAGTATATTCAAAAAGCGGTTCTCCATATTTCACTCTTTGCCCTTCTTTTATTTTCCATTCTTTAATACCTTTTGTTTCAATTAGCATCACTATAGTCGAACCTAAATTAAAGTAGCCCAGTTCTTCGCCAAGTTTAAGAGATTGCTTTTCAGTTATTTCTATCCTTGTAACATTAAATGCTCCCACCATCACCATTGTAATGACTCCCTGCTACCACTTCGAAATTAATGATTTTCTTCCATTTTTTTAATAGATAGGCTTTCCACTGAGGAGAGATTTCTCATTAACTGGGTCACATCGGCCAGAAATATCTTTCCGCTTCAGTATTTGCATACCAACTGGGGCATGAAATCGATGATAGTCTCCTGGGGCCAAGTAAAGTACTACTTGATATAGTTTATTCTGCTTCTCTTTTTTAATAAGTTAATTAATCGGCTCTTGAATTGTAGAACCTAAAATTAACTCAGAAAGAGAGTAAGAAGCATTTTTTATTATCTGGCATTTGTCCTCAGTAACTTATGAATAGGTAAGTACTTGTCCATCACATGGAGAAACAACGGTATTTGCAGCAGCTTCTATTAATGATCTGTTTAATTTACGAGTAAAAAATGAACCCAAAGTTGAATAATTTTATAGTGGTAGTTCAATCTAATCCATATTTACGGCATAATAGCGAGAGTATGCCCCAAAGATGTACTTTCTCAAGAAGTGGGGAATTTAAGTGTCAGCCATAAATTGAACCTGCTTACTTATGATCGGTTTAATATCTTCCTGCGTATTTATCACTAACATACTGATCTATAGGCGAATGCTGCGATGAGAGTGGCAATATTAAGACCAAGAGTCCAACGCACAAGTGATCTGCGATTATTTGAAATTGTTTCTTAATTAAAAAAGTATTACTCAGACGGAAAAATGTTTTATCTTTAGCTGTAAGGATAATTTTTTTAACTCTTTGCCAACTATTCATCCTAATTAAATTAAAACCCTCTGAATATATCAGATTAACAATAAAATGATGTAGAATGTTAGCATTTTACTTTTTTACTTCAAACTTTATTTAAAGAGTTGAAATCTAAATTTGAACCTATATAATTAGAAATTTATTGAAACAAAGACCAAATAAATAAAGATATGCTAAACAAAAATCATAAAAGAATTATGTTTTAGTTTGATAGATGGGAATCGGCCATATCTAATGTGATCGTTTCAATATATTTTATTATCTTTTCTTCAATGGCAATGATCAAATCCATATAAAATTATATTAATACCATCAATAATGAAAAGACCAAGCCTAATTCTTTTGTCATTTAACAAATCTAATACTCAATTCGTTTATTTAGTTCTCTATTTTATTATGCTCTTTACAGTAAGCTCGTCAACTTGTAGCGTGACTCAATGCCAAAATTGCTCTACTAGTGACCCAAATTCATGTTCTACATGCAAGCCGGGCTATTGGCGGGCTGCAACTTCTTGTTGTTCTAATTCTGTACATATGTGCACTACATGTTGGACCAGTGTTAATGCATGTGATAGTTGTCCGAATAGCTACTACCTTTCAGGTAACTCTTGCAATTCTTGCAACATATTGTCATTTTGTAGTCTTTGCTCAAGTTCATCTCAATGCACTTTATGTATTAATAATACATATGCTATAAATTCAGCTTCTCTATGCCAATTATGTAGCCAATTAATGAATAACTGCACAAATTGTATTTCGTAAACAAATTGTTCTCGATGCAGCCCTAATACTCTTGTGTCCAGTAGTATTACTTTTCAGTGTGTCCCTTGCAACAATTTCCTAAACGATTGTACTAATTGCAACAGCACCACAATTTGTATAGCTTGTATATCAAACCCTAATATCACTTTAGATCCGGCTTCACACAAATGTCTTGCTTGCCCATTTCTCATGCCTCACTGTGTTACTTGCACTTCTAGCGCTACTTGTAGTTTGTGTACTGATTTATACACAGTTAGTCCAGGAGTAAATTGTGTTTTATGCGCCTCATTAATGTTTGGATGTCTCAACTGCAGTAATCCTACCACTTGCAATGCGTGCAGTAATGGATTAGTTGTTACAGGAGGCTGCTCAAAAGTTGCAGGTTGTACTAAAGTCATTCAAGTGTCTTCTCCAAAATCATCTCCTTGTATTAATTGCAATAGTTTATAATTTTATCCCTTGCCTATTAACGGAGTTTGTCAATGCCTTCAGGGGCATTTAGCAGGATCTCATTGCACAACTATATTAGGGTGTTCAAATGTTGCTCGAAATTCTAGCGGTGATACCTGTTTAACTTGCAATATGGCACAAAATTTCATTGTTTAAGGACGTATATGCGTTTGTTTAACCGGATTCTATTTAAACGGGTAAATATGTTCTTAAATATGCGGAGATGGCTTATTATTTATATTACCCTGTGATGATAATAATACTATTGATGGTGATGGTTGTTCCAGCACCTGCCGAGTTGAAACTAATTACAAATGCATTGATGGTTCTAAAACTACGTCAAGTCATTGCATTTATGATGGTTTTGTTTCGTTAACAGTAGTTAGTATAGATAAAGTCGACGGTACAAATGAAATAATGATAACTATAACTACTTCTCCAGCCATTAATAATATGCAACAAATGAATATATCTGGTCGTTGTAATTTTAATAGTTCTGGAGACTGCTCCCTCGTTAGCACTACTGTAACTGGTCCATCAATTCAACTCTTAGTTCAATATAATTCAAATTTAGTTGGAAGTACTGCAAATTTTTCAATAAACTTCGATCAAAACATAATCAAGAGCCCTCCTCTAAATTACAGTTTTCCTATAGTGGATTCTTCAGGGAAAGGTTTTTCTTTTGATCCTTTTATTTAATCATCTTTCCAAAAGTTAATAAAGTTTGCGGTTATGATTATTAGTGTTTCCGCTTTAATAATATTCTTTATCG